>ERZ650308.1600-NODE-1600-length-11646-cov-17.385213_pt1 | contig 11646 bp, 7 predicted proteins | sample MGYA00376244_ERZ650308 | MGnify/ENA primary metagenome ERZ650308 (study PRJEB26733, sample SAMN07839295) | wastewater metagenome | biome: small river; feature: stream; material: water | place: USA: North Carolina | collected 2016-04-26 ...
TAAAAGATGACGAACGTTTGTCATCTTGCTTTCGATTGTCGAAATTTAGGCAAAGCTACAGAAAATAATCGAGTTTGTGTTTATTTTTACGTTACATTCGTCCACTATGAAAATCGTAAAGCCATTTAATTCAAGCGTTTACCTCTTTATCCTGACGAGCATCTTCTTGCTTAGTGGATGTAATTATGACGCCCGATTGTTTAAAAAGGCAAAGCAAAATTTTGAATTAGGGGAATATGAGTGGACGATTCGGGAAGTAAAGCCTTTGGCCCAAAGATACTTCAGAGCCGCAGAAACAAACTATTTCGTCGCCGAGTCTTATCGTCTATCCAACCGTATCCAATACGCCACTCCTTATTATTTAATCGCCAAAGAGAAGGGCTACGAGGATAAAAACATCAATCTGCACCTGGCTTACGCCGCAAAAGCGAATGCGAAGTATGCAGATGCGAAAAAATACCTGAAAGAGTTTATCGATTCCAAGCCTTCGAGAGAATTAGTGGTGAAGGCAGAAATCGAGTTAGATAATTTGCCTGCCGTCGAGGAATACACGAAAAAGCCGAGCCCCGTCAAGGTGCAGGGATTAGTAGGAAACACGAACCAGGCGGAATTTGGGCCTATTAAAATGGGGGACGAGCTGATTTTAACGAGTTCAAAGAAGCCGCTGATTTATAAGAATAATGGATTACCGTTTTTAGGTTTGTACAAAGCGCGCCTGAAAACGCCGGGTGAAATCGAAAAGCTGGAATTGTTTAGCCCTAATTTACTGGATGCGAATGCGAACGAGGGCACGCCGGCCTTTTCGAAGGATGGAAATCTGATGGTTTTTGCCCGCGGTAACTCAGGTAAAAGCAAGGATCCTTCGCCAGATGTGGATTTGTATATTTCGACCAAAAGAGACGGAAATTGGTCCACTCCAGAACGTTTAGCTATTTCAGATTCCCTAGGTTGGGATGGTAGCCCGGCCTTTTCGAGAGATGGGAAGACGCTTTATTTTGCTTCGAATAGACGCGGAGGAAAAGGAGGATTGGATTTATACCGAGCGCCTGTGGATAATTCGGGACGTTTTGGGCGACCGATTAATTTAGGCTCTACGATTAATACACGAGGTAACGAGATCTTCCCTTATGTTTCTGAAGAGGGTAAATTATACTTCTCTTCTGATGGACATCCCAGCTTAGGTGGTTTGGATATTTTTGTAGCGAGTCGCAGTGGGGATGAAATCCAAATCGAACATCTAGGAGTGCCTATTAACTCGGTGGGGGATGATTTTGGGCTATTTTTATCGGATGTGACGCAAGGCTACTTCAGCTCAAACCGTGTGGGTGGCAAGGGAGATGATGATATTTATTATTTCGAGTCGACCGGCTCCGAAGACCGCTGGTGGTCGACGGAGACCACCCTAATAGAAAGCACTGAGCCGGCGAAAGTGGCTCTCTATCACCTGCGGACGCAAGTCTTGAATTCGAGAAATAAACCGATCGCGAATGCGAAAGTGGGCGTTAAACGCAATGGCGAAATTCAGCCAGTGATGTTTACGGATGCGAAAGGATACCTAGATACGATAGATTTAAATCCAGCCGACCAAATCAGCTTCAACGCCAGCAAAGAAAAGTTCTTAACGAAGCGTAGCGAATTCTTGATGGATGGACGCGAGATTCCGAAACAACTATTGAAGAAGGAATTAACGGACACGACTTTTGAGCATAAAATCATCTTAGGCTTAGCGGAAGTGGGCGAGGAATTAGGGGCTTTGTTTGACGTAAATCCCATCTATTACGATTTAGATAAGTCGAATATCCGTCCAGATGCCGCAGTGGAATTAGATAAGATTGTTCAGGTATTGAAGGACAATCCAAGCATTTCTATCGAATTAGGCTCTCACACAGATGCGCGTGCCAGTGCGAGCTATAACTTGAAATTATCCCAAAGACGTGCCGAATCAGCCGTTAAATACATCATCGAACACGGAATTGAGGCCGCTAGAATCAAAGCCAAAGGCTACGGTGAAACGCAACTCATCAACGGATGCTCTGATGGCGTAGATTGTAGCGAAGAAGCACACCAAGAAAACCGCCGAACTGAATTTAAAATTACAGACCTGAATGACTAATTACGTTTTAAAAAATGCTTCCATCGTTAACGAGGGGAAAATCACTGTTTCTGACATCCGAATTTCGGAAGGCCGCATCACAAAAATCGCCTCAGACATTACGCCTGACGCTGGCGATGTGATCATGGACCTAAGTGGGAAACACGTTTTTCCAGGAATGATTGATGATCAGGTGCATTTTAGAGAGCCGGGTTTAACTCACAAAGCAACCATCGCGAGTGAAGCACGTGCCGCTGTGGCTGGGGGTGTAACTAGTTTCATGGAGATGCCGAACACGGTGCCGAACGCATTAACACAGGAATTATTAGCTGATAAATACGCGATAGCGGCGGCTGGATCTTTGGCTAACTACTCCTTCTTCATGGGAGCCGGAAATGACAATTTAGAGGAAGTATTGAAAACGAATTCACGCGACGTGTGTGGAATCAAAATATTTATGGGCTCCTCGACCGGCAACATGCTGGTAGACAACACCCAAACATTAGAAAAGCTATTCTCTAGCTGCGAAATGTTAATCGCCACCCACTGCGAAGATGAGCCTACAGTGCGAGCTAGAACAGCCCTTTTCAAAGAAAAATACCCAGAAAATGCGCCGGCCTACATCCATCCTTTAGTAAGAAATGAGGAAGCTTGCTACCTATCCTCTTCGATGGCGGTGGATTTAGCGAAGAAAAACAATACCCGCTTGCACATCTTGCACATCTCGACAGAAGAGGAATTAGCCTTGTTTGAGACCGGTAAAGCGGTGAAGGATAAGAAAATTACCGCCGAAGTTTGTGTGCACCACCTCTGGTTCGATGCGGCACAATACGATACATTAGGCAATCAAATCAAGTGCAATCCAGCCATAAAAGATGCCCGCCACAAGACGGCTCTTCGGAAAGCTTTGATCTCTGGAGAATTGGATATTATTGCGACGGATCACGCACCACACACCTGGGAGGAGAAATCGCAGGAGTTTTGGAAGTCTCCATCTGGCCTGCCTCTAGTGCAACACCCTCTACTTTTGATGATTGATTTAGCCAAAGAAGGTCACATCAGCCTCGAGCTCATCGCCGAAAAAACGGCGCATGCAGTGGCCGATTGCTTCCAAATCGAGGAGCGTGGCTACCTTCGCGAGGGCTACTGGGCTGATTTAGCGATTGTGGATTTAAACAAACCGCAAACCGTCTCGAAAGAAAATGTGCTGTATCAATGCGGCTGGTCTCCTTTAGAGGGACACACCTTGTCTGCCTCAGTTGAGCATACCTTTGTTTCTGGCCATTTGGCCTATTCGAAGGGATCCTTTAATGAAGCTGTCAAAGGAAAGCGCCTTTTATTTAACCGATAACATGTCCTCGCTCCTCCCCTTCTTTTCGCCTATCGGGCTAGAAGCCGGCTTAGATGAAGCTGGGAGAGGATGTTTAGCGGGTCCAGTGGTGGCTGCGGCGGTGATTTTACCTCGAGATTTTCACCATCCGTTTTTGACGGATTCGAAGCAAATGACCTTAAAGCAGCGCAACGAATTAAAGCGTTTGGTGCGGGAGTACGCGATTGATTATGCGATTGCGGAGGTCGATGCTGCTAAAATTGATGAAATCAATATTTTAAAGGCGAGTATATGCGCGATGCACCTCGCGGTAGATCAACTGAAGGAACGTCCGGAGCACCTATTGGTCGATGGAAATCGTTTTAATAGCTACCCATTAATCCCGCATACGTGTGTCGTAAAAGGGGATTCGAAATATTTTTCGATTGCTGCTGCTTCTATTTTAGCCAAAACATACCGAGACGAACTCATGGAAAAAGCCGCACAAGAACATCCTGGCTATGGTTGGGAGCGAAATGCGGGTTATCCCACCCTGCAACATCGCAAAGCCATCTTAGAAAAAGGCCTAACAAATCTTCATCGGAAAACGTTTAGAGTAGAGATAAAATAATTCTGTAAATTAGAACCCAAATGAAACTACGCTTTCTCTTTCTTTTATTCATCGGCTTTTCCGCCATAGCCCAAGACGCGTCTAGAAAAGAACGTGCCTTGCGTTTCGGAATGCAGCAGGATTCTATTTACAGAGGGTCTCAGGCCTTAGCTAAGAAAAGAGGTATTCCTTTGCAGCAGACGCTAGGAAAGGGAAAAACATTAACATTTCAAGGCTTTTCGGAGATCGGTGAAGCGCTGTATTTGACGACAGAGTCAAATGCGCAAGCAGCAAAAATGACGAAGACTAACCTCTTATATCCAGGAGGAACGATGGGGGTAGGTTTAACCGGGAAGTCGGATTCGATTAAAGGAAAACTGGGTATGTGGGATGGTGGAGCGGTTTTAGCGAGTCACCAGGAGTTTGAGGGAAGAGCGGTGGCCCAGCAAACTATGACAGGTACGAATGAACATGCGACTCACGTGGCTGGTATTTTAGCGGCGGGCGGAATTAGCCCATCTGCTAAAGGAATGGCTTACGAGGCGGATTTGAAGTTTTGGGACTATTCAAATGACAATTCAGAAATATCAACGGCTTCTACCTCTTTGCTGATTAGTAATCACTCCTATGGTTACCAAGCGGGATGGGTGTATGACGAGACGAAGAAAAAATGGCAATGGTGGGGAAATGATGCGGTGAGCGAGACCGAAGATTTTAAGTTTGGACTTTATGATTCAAACACACAGACTTGGGATCGCATTGCCTACAACGCACCTAACTACCTGATAGTAAAGTCTGCAGGAAATAGCCGAAACCAAAATGGCCCTGCCTCTGGCGAATATTATTTATTAAAAACCTCTTCTGACTCTTCTAATAAAGCCCGTTCTAAAAACGATGGCTACGATATTATTTCCACTTCAGGGACTGCGAAAAACATTCTTACCGTGGGTGCAGCGTCGCTTTCCTCCCTTATTCCGACGAAAGCCTCCGAAGTGACTATCTCTAGTTTTACGAGCTGGGGACCTACAGATGATGGCCGAATTAAGCCAGACGTGATGGCTATCGGTACCAGCATGTTCTCCACAGGAAATGCGAATGATAAGAGTTATATCACCCAAAGTGGCACGTCCATGTCCTCCCCCCAAGCGGCAGGTTCCTTGTACTTGCTTCAACAATTATACAATCGTCTAAATAAAAATACATTTATGCTGGCATCCACCCTAAAAGCGGTGGCTATCCATACTGCCTTGGATATGGAAGCAGTAGGTCCAGACTATAAAACAGGCTGGGGGCTCATTCAATTAGATAAGGCGGCGGATTTGATTAAAAATACAGGCAACGCACATTTATTGACTGAAGGAAAATTAGCCCAAGGGGCGACGAAAACCTATACATTCACCGCTTCAGGAAATGGTCCATTGCGCGTCACCATGGCATGGACGGATCCAGAGGCGAGCACCTCGTCTGCTTTAAATGACCGAACACCTCGTTTAGTGAATGACCTCGATATTCGCTTAACGAGCGGATCATCGACCTTCCAGCCTTTCCTTTTAGACCCCGCTAGCCCAGATGCCTTGGCGGTCAGAGGGGATAATATTCGGGATAATGTGGAACAAATTTTGGTTCCTAATACACTTCCTGGCCAAACCTTTACGCTTACAGTAAGTCACAAAGGAACCCTGAGAAATAGCAATCAAGACTATGGCTTAGCTGTTTCAGGGATTGGCGGACCAGCTTATTGTGCCGTAACGCCTAGTAGTGCATCGACAGACTTCAAAACATTTAGCTTAGGAGCAGTGAAAGATTCCACTGGATTAAATCCAGTGTTTACCGCTGAATTAGGAGCGACTGTTCCTGTGAACTTTAGTTTCGCAGGGAGTAGTACGAAAAAAATACGCTTGTATGCAGACTGGAATCAAGATGGTGATTTCGCTGATGCGGGGGAGGAATTATATAATTCTGCCAGTACCGCTACCACCATTTCTATTCCGAGCACCCTAAAGCAAGATAATTATTACCGCATGCGTTGGGTAGCGGTCAGTGGATCTGGGGAGGCTCTTTCTTGCGGATCGGTGAGTGCGGGTGAGACGAAAGATTATGCTTTGCAGATTCTACAAGCCTCGAAGGACTTTAGTGCGGTTTCCATCACGCAGTCGACCGCTGGATTTTGCGAAAGCAATGGCCCGACGAATTTCATTGCACGCATCAAAAATGTGGGTTCTTTAACCCAAACGAACATACCTGTCCTGTTAGAGATCAAGTCCGGCTCCACCTTAGTGGGCACGGCCACTGGAACCATCAGCAGTCTAGCCTCAAGCAGAGAGACCGACGTGAATCTGACGGGCAATGCCACATTAGCTGCAGGAACGAGTTATTCATTCACGTTGAAAACGCAATTAACCGGCGATCAGAATAGCGCGAACGACTCCTTTGTCCTCAGTAAAACAATTGAAAGCCCTACTGCGCCTGTGGTGACGGGTACTATTTGTAGTGGATCTGCCGAATTGAGCTTAGCAGCGACGAATGGAAGTCCACTTTGGTACAATGGAAATACCTTGTTAGGGGCTGGTGCGAACTTAAAGACTCCGTCGACCGGGACTTTTTATGCGGCATTTGATAATTTGAATACGACGATGGGGCCGGCGACAAAGGCGGCCTTTGGCGGGGGAACGTATTATTCTAATTTTGGCCCTGAACCCATATTTGCAGTGACGCAACCGACTATTTTAGAATCAGCTACGGTTTATATTGGCACATCGGGAACCGTTACGTTCGGGATTTTTGACAAAGAAACAGGGGAATTAGTGGCCTCGGTAACCAAGGATTTAACGGCGACACGTACCTCTGCAAATTCAACAACGATCAATAGCCAGTTAATTGATGACAAAAATGATCCAGGCCAAAAAGTCATTTTAAATCTTCCTTTCCCTAAGGCGGGAAATTATATTTTATCACACGCTTGCTCAAACGGCGCGTCCATTTTCCGTAGCAACCGGACGGCTGCAGATACGGTGAATGCGCCTACGAACATCGGATATCCGTATGCTATTCCGGGAGTCATCAAATTAACGGGAGCACTCTTCAATGGTGGCGAAATTCAATCCGGCTTTTATTACTTGTATGGAATGAAGTTCAAATCCTACGCTTGCCCTAGCCCAAGAGTGGCCGTAACAGTCACAACCGGTGAAAGTCCAGTGGTGACGGTTAGTCCAACGGGAGCCTCCACGGTATGTTTAGGAGATAAAATCACCTTAACAGGTACCGCTGCATCGGGCACACCTAACTACCAATGGTTTAAAAATGGCGCCGCTATCGCAGGGGCGACGACGAATAAATTAGAGGTGAACACCACGGGCGTGTACACCTTGAATTCTAGCTTTAATGGCATTTGCCCTGTATTATCACCTGCATCTACGGTAACCGCGTCTACCCCATTAGAGCCTCTTATCACCTTTAATCAAGGCGTTTTAACGACTTCGGCTGGAACAGATATTCAGTGGTATTTAAATGATGTGGCCATCAATGGTGCAACAGCGACGACCTATAAGCCGACGGCTAATGGTGTTTATAAAGTCAAATTACGCGATGTAAATGGCTGTTTAGCCTCTGCTAGCTATGGTATCACGATCTTAGCGGTGACGGCAGATAATCCATTTACCACGCTCTTTGCGTTCCCGAATCCGGCAACGAATGAATTATACATTGGTATTCCGAATGCTATTTCGGCGTCGAAAATTCGCGTTCGCCTGACAGATATGCAGGGTAAAGAGATTAAAGATTATAGAGTAGAGAGTAGAGATAATCGATTAATGATCGATATTTCTGGCTTATCTGCGGGAAATTACGTGATTAGCTTCCCAGAACTAGATGGCGAGGCTTCGATAAAGTTCCAGAAGAACTAATTATTTTTTAGTCCAAACAAAGATCATCCGAGGCGACTTTAACTCATCAAATGCTGATAAGTTATAGTCGCCTTTTAGGTCGACTAAACTCAAACCCGCTTTTGTAGCGTAAGAGATAAAATCATTCTTTGCGACTAATTCCACCTTCTCCACAAACGAATAAGTTTTCCCTTGATCGCTAAAGTCAATGGACTTGTACAAATACCCCTTTTCAGACCAGCGTTTGATGTGAAAGGAAATCCCCTCTCGCTCAATTGTTTCCACTGGTACTAAATTCGCTAACACGTAGGTCGGATTAAAGAAATCCAAGACTAAAATGCCGCCGTCTTTTAGACCGCCAGAAAAGGTGTCGAAGGCTTTTTGGTTATCTTGTTGATCATCAAAATACCCAAAACTCGTGAAGAAATTAAAGATCGCATCGTACTGATTTTGCAAAGGCAAGGGCTCGCGCAAATCGTGGACAAAAAAGAGGAGATCCTTGTTTTCGAATGCCTGAGCGGCTTCGATATTTGACGGAGATAAATCAAAAGCATCTACTATAAAACCTAGACTTTGTAGCGTAATCGCGTGGCGACCTTTACCGCAGGCGGCGTCTAAAACACGGGAACCTGAGGCTAATTGTAGCTTTTCTTGCAGGGAGGAAATAAAGCGCGCGGCTTCAGTTTCATCCCGCTTTGCATACAGAATATGGTAATAAGGGGAATCAAACCAGGCACTAAACCACTCTTTATCCTCCATTATTTGCGAATGCTTACATTCGTTAAGAAATCTTGGTAGGCTAAGGCAATACCCTCTTTCAACTCAATTTTATGTTTCCAGCCTAGGCCATGTAATTTAGACACATCCATTAACTTGCGAGGTGTTCCGTCAGGACGATTCGTATCCCATTGAATGCTTCCTTCAAATCCGACGATTGCCTTTACCGTTTCAGCTAATTCTTTGATAGTTACATCAATTCCAGTTCCAATATTGACTAGTTCTGAATCACTATAGGTCTCCATCAAATAGACACAAGCCTCCGCTAGGTCATCGGCATGTAAAAATTCGCGCATAGGTGATCCTGATCCCCAAAGCGTCATGGAGGCATCCCCACGTTCTTTGGCCTCCTGAAACTTGCGAATCATCGCAGGCAAAACGTGTGAATTTTCTAAATCATAATTATCATTAGGGCCATACAAATTCGTAGGCATCACGGAGATGAAATCACAGCCATATTGTGCGCGGTAGGCCTCACACATTTTAATGCCTGCAATTTTAGCGATGGCATACGGCTCGTTCGTTTCCTCTAAATAGCCACTCAATAAATAAGACTCTTTTAACGGCTGAGGAGCTAATTTAGGATATATACAAGAAGAACCTAAGAACTGTAGTTTCTTTACTTTATTGATAAAAGAAGCGTGGATGATGTTGTTTTGGATGGCCAAATTCTCATACAAAAAATCAGCGCGATAGGTGTTGTTCGCAACGATTCCACCTACTTTTGCTGCGGCTAAAAACACATAATCTGGTTTTTCAGTAGCAAAGAATTCGGCTACTTTTACCTGATCACGTAGGTCTAATTCCGCTGAGGTTTTTAACAACAAATTCGTATAACCTAGGCTCTGTAATTTTCGAACAATAGCGGAGCCCACCATTCCGCGGTGACCTGCTACGTATATTTTTGCTTCTTTTTCCAATGAATTAATCGACTTAAGACTCTAAAAAATCCTTGCAAAAATACACAAAGTCCGTCAGGTAATAAGTTTAATTCGTAGTTTTGGGAAATATTTTTAGGTCTTACCTATGATTTTGCGCGTCCTTCTTTTCGGCCTACTACTTTGTTTGAACCTTCCCACTCAAGCACAGAATCGCGCTATTACAACAAACAAACCTTTGATAGACACCTCTGTTCACGAAAAAGGCTTATTTAATGGTCGTTTTTCGTCCGGATTAGAAGGCAAGGTGGAAGAGGCGAAGAAATTCAAAGAAGACAGCAAGGCATTTATTGAAAGTTTAGGCGTAAAAGATTTAGGCAAAAAAATAGTAAAGACCGCTAAGAAAAAACTGCAACCACGCGACGAATACGCCGGCATCAAAACCGAGCACAAGCTAGGGAATTATGGTAGTGGGGTCAGGATGACAGTGGAAGAGGTAAATGTGGTAAAATATGTCGAGGATGAGGCGCTAAGCCCTTATTCACAAGAGATAAGCATCTTCGACCCAGCACAATCCCGGGTTGTTTCTATCCCATTAAGAGATGCTAAAAACGCACAAATCTGCCATGGGCCCTTCAAAAAATACGTCAACCAAAAACTGATCGAAGAGGGTTTTTATTACATGGGAGTGAAAGATGGCCGTTGGGAAAATTATAGTTCAGAGAATGAACTCGAAAACAAGGTGTATTACGAAAAGGGCTTCACCGCGGGCTCCGTCATACATTATTACGATGCTTCAAAGAAAAAAATACAAGAAGTTATTCCCCGTTTCTATGGCAAAATCCGAGGCACCTATTACGCTTTCTACCCGAATGGGAGTTTGAAAGAGGATGGCCGATTGGACGATAGTGTGAAGGTGGGTCGTTGGAGAGAATACCACGAAGTAGGAAGTGGAGGTCGTTTAAAGAAAGAATGGAGATACGGTAAGGATAAGTTTGACACAGCTGAACCCCTATTAATCCAAGAACGCGATCAGCAGTCCAAGATTATTTTTCAGACGAAAGAACCGATCTCGCAACATAAACCGACGAATCTACCTCCGATGGACACAGAGGACGATGAAGATTCCGAAGAAGATGATTCTACCAAAGAGGCGAATTTAGTGCGAACTGATCTTGCTTCCATTTACCAGCCATTTTTAACTATTCATACCCCGGCAGACTTCCATCCGGCTTTGTCCACTGGTTTTATAAATGCCCCGCAAACACCCCCTGATTTCGTTTTTTAATTTCGATCTATTAGTCATTAATTAAACAACATCACATGAAACAATCAGAATACATTCAATCCTTCTTGAAAGGGGATTGGAAATCAGGAATAGCGGTCTTTTTAGTCGCATTGCCGCTTTGCTTAGGCATCGCCCTAGCCTCGGGAGCGCCCTTATTAGCTGGCTTAGTGGCCGGAATCATAGGTGGCACCATAGTCTCTCTTTTATCCGGATCTGAATTATCGGTAAGTGGGCCTGCGGCAGGATTGACAATTATCGTGGCAACGGCCATCACGGATTTAGGTTCGTTCCCTGGATTTTTAGTCGCTGTCATTGTAGCTGGACTAATTCAAATCGCCTTAGGCTTGCTGAAGCTAGGCAAAATTGGGGGATTCTTTCCTTCTTCCGTGATTCGGGGCATGTTGGTCGCCATTGGAATTGTCATCATTTTAAAACAAATACCACACGCGATTGGTGATGATTTGGACTTTATAGGTGAATTTGAATTTGATCAAAAAGACGGAGAAAATACGTTTACAGAAATCCTAAGTTCATTCGCGTCGATCAAATTAGGCGCTGTTTTCATTTCCATGATAGGCTTAATCATTTTATTTTCTTGGACAAGTCTGGGTAAAACTTTCCAATGGCTAAATGCGCTTCCAGCTTCACTTTTTGTGGTATTAGCTGGCGTAGGAATCAATGAACTTTTGGGGCTCTATGTACCCGCCTGGTTTTTAGGAGAGTCGAAAGATCATATGGTTAATCTGCCCATATTTGCTTCGAGCAGTGATATTTGGAGCGGGATGCTCAGCCCTGATTGGCGATTCATCAC
>ERZ650308.1601-NODE-1601-length-11635-cov-5.133938_pt1 | contig 11635 bp, 17 predicted proteins | sample MGYA00376244_ERZ650308 | MGnify/ENA primary metagenome ERZ650308 (study PRJEB26733, sample SAMN07839295) | wastewater metagenome | biome: small river; feature: stream; material: water | place: USA: North Carolina | collected 2016-04-26 ...
ATACGAGATATGCCTAAGTGACTGGAGTTCAGACGTGTGCTCTTCCGATCTAGTTGGCATGCGAATATATACAGATCAACCCGACCGGCCCAAAGACTGCGGTTTATCGACGGGCTACAAAGCCCGTAAAATCTTAATTGACACCCCTCGACGTAGTTAAAAGCTAAAAAAAATTATTCTTGCCCTCGTGAACGCGGGGGCATTTTTGTTGTTGGACGCTGCCATCAACTGCCGGCAGAAAACAATCTTCAATCAACCCGCCATTGAAGCGACGAACGACACTCCCGCGTTCTGCTTTACAAGGAAATTATGCGGACCTTTACCGACAACGAGATCCTATCGCGGACCGAGCGGCTGGAAACGTTCCAGGGCTGGAAGCGTGGAGCTTACAGCATCTGGGTGCGATCCTCGGCGGATCAATACGACGCGTTCGATGACAAGAATTTTGTCTATTGGTGCGAGAAAGACGGCGAGCGTCCGGCGTTCGTCATGTCGCGAAACGGCACGACCAACGCAGGATCTTACGGCCTAAAGCGTTTTCGCGAATATAACCGGCTCGGATGTGCGGTGCTCAAGGGTGATGTGATCGTCTACGGCTACGCGGTCAAAGGTTTTCACAAGCGGAATCCGCGAAATCCTGCATACGTGCAGGCGAAATCGTGGCCGTACTTTCGCGACAACAATCAGAATGACCGAGCCGAAGAGATCGGCCCGGAATATCACGACATCATCGGTGCGAACGACCACCGTGCGGGGCTCAATTCGACAGTTATCAAAAACTGGTCGACGGCCTGCATGGTTACGGCGAACGCGGCGAAGTACAACCGTTTCCTCGACTTCATGCAGAGCAAAGGATATCCCGCTCTCAATCAGGTGATCCTCAAGGAAGCAAATATCTAGGAGACATTTTATGAACTTCGAATTTTTAGGAAGAATCTTTGCGTGGCTGGCGGCGATCAATGGCATCGTGACCGCTGCGATCCTGGCGTTGACGCCGCTCGCTGACGGCAACCCGTATGTTGCAAAAGTGCTGGTTGTGCTCGCACTAGTGACCAACATAATCACGCCGTTTCTGCCGCGTGCTCAGGGCAAACTCGATCAGGTGACCAAGCGATGAGCAAATTCGGCAAATTCAAAGAGATCCTTTCGATCGGTTCGGCTGTAGCAAAACCGTTCGTGCCGGGATCTGTGGGGAAAGTTCTTGATGCGGTCAACGGTCAGCTTGAAAAAGGCGGGGCGTCGGCTGCATCTAGCGACGCGATCAAACAGCTCGCCGCCGATAACGACGAGCAGACCGCCGCGATACTCGCTCTTCACGAACGCGTGAAGGCTCTCGAAGCAAAGCAATGAGATATACATGAGGCCATCGGATCGAAAACTAGTCTTTCGCATCGGCGGCCTCACGATCATCGCGGCCGCTTTGGCGTTTGTTGGATGGCTCGCATGGATGATAGTTGCAGCATTCATCACCGTAGTGCTCGAAATCAAATAAACAATGATCTCGATCTATTCAAATATCAAAAAGAATATGCCAAACACTCCCCAAAATTCTCTCTGGCATTGGTTGACTCCGATCCTGATCTCGATCGCCGTAACGGGCGGCGGCATTGCTATGTTCGCGGGCGGGCTTAATGCCCGGATGATCGAGGTCGAAAGTAAAAATGCGAAGTTCGACGACCGGCTGCAGCGGATAGGCGACAAACTCGACAACCTCGCAACAAAAGACGACCTCAGGGAATTCAAACAGGACGTCAAGGAACGCATCGCGACGAAAGGAAAGTAAAACATCATGGCGAGATACAGAATTTATAACGGACCGATGCCGACGACGGCGGCTCAGGCAGTGGTTACAACCGGGACAAGCATTAAAACCTTGCTCCAACTGAAGCAATTTAACCAGCTAAAGATCAACGCCTGGGGCATTTCGTTCGACGGTTCGGCAGCGGCAACGCCGATCAAGTGCGAACTGCTCGAAACCGGCACGGTATTCGGCACGGTCACTGCGTCGGCTGATGCGGACGTGGTCAAACTCGACGGCACTGATCAGGCGGTCGCATCGGTTGCGGGGCTTACACTCGGCACTTCGGCGACCGGCTATACCTGCACATCTGAAGGGTCGATCACGGTAACGCGAATGTTCGACGCTCAGCTCGTCGCTCCGACTAATCAATACATTTACCAGTTCCCGCTCGGCCAGGAGCCGGTCTGCGTGATCGGGAACGCGACCCGCATTCGAGTCACGGCCGGAGCGGCGGTCAATGCGTATGCGTGGATCGAATTTACTGTCTAATGGCCATTGCGTTAATAAATTCTTCTGGCAAGATAGCCGCATCAGGGCCGTCAAATGGCTCGAATTGTACTTTTAACGCTACTGGTTCCAATCTCGTTGTGTCTGGCGGGGCACAGGGCAGTTTTGGAAGCGGGGCTCTTGCAGCAATTACACCATCGGACTCTCTTACCAATACGTGGACTTCATTAACTAAGCGTGAGGGTTTTACCTCTTGGCGTTCTGCCGCACAACTATTTTACGTTCTGAGTCCGTCTGTGGGTTCGGGGCAAACTTTTAACGTCAGTTCCAGCGATAACACGGCAATCGGGGCGGCGGGTTTTAGCGGGGTAGCGGCGTTTGGGGCTGAATCGGCAGGCGGCACATCTGCGGGTACGACTACACAGCCGGGAAGCCTTACGCCAAGCGAGGATGGCTGCCTTTTGATTGCGTTTTTATGCTATTGCCGAAATACAGGCGATCCAACAGTCACGATCGATAACAGTTTCACGATCCTTTATCAAGGAGCCTCGAATGGACAGTATGTCGCGTGTTTCGCCTATAAGGTGCAAACGACAGCGGCAGCGATCAACCCGACTTGGACGCACGATAACGATTTTGGCAGTTCCGTTCCATCGGTCTCTACGATGGCATATTGGACACCTGCTGCATCAGCCACACTGCCAGGGCCTCGCAATTATCGGCAAGCCGTTAAGAGAGCAAGTTTTTATTAAATGGCACGTCACGGACGCACATTTCCGATCAAAGCACACTTTCGGCGGCCGCCGGTGGTGGCTCATAACTATTCGCAATCGCTTGCGGGTACGTTGACGCCATCGGGTGCGGTGACGCGTGCAGCGGCGGCGACGAAGGCCGGGACGATCACACCATCGGCAACCGTCCTGAAAGCCGTGACGCGAACTCTCACTGGAAGTCAGACGCCGAGCGGAGCGATTGCCAAGGTCAAATCAGCCGTTAGGTCATTCGCCGGCACGATCACGCCATCGGCGACAATCGCAAATATCAAGACGGCGACGCGGACATTCTCGGGCGATCTGACGCCGAGCGGGGCGGTGACGTTCGTTAAGACGCTTTATCGCACGTTGACGGGCTCGATCACGCCGAGCGGTGCGTTGCAGGCGTTGAAAGTGTTCCTTGTGACCTACACGGGCACGATCACGCCGGCAGGAGCGATCACGTTCGTCAAAACGCTGTTCCGCACACTGACGGGAACGCTGACACCTGCGGGAACGGTCGCGAAGGCCGTGACTCGCAGTTTGAGCGGTGCGATAACGCCCGCGGCGACGCTCGTCAAGACGCTGATCTACTATCTCGCTCTGGCGTCGTCGATCACACCAACGGGAACGGTCCGGAAGGCGGCAACACGTTCGCTCGTCGGCTCGATCACGCCTTCGGGCGTGCTGACATTCCTGAAAGTGCTGTACAGATCGCTCGCGGGTGCGATAAATCCGGCTGGATTCGTGGCAAAGAACACGGCAAAACCGCTTGCAGGTTCGGTCGCACCGTCCGGGACGCTTGCCAAGGTGAAGACGTCGATACGTTCTTTCACCGGTTCGATCACGCCAACGGGTGCGGTCGCGAGGGTAAAGTCGGCAGTTCGCACGTTCTCCGGCTCGATAACACCGTCAGCGACGCTCACGCGGGTCAGGATCTTGTATCAATCGGTCGCCGGAGCAATAACACCGTCCGCCGCGATCGCAAATGTACAGATCAAATTGCTCTCGGTCGCCGGTTCCATTGCTCCGTTCGGCACGTTGACAAAGGTCAAGACGCTCTTTCGTTCGTTCGCCGGTTCCATCGGCCTCGCGGGCGTGTTTCGGGCGATATTCGGCGATCCGGTCGATATTACGGTCACGGTTCGCAGACAGGTTGATATTGCGGCCGTTCTGACGCATCAGGTTCAGATCGCTTACAGAGTTCGCGGCCAGGTCGCGATCGCAACGGAGGTTTACGCAGGATGAGTTGTTCATCTGACAGCACATTTCAGGTCGGCGACAAAGTCGTCATAACGTCGACGTTCACCGATCCGGCCGCAAGCGATGCCCTGGTCGATCCGTCCGTCGTCACCTACAAGGTCAAAAACCCGAACGGCAGCACGTCGACCTACACATACGGCACCGACAGCGAGGCCGCAAAGACGAGCACCGGCATTTACACGCTCAAGATCAACATAACAATGGCCGGCGTGTGGAAATGGCGGTCGTACTGCACGGGCAATTTTCAAGGGGCAGCCCAGGGAAGTTTTGAGGTCGAGGCCTCGGAATTCTAATTCACATAGGAGAAAAACATAATGATCGGAACACCAGAATATTCAGTAAGAACGACGCTTAGCTCTGCGGGCGATCTAAGCATCAAGGTAACCGCCGTTTGCCCGTTCGGCTCTCGATCGGTCACTCGGACGGTGGATAATATCACGCTCGACGAAAAGGACGAAGCAAAGGTTAAATCAATATTCGCCAAAGTGATCGCGAACGCCGTTGTCGATGTCGTCGTCCCAACAGGCGAGAAAGATGACAAGGGCGAGATCAAACTCGACGAATACGGCAGCCCTCTGAAAAAGACCGTGCAAGTCCCGCTCAGTCAGCAGATTTTCAGCGATGCAGCTGAATGCGTATTGATCGCTACGAAAAGAGGAGAAGATATCTAATGCAAACAGCAACCATCCAGAGCACTGCACCAATGAGCGGCTCGCTCTCGCTCGACATCAGACGCGGCGGCCCGCGTGAACCGGAAAAGGTCTCGCTTCGCAAGATCCTGCGGCAGGCGATGCCGAACACCGGGAATCGTGAGATCGACGCTTATCGTTTCCGCAATATGCCGAACGTACTTCGCGGACTCGGAACCATCGCCATCGCCCGCAAGGTCGGTGCACCGACGTTTTTCGGCGTTGTTTCGCACACGATCACGCGAGCGAGCGGCGAGGTTGTTGATCTCGGCGTTGTTTCGTGCCGTGTCGTCACAACCACGGGCTGCGGATTCATCGTCGATGCGTTCCAGAACCTCGTCGAGCTCGAGAACATGAAGTATCACGGCTTCGGCACCGGTTCGAACGCTGAGTCGTCGGCCAATACCGCACTTCACACCGAACTTACGACCGAATACGCGACCAACAACACACGCCCGACCGGAACGACCACGGAAGCCTCTGCAACCGTCTATCGAACCGTCGCAACGCTGTCACCGGACGCCAGTGTATCGATCACCGAGCACGGCATCTTCGACCAGGCATCAAACGCCGGCGGCGTGCTGCTCGATAAATCGCTGTTCACGGCGATCGCGTTGGTCTCGGGCGATTCTTTGGCCACGACCTACGATCTGACGTTTACGGCCGGCTCCTAAATGAACATCAGAACCCGTCTGATCAACAACATGCCGAGCGGTGCTGAGATGACCAAACAGGTCAATTTCGGCACCGCTTTAGGGCTTACAAAGACGGCAAAAGAGGGTCAGGAAGCGGTTGTCGACGCTTTGAAATCGACGTTTACGCTTCGCGGGAACTGGTATCAGCAATCGAACAAGTTCGGGATCAGGATCACGCCGGCGAAAAAGGACAAGCTCGTCGCCGAGGTCAAAACCGCCGCCGACTGGCTCGAACCGCACGAGGAAGGCAAAGATAAGGCCGGACGAGGCGGCGATCTCGCAATTCCGACGCAGGAAGTGCGGCGAAACAAACGCGACATCATCACGCGGGCAAACCGTCCGAAAGGTTTGGGTGCGAAGGTGTTCAAATTACAGACCCGACGCGGCCCGGTGCTCGCTCAACGCATGAAACGCGGCAACCGCAAGGGACTGATCATCCTTTACGGCCTCGAAAGGACCGTCAAGATCAAGAAACGCTCGACCTTTCACGAGCCGATCAAAAAGATCGTCGATAAAAACCTGAAAGGGAACATAAAAACGGGCATCATGCGGGCGTTCGCGACGATGAAGGTTAAGGGCTAAATGGGAGCTGCAGCACTGAAAAAACAGCCGAAACAGGCCGAATTTGAGCTTTTGAGCATTCAGAAGATCGCTTTTCGGTGCGGGCTGGACCGTGCGACGTGCAAAAAGCGGCTCGATGCTCACGGGTACGAGCCGGAAACGAACGAGGCGAAGCTAAAACTCTATCGGTTCGACGCCGACATGGAGGCCGCGTTGACCGAGGTCAACGACAAGCTCGGCGAGGTCCGTATCCGCAAGGAAACGGCTCAGGCTCAGCTATTCGAGATCAAGGCAATGCAGCAGAGCGGCGAACTCGTGCCGATCGGCGAGGTCGTCGACGCTACGCAAAAGCTTTTCAGTGCGATGCACAAGGAAATTGCCGTGAGAATGCCGAAAGAGCTTTCCGCACGGCTCGCCAAGGCGAAAACGTCCGCCGATGTCCAAAAAATAATCAAAACCGCCGTCGACCGCCGGTTCAAATCGCTGAGAGATGATTTTGAGAGTTACTTGAAATGAAGAGTGAGGTTTACAACCAGGACTGTTTAGAGGCGATGAAAGCAACGCCTGATAACTTCTACTCGCTTGCGATTGTTGATCCGCCTTATGGTGGAGGAGACATTGCAAAATTTACTCCAAAAGCGAAAGGAAGCGGACGTCAACAGGTTCACGCAGACACGCTCTGGAATATCGTTCCATCGTCTGAATATTTTTTAGAGTTATTCAGGGTCTCTGAAAATCAGATTATATGGGGAGCCAATCATTTTCCGCAGTTTCTACCATCATCGCGAGGCTGGATTTTTTGGGATAAGTTATACGAGCATACGCACAACTTCTCTGCTGGTGAGCTGGCTTTTTCATCTTTTGATCGCATCTTGCGAATGGTTCGCATTTGTCAAAGATGGATACCGGGTACGCCGCTAAATATCCATCCGACACAAAAGCCCGTCGCTCTCTATACGTGGATTCTCCAAAATTACGCCAAAGCAGGTGACACCATCCTAGACACACATCTAGGCTCAGGCTCGTCACGAATCGCGGCATATGACTTAGGATTCGACTTCACGGGCTACGAACTAGACAAAGATTATTTCGAGGCACAAGAGCAAAGGTTCGCAGACCATATCAAGCAACCGAAACTATTTGTTCCGCAGATCGCCGAACTCAGTCAGGCGGCGATGTTTTAACGATGCAGGCAACCGCGAAAAAAGCCATTTCCGAAGCTCTCCGTCTGGCGATACCGGACGGCTCGCTGTCTATTTCAAAATGGGCGGAGAAGTATCGGTATGTCGATCGCGGTGCAAGGCCCGGGCGTTGGTCTAATGAGACGGTACCGTTCCTGACCGAGATCATGGACGCGGTGACTGAGCCGGACGTTCGCGAGATCGTCTTTCAAAAATCGTCACAGGTCGGCGGTTCGGAACTTGCGGTCAATATCATCGGCTATTTTATTCACATCGACCCGACTCAGGTCTGCTATGTTGCCGAAACCGAGGACAAAGCGAAGGCCTGGACGCAGGAATCGTTTGATGCAACGGTAATGAAGACGGATGTGCTGAAACGCCTCGTCAAAACCGACGTATCGGATAACAACCAACGCATCAAACGGTTTCCTGGCGGTCAGTTAACGGTCGCGTGGGCTTCGTCGCCGTCGCAGCTCTCGTCGCGTCCGATACAGGTCATCATCTTTGACGAAAAAGCCGCTTACAAGCCGACAAACGAAGGCGACGCCGTCAAGCTCGGCGAGGCTCGTACAAAGACATATTCCGGCTCGGAAAAAATAGTAAAGATTTCAACGCCGCGTCGTGCGGACGACGACGCTGATATTGAGTACGATTTTCAACGCGGCGATCAGCGTGAATTTTACGTTCCTTGCCCGTCGTGCGACGTTATGCAGACGCTCAAATGGCGAAACGTCAAATGGGACGAAGGCGAACCCGAAACGGCGTTCATGGTCTGCGAATCGTGCGGCGTGATGATCGAGGACGATGACAAACACGATATGCTCGCCGCGGGCAAATGGATCGCCGCGAAACCGTTCAACGGCGTTGCGAGTTTCAAGATAAATCAGCTTTATTCGCCCTTTGTGCCGTGGTATCGCATGGCGATCGACTTTCTCGAGGCGAAAAAGCACGTCTCGACGCTGCAGGTCTGGACAAACACCGCTCTCGGCGAGGTCTGGAAGCCCGAAGAACGCATCGAATACGCCGATCTCACGCTTAACCGCGAGACCTACGGAGCCGAAGTCCCGCAAGGCGTGCTCGTTCTGACCGCCGGCGTTGACGTTCAGGGCGACCGTTTAGAGGCTGAAATAGTCGGTTGGGGCCGTGATCACGAATCCTGGTCGATAGATTACCGCGTTTTCGAGGGCGATCCGGCAAATATCGAGGTCTGGGAAGCTCTGAGCGATTACCTGACGGGCGAATTCGTCGGCGAGACGGGAATGTTCCGCGTCGCTGCCGCGTGCATCGATTCCGGCGGGCATCACACACAGCAGGTCTATCGCTTCTGCAAAGCAAACGCGGGCCGCAAATGGCTCGCTATCAAAGGATCTTCGCAGCCCGGCAATCCGCTGATCTCGAAGCCGAAGTGGGTCGGAACGAACCCGAAAGTTCGTCTCTATTCCATCGGAACCGACACGGCAAAGGACGAGATATTCAGTTTTTTACAGGTTGCCGAACCCGGACCGGGCTTTTGCCATTTCCCGGACGACGACCGCTATGACGAAAGCTATCTGCGACAGCTTTGCAGTGAAAAGAAAGTCCCGCGTTTTCGCATGGGACGGCAGTTCTATATTTACGAGAAAGTTTCGGCAAACGCGAGAAACGAGGCGTTAGACGTTCGGGTTTACGCGACCGCGGCCCGTGCGATCCTGAATCCGAACTACGACAAAGTAGCAAACCGGCGGCTCGTTCATGCGGAAGTTGCGGATCGGGAACCTGATGACATGTTGCAAGAACCGCAACAGCCCAACTATCCGAAAATCCCGGACAGTTCGAACGTCGTCCCGCTCCGCCGCACACTGAACAGAAACAACCCGTTTGGAGGTTATAGACCGTGATACGCCAAATGCTTTTACATTTATTTGGCCGACAAAAGCACGGGAGCAGGTTATTTCGCTGTGGCCGATGCAGAGAGTTTCGATGGTTTACCGCTCCGTGTTACAGATGCGGTAGCTGGAAAGTATGAATGATGACGAGGTGAGAGAGGCATGAGCACGACACGAACAACCGAACCGACACAGATCACGCAGGGCGAACGTGTCGCCTGGACGAAGTCGATCGACGATTATCCGGCGGACGAATACACGCTCGTCTATCGCTTTCGCCCGCAGGCGGGGAATGGCTTTGATGTGACGGCGACGGCTGACGGCACTGATTTTGACGTTGTGATCACGGCGGCTGTTTCCGGTGCGATCCCGGATTCCGCTCTCGGCGTGATCGCGTGGCAATCGTGGCTGACCGAGACCGGCGATTCCACGAATACATTCATTTACGGATCGGGCACGGTCAAGGCTTTGAAGGGATTCAGTTCGTCGAGCCAGGCGGCCGTTGACCTGCGTTCACCGGCAAAGATCGCTCTCGACAACATCAACGCCGCGATCAGCGGTCAGGCGACGGCGAACATTCAGGAATACGAGATCACGACGTCGGTCGGCAGCCGCAAGATCAAACGATGCAGCATGGCCGACCTGCTCGCCGCCCGCAAGGAATACGCCGCCATTGTCAGCAGTGAGAACGCCCGCGAACGGCTGAAAAAAGGCGGCCCGTTTGCTCAGAGGATCGGAGTGAGGGTTTATGACGAATAAAAAGAAATTATCGCAGCGTTTGTACGAATTCATCTGGCCGCCGCAGCCGCAAGGCCAAAAACGCGGCTTTCAGGCTGCACGCGTGAACCGTTTGAACGCGAACTGGACGACATATCCGACCGGTGCGAACTACGAACGCCGACTCGACCTCGCCGTCCTGCGTGCCCGTGCCCGTCAGGCGTCGCGTGATGATCCGCATTTGTCGAAATTTCTGTCGCTGATCCGTTCGAACGTCATCGGGCCGAAAGGCATCATGCTGCAGTCGCGTGCCCGCAATCTCGCGGGCGAGCTCGATGTGAAGCTAAACAAACGCGTCGAGGAAGCCTGGTGGGAATGGACGCACGCCGAGACCTGTACGCTTTCGGGCAAGCTCAATTTTAAGGGCGTTCAGGATCTCGCGGTCACGCAATTTGCGTGTGACGGCGAATTCCTGATCGAGATGGTTCCCGGAGCCGATAACCCGTTCGGCTTTGCCCTCAAGGTCTGGGATGTCAACTGGCTCGACGAAACCTATAACGACACGCTGCCGAACGGCAACCGCGTGATCATGTCGGTCGAGATCGATGCCAACGATCGCCCGGTCGGTTATTGGATGACGACGCCGGCGAGCGAATTAAACTACACGCAACGCCGCGAACGCACGCGAACCCGCAAACCGGCGGAGAACATGATCCACGGATTCCTGATCCACGACGACGAGACCGCCGTCCGTGGCGTTTCCGCGTTCAAGGCCGTACTTTTGACCGCGAAAAATTACCACGGCTATAACGAAGGCGTCATCACGTCCGCCCGCGTGTCCGCGAATACGTTCGGATTCGTCAAGCAGCAGCTTGCTGACGGCGAGGAATGGACCGGCGAAGAGAACGAAGACGGCACGCAAACGCTGCCGATGATCGATTCGTCGCCGCTGTCGGTCAACCTGCTCAATCCTGGAATGGAATTTCAGCAGTTCGACCCAAAACAGCCGACGCAGAATCACCCGGCATTCGCCAAAACGATCCTGATGGAGCTCGCCGCAGGCCTCGGCGTGCCGTATTTCTATCTCGCGGGCGATATGGAAGCGGTGAATTTTAGTTCCGCTCGTGTCGGGCTCGACGACGCCCGCGACATTTGGAAAGGTTTGCATGACTTTATAGAAAACACGCTCTGCCGCAAAGTATTCCACGGCTGGGCGAGAGAGGCGTTTTTGAACGGTGCTTTGAAGATGACGGCCCGCGAATTTGCCGAGATCCAGAATCCCGCCTGGCGTGCCCGCGGCTGGAAGTACATCGACCCGACAAAGGACATCAAGGCCGACATCGACCGGCTGCGAAACCGTCTCGCAACGCCGTCCGAGATCCTTTCAGAGCAGGGAATCGACTATGTTGACTATCTCGAGCGATGGCAGGCCGACGTCAAACTCGCCGCAACCTACGGCATCGACCTCGAAACGATCTATACCGAGCAAAAACAGATGGCCGCAGCCGACGCAAACCCGCCGGAACCGCCGCCCGAACAACCGACTCGCGGCTATCTGAACGGCCACGACACCGACGAAATGCTGAATTAAGCCCGTAAATAGGGAATTGACACCCCTCAAAAAAGTTAGATTTCAAAAAAATATAACTTTGAAGCCGATGACA
>ERZ650308.1603-NODE-1603-length-11627-cov-11.896993_pt1 | contig 11627 bp, 26 predicted proteins | sample MGYA00376244_ERZ650308 | MGnify/ENA primary metagenome ERZ650308 (study PRJEB26733, sample SAMN07839295) | wastewater metagenome | biome: small river; feature: stream; material: water | place: USA: North Carolina | collected 2016-04-26 ...
CTGCCGATGCTTCAAGCTTATGAGACTGAAGTGGTGGCCTCCCTACCCGCAATAACTGGTTTAGAAACCGTGGGAATCGTCCCAATCATAGTGAATCTGCGCTGCAGTCTTTCCACTAGGGTTTCTTAGAATCTCGAAATCAACTTCGGACTCTGAATCTACTTCATTCAATACATTACTGCAATCTTCGCATTCATACCCTTGGTTAAATACGTTCTGCTTAAAATATTGATTGCATACAATGCATTTCATATGTTATCTTTCAATTGTTAGTGCTGGTTACTTATCCAGCGACCAGCTAGGTAATTGTGAAAGGAGTTTGAAAGCAACTACGAAATTGGACAGATTATATCGTAATAGTCTTTCAACAGTAGGTATTCTCAGCAGGGTACCAACTTTTAATATTTGTATTTACTGAAAGTATAAATTGAAATTTGCTACGATAAGGTAATTATATCACACTTTACTGTAAATATCAAGAGCAATTCAATAAAATTTGAAGAAAGTAGCTCGGCCTACTACCGTAGTCCTCACTTTTACGCTTTACTAGTCGAACACGCAGTACTTACTGAGTGTTTTAGCGTACTTTAACTGTAGCTTGTTATATAACCTACGTACAACTACAATGTCCTGTACGACTAACACTCTATCCTTACCATCTTCTCTCCAGCTTAGGGTATAACTGAACATATCTTGGTAATGCGGTACTATACGTAAAGCACCACCTAAGTTACGTTGAGCCTCCTTGATAGTATTAAAAGCTTTCCTAGTGATTAAACGTAAGTTTTGTAACCTGTAGTCTGTATAGTCCAGATTACGATGCAATACTACTTTATCTTTTGGCACAATCAAGTTGTTACCTAACTCTATAGCTACCCTATTAGCCTTTAACTTATACTTCTTACCTTTCTTGTAGAATATTAGGTATCCGTCATCATCTGGAAATAGCCTACGGTAAGGTTTGTCAGCCTTGAGTATGTGGAACTCACCCTCTAATGCACAGTATAGCAATAGTTCTTTTAACATATCATCCTTATAGTTGAGTAATTTAGTAAAGTATAACTTAATCGTTTAGCACAATCTATTAGTTCTATGTGCTAGACCTACGTTGTGAGGTATGTATGGTTGTACTGTTGTATTTATGCAACAACCTACACCAACCTGAGCCTCAAGGCGAATAACCCTATGTACGTTATACTATATATAGTAATATCAGTATTATTATATCAGTATAGTTTAATCAGTCTTATTAGGGGCTAATTTTCGGACTAGTCTATGGCTAAATTTCGGACTATCATAGGGCTAATTTTCGGACTAGTTAGAACGGTGAATCATCCATTACTGCAGCCTCTTTTGGTCCACCGTACAACCCATAAACGTCCTTTACGATGTAGCTATTGGACACAATGGACTTGCCAGTACCATACACCTTTTTCGTATGTACGATAATTAGGTCTAGTTCTTTTAGCTTTTTGATGCAATCACTAACCGTCTGTTTAGCCATGCTACCCAAAGCTTCACCAATATCCTGCATATTTTCATAGTACTGTTTATTCTGTGAACTAAAGAACACATATTTATCTAACATGTGTGTATATACTAATTTAGCATTAGCTGTTAAGTCCTTACGTTTCATAAGCTCGTGCGAGAACCTTATCCACGTATTTTGTGGTCTTGGTTTCTTTAGTTTGACGATATTGTTAGCTTGCACACGAACTCCTTTATAAGACTCCATAAGGTTAGCATAGGTTTTGCTGTTTGTCAAGCACATGGTTAAAATATTTCCTAAGCCTTGACTCTAAGCCTATGATATGCTATAATTAACTTTTATTAACCCTAAAAGGAGTATACATGCAAGATGTTAAACGAATCGAATCCTACGGCCTATATGATTTCTGTCAAGACATTCAAGAAGCACTTAAAGAAGGCTACGTGTTTGATTTCGATACAAACGAAAACTTTCCTACGGCTTATGGCTCTATGCTTACTTGCGGTCTTGTTAAGGCTGGTAAGGAAGTAGAAGCTGAATCTGAAGTTGAGACTGAAGTTGAATCTGAAGAAGTGCAAGTCGCTGAAACCGAAGCTAAGACTGAAGAATCAGCAGAAGCAGCTCCTGCCAAGCGTGGTCCTAAGCCAAAGAACAAGTAATTGCATAGCAGCCTCCTAACGGAGGCTTTATTATTTCAGGAGGTATATGAAAAGAAATCAAAAAGTTGCATCACAACGTATTCAAAAAGAAAAGTTCCAGCGACAGCAATTCCCTGCGCTATTACCAATGAATGCAAAGCAGACAGAATTACTTGAAGCTCTTAAATATAATACGTTAGTGGTAGCTAGAGGTAGTGCTGGTACAGGTAAGACTTTACTTGCAGTATGGCATGCAGCTAAGAAGCTACATTATGCTGATATTAAGAAAGTAGTACTAATTCGTGCCTATCAACCATTAGCAGGTCGTAGTATTGGTTTCCTACCCGGCACAGCTGAAGAGAAGCTACTACCCTTCTATCAACAAATGATTGATTACTTTGAAGATTACTTAGGTAAGGCAACCACTGAGATTCATCTCAAGAATAAGACCATTGAAATCTGCTCCTTAGAGACTATCCGTGGTCGTAGCTGGAATGACAGTATTATTATTGTTGATGAAAGCCAGAACTTATACGTTCCTGAGATTCAAGCCTTGACTACCCGTGTAGGTTTAAGTTCTCAGATTATCTTCTGTGGTGATAACACTGGACCTCAGACTGATGTAAAGAAGGGTATGGACGGATTGACATACTTAGAGAAGATTTGTATTAAGTATAACATTGATGATTGCAGCTTTACTACTTTCGGTCGTGAAGACGTAGTACGCAGTGGATTAACTAAAGAATTCGTAATTGCTTTCGAAGATGAACTATTAGCAGAGGCTGATGGTACTGCCGTAACTCAACAGAAGGAGAAAGCTAATGTTAGACAACCTAAAAAAGTTTAAGAACTTTACCGTAAATAAATTGGATGAAGAAGATGACGACCTTATTAACCCTATGCTTATTAATCAGCATTTACCTTATTTCCAAAGTACGCAAGTTAATCGTTGCATCAAAGCATTCATTGATGAAGGTGTAAAGGAAGCTAAATACTACCGTAACCTCATTCATACCATCGATAGTCTTACAGAAGATGATATTGTATGGTTAAGTATTAATACTTATGGTGGTCACTTAGATGGTGCAATCGCTATTATCAATGCCATCCAGAATACCAGTGCTAATGTGCATTGTCATATTGACGGTATTGCTGCTAGTGCAGGTTCACTCATTGCTCTGGCTAGTCCATCCGTAAGTGTAAGCCCTTATGCCAGTATGATGATTCACGCTGCTACGTTCGGAGCGTATGGTAAGCAATCGGATGTAATTTCCCACGCTAGTTTCGTAGATAAGCAGGTTAAGGGTCTAATGCACGATGTGTACAAAGATTTCCTAACTGACAAAGAACTAGCCGATGTTATCATGGGTAAGGAAATGTGGTTCAACTCTGAAGAGATTGTAGAAAGACTACAACGTAGAGAGCAACTAGTCTTAGCACGAACTAAGAAAGAACAAGCTGAACTTAAAAAGGTAGAAAAAGCACTGGTTAAGCAAATCGAAGCTATGAAACCTGAAGAGGTAGAAGCAGTTCTGGAAAAACTAGATGCAGCAGCGGAAGAAACTACGGAACCTAAACGTAGAAGAGCTAAAATTAAATAAAAATTTTTATGACCCTTGGATTAACGTCCTTGGGTCTATTTTTTCGTCCAAATATATCTGACCGATTTAAACGATCTATACGGCGTTATTTGTGTTTTACGTACATTGAGTCCTGAGTTCAATTATAAGCTGCTACAGAGCGTTTTGATGCGTTACAATGCATGTTTAACATTCTTTTCTGTAGGTTAGGGACGATTTAGCGTTGTTCGTTTGGTTGTTAATACTTTGATTGTATATGGTGAAATTTTATTGCATGAAGGGGTGGGTAAATGGAATATTATTGCAGATAGTCTTATGTCCTTGATGGACCCCGCCTCTATGTTTACCATGCGTATTACGATTCTAAAATATCCGTTGGTATGACGGTTTCTAGCGTTGGTTATAGCTCCATCCAATTAAATAATGAAGGGTAATTAACGAGCGTTAGCGAGTCGATTTTTATTTTGGCTATAACGTGTGGTCAATCGGTGAATTTTAACGCGCTGTCGGTCTATTTGGTCGCTCTGTATAGCGTCCCGCGCTATTCGTTAGGCGGTACGCTATGCCTTGTCCGTATTATTGCCCGATAAAATGCCCGTTATATTACCCGAAAAGTATAGGCAAAAGAAAACCCGCGTATTAGGCGGGGCTGTTTTGCGAGTATATCAGCGCTTATGTATCCGCGCTAGCATGTAGTGGCGCGTATACGCTGCGAGATATAATCCCGCGCATATTGCCCACAATGTAAGGTAGGCGGCGAGAATGAAGGCGAGAAAATCGCGCATAATTTAAACCCCTGCCTTTGCTGTGCCGTGGGCGACAATGGCGATACTTTTGGCGGTAATAGCTGACCCGCTGCACAATTTGCACTTATCACACGTTACCTTGGCTCCTGCTTCCTTGGATGCTGGGCACATAATTTCTGTATTTAATAGGGCTTTTGTGCCGTTGTCCTGCCATTGCTTTACGGGAATAACTCGAAATGTGCGGTATCCCTTGCGGTGTGCTTCTTGTGCTTCTTGTGGTGTGTCTGCACTGTACATATTGCGCTTATATGCTTCGGGTGTATTGGTGGTGTGTTGGTGCGTGTATCCTGTATGCCCTGCACTGCGTTTAAGTAGGTTGTCCCAAACTGTCGCGGGTACTGCAGCGGGGTCGCCATAAGTCCCGAGTCGTACCATACGGGCGCGGCCTATCTCTTGTGTTTGCTCAGGTGTTGCCGTGGGGTATCCTGTACCTTTCAGGCGCTTATAAACTTGGTTTGGGCCTTGTCCTAGGTTTACGTAACAAGTACGGCCCGTTGCCTGTTTCTTGGTGTTGTCGGTTGTGGGTGTTCCTCGGTGCTTACAATTCCCGCATATGCTGAAATCCTCGCCTGTCTTGCTCGCTTGTAATGGGCTCATGTCTGCTCTTACCACGTGTGTCTGAATCATGTTCCCTGTCTTGATATTGCCACTTGTGACGATTGCCACGCATACGATGGGGCTTCCGTCAATTAATGAAGGGCCACTGTAAATAATCGCGCTCTGTGGCTTCTTGGTGCGTTTTGCTGTGGTCTTGGTGCTGGTTGCTGTTGTCATGGTCTTGGCTCTGGTTTAGTTTACTTTTTGAATAATGACTACGGTTCTGCATTTTCCGTAATTCTCAAAGGCTCGTTTGTTTTCTTCGGCTTCTTTGTAGGTGTCAAAATCTAAAATAGCGGTTTCGGTTGGCGTGTCATTGTAGACAATAATTACTTGCCAAGATATGGGGCGGCCTTCTGCGGCTTTATATCGTGCGTTTGTCGCGTCAAATGCTGCCCTAAAATCTGCGTTTTGTTGTGGTGTGTTGTGCATGTTGTGCCCTGTTAAATGGTCCAAAATGAATCGCTTACATTATCGCTGTTCCGTTTTTCGTCCTGTGTGAACGCTGCATCAATTAGGGCATTCAGGGCGTGAAAATCAACGTTTTGGGCGTTCTCGCTGGCTTGGTATATCCAGCATCGGGCGAGGCGGTAAACCTTCGCGGGGTCGGTGATGGTCACGGCTTGGGGCTTGCACTTGGTGCGGGGTGTCTTTTCGCTGTAACGGTGATTCACTGATTCAATATTAACGCGCTTTAGACTGTTGGCGATATTCTGCGCTAATTGGTCGCGGTCAATTCCGCGCTGGTCAATGCGTCCAGCTGCGAAGCTGGCTATTGTGAAGGTGTGAAGGTCTGAGACAATGAAGGCGGACATTTTAGGCCCCTTTTAGGCGTTGGTTTTGTCGGTTGATATGCTGGCCCCGCTGCGCTGCGTTGGGGGCCTTGTGGCGGCTGTTATGCCTTGCGGTTGATAGTGTAAGAGAATTCGGCCCCGCGCTCTCGCATGTCGTGGAATTCTTGCCGCGCTTGTTGCTCTGTTGTATATGTGCGGTTAATGCTGGCGCGGTTGTCGCGGCTGTCGGTGAAAATGCCCCGCGCTGTTGCGGTCCCGTTTTCGTGAATGGTCAAGGTGATGCGGTCCATGTTGTGCCCCTGTTTAAATCGTTGCCTTGATTCGTGCGAATTGTCGCAAAGGTTTATTGCTGGCGAATTGCTCGCGCCATTGTAGGCGGTTTGGTGTGTTATCCATGCGGAAATTAATAACGGGTAAGCCGATATTATCGAAGCCCATAAACTGCCCACGATATAGGCCGCTTTGACCGTTAAGGCTCAAACCGTGGACCCATTGCCCAACACGGAGCGCGGCGAATTGTTCGGCCTGTTTTGTGCTGCTAATAAATACAGTTGCTGTATATCGCTGGCCCTGTTTGGCGGGGGCTGTTGCTGTAACTGTTGCGGCTGTGGTGCTGGTTTGGTTTTGCATGGTGTTTACCTTTGATGCGTTATCGGGTGAAATTACCCGCTATAGCTCCCGCTTGAATCAGGGGCTATAACTGAAAATTTAACGGGTGAGGCAATCGAAATATTCTAGCATACAAACTAGAATCACGGCGAATGACGCGCAAAAAATAACGGTGTTTAAAATCTTGGTTTTCATGGCTTAACCTTTCACGCAAATAACTAACATTAAGACAATGACGGGCGCGGCCATAATTAAGGCGCTGCCCTGCGCTACCCCTGTGAGCATGAGGGCAACTCCTGCGAATAATACGGCGGCGGCTTTGGCGGTTTGTTTTGTTGCGTTTTGCATAATGCTGGTTTCCTGTGATTTGTTGCCCTGCGGTTTGCTTGGCATGGCTCTATTATGGCAAATAAAACGCCCTAAAACCATAAAACGCAAAAAATCCCGATAAATAATAACTATCGGAGGGATAATTAAAATCTATCGGGTTTCGGTCTAAATTGTGGTATACGTAAAATTTGAGTTATCCACAAGTTATTAACTTCGTGAAAATTCAAATTGTGGACAAGTGTATTTTCTGGTGTTGATAACTTTCGCTGATGTGGTAGTGGCTTAAATTGTTTTATCGGGCTTGCTGGTCGTTTAAATCGGTATAATGTAAAGTTGGTTGGCCCGTTTCTTGCCCTGCGTTTTCTGGCATGGTTCCTGCTATTAGCAAAGTCCGTACCATATCATTTTGATAATTTCACATTATGAAATCGAATCTCACGATATGAAATTTCACGATGCAAAATGCCGTTTCACGATGTGAAATCGCGCCCCGCGAGGGATGTTTGAAGCGTTTTAATTTTGCCAAAGGGGTCGTAGGTTTTTGGCCTATTTTTGATTCCTAATCTAGCCACGGATTTTTAGACCTATCACGGCTTTTCAGTTAGCTAGAACCCACGTAGGTTTTTGGAATTTATTTGCTTCCTTCTTTCGGTTGATACAACCCACATAGGTTTTTGAGAACTCCAATAGGTGTAGGCTTACCCCAATTCTTACTACACTCTTGCCACATCCACTTAGTACCATTTGCAGTTACTGCACCAATACCTTGCGAATGAAATTTACAATTCTGACAGTTCTTTTCCATTATGATAATAGCTTAGTAATAACTGGATATGAATTGAGTACTAATGATACTGCATTCAATAGAATAAGCCAAGGCTCTTTCACCAGTACAAGGCACATAACCGCTACACAACAAAAGAACAAATTAACCAAGACCATAACGAATCTCCCTGTAAATGCTTAAAAAGATTGTAACACAGATTGTAGTAGCACCGCTAATCATAACCATACTAATTGGTAGGATATACATCCAGAATTCAGGTGTATTGCACATTAGTTAGTCACCACGTAAGCTTTATCCCATTTGCCGATATCGATATTGATATAATAAGCGCAATGAAAGTAATCAGATTGAACGTCTGACTTATCCCAATGGTCTACTGACATAATAGCCTTAACTTTCTCCAGATACTCCAATGCAACACCAGAGAACGATGTATCAAGCCAGTAATGATTGACCTGAATACCTGAGTTAAACTTAGTCAGATAAAGGCGGTGATTCTCTTTCTCTGCTTCTGAATAACGAGTATCAGCTTCCAGCATATCCAAACGATTCTGGACAAAATCAATCTTACCAGAGACAATACGAACCTTCAAGCTAGAAGAATTCGTACCTGATACGCTAGTCTTCATGCCGTACTCTTTGTTCAGTACTTTCAAAGCTGCACGAACTTTATCGATTGTATCTTTTTGAACCCATGCCATATTAAACTCCTTGTGTTTGTCGGTGATGAAAGTATACCACAGATTTTTGGTTATTCGAGAACTTCTTCCACTTCGATATCAAACTCTGGAACATCGTAGTAGCCTTTGTATTCTGACTTACGTGCTGCAATATAGTCTTTGGCTGCTTGCATTGTAGAGAATATACGGACAATATCCCAATAGGGGCTACCGTCATAAATCGATTCTTGCATCACGATATAAACTTTCATATCAACTCCTTGTTAAGTTGCAACAAGTATAGCACAGATTTTTAAAAGTTTAATTACCTGAGCGTTTTGTACGGTTATTCTCGTTGAAGTACCGAACCATACCACCGAACATTAGCATCAATCCAAAGAAGCCCCATCCAGCTGCAGCGCCAGCTACACAACCAAAGGCAAACGAAAAGATAATAACGCCTGTCCAAAATGTATCGTTCATTATATAGTCTCCAACATATGTAAATCTTGTGTAAGTACTTCACACCAAATATGCTCTGGTGCAACTGCTAATGCAAACTGATGCCAACTGCCTTGCTTACCTAAGTAGATTAGCTGCTGTACATCATGCTTCCATTTGTATAGACCATCGATTTTCATTTTCATGTATTCTTCTCCTTAAGTTTAGCTTCGATTGCACTAGCAAATCTTTCTACCCATCGATACTGACCTTTAACTTCTTGATATGCATCATAAATATCTTTTGGATCAAGTCCTATCCATTCTTTCTTTGGTGCAATATTATAAAGAGGTACTGCATTATCCCACAGTTTTCTAGTGTGTTCACTTTGCTTTTCTCTTAAATTTGAATCAGAAATTGTTATCTCTTCACCATAAGAATTAAGCATCATCCATGCAATTGGCTTTTGAATTAAATCATCCAAGTCATCAAAAGTATTGCAATCTGGACATAAACAATCTACATCATGATCTTGTGTTCTTTCTTTTAAGTTATTCAACTGTGGATACAAATCATCTTCATCTTGAAAATGCTTAACAATGGTCATAATATTCCTAACAAATCAATGTAAAGATTTTAATTGGTCTACTTGTATCGTATGAACTAGACGACTGAAATCCTTTAAGTTGTTGTAATAATGATTCTTTGCTATCTGCACTTAGCCCAAATGGTGTTTGACTATTCTTGAAGTAATAAACAGCAACATATAATTTAGGTACATGTATTTCATAACTACTTACAGGAGTAGGTTGTTCTTCAATATTCATAATTAATCCTTAGAACGTGGAAAGAACACAGGTACGCATACCTCTTTACGTGGAATGTTTTGTTCGCATTCAGCCTTAGCTTTATTAGCATCAGTAATCCACTTAGGTTCGCAGTAGTTGAATACTAGAACAAATAATACCATACCAATAAAAGCACCGAAGATAGTACCATTCAGAAAATCAGCCATATGTAACCTCCAATGCACTGAGTACATCAATAGCTACAACACATACCATAATAGCAAGAAAATACCATGTTTGTGTAAATGCACCAACTCCAGCTGTACCTAACGCAATACCTAACATGAAGTATGCGACAAACTTTGCTAATTTCATTCTTTAACTCCAAAATGTTGTTTCAATAAGTCTTGAATATTCTGAGACATTTCCCAAAAACTCATAGGTGTACCACTACTGTACTTGTACTCACGTTCAATAGTTTTACAAGATTCTAACACAATTAACTCAGCGAATTTCTTCAATGTAGCATTTGCCAAAGAAGTTTCTGTTTGTTTCATACCGTGTTGCATAGCATGAGTATACAACGTCTGGAGTAATTCTACATTAGTAATCATCAAAACTCCTTCTGAGCAATCATTACGTGCTGTTCTTCAATCAAGAATGTACTGCCGATATTCCGCAACTCTTCCACTCGTTCACCCTTACCTTCACCAGTGTAAATAAACGTAGGACTATCTGACACAATACTGTGTTGGACTTTACCACCATACTTTACACGGCTATCTTGTACAGTGCCTGTCACCCAAGCACAATCGAGATATTTAGCAATAACCCACTGACCAGTACGGTCAAAGTTAGAGCCTTCGTTAAAAGCTACTTTAGTTTGCGGAATACCTGTTGGCATATTAGCCTTTCAGTTGTTTGATTAAAGTTTTCAGGACTTGAACAGATGGTGTTACTAAATCCATACCATCTGTAATATGTGGGCTAATATATTTATCAACCTCATGACATAATGCTACAAGTTCTTTACTTGACATATCTTCAAGGAACATTTGGGGTTCATTTGCAAGAAGCATTCCAAATACGGTAAATGCAAGTTTTTGTTCAGTTGTGAGAATCATGTTAACCTTTCAAGTTAGTTGGTGACGATGAAGTTTACTTCATCTCAGTTGTTGTAGCGGTGAGTATAGCACACTTCTTCGGGATGTTCAATAACCGACAAAACAAATCGGGTTTCCATACCTAGCATGTTTGCATATGCTAATGCTTTTTGTGTAGCCTCTTGGCTATTCTCTGCACAGATTAGTAAAGGCTTCTTTTCAAAGATGCCAATAGAGTCGAACTTACGGACTTCGAGTGTTACTTTAAACGTTGTTTGTTTCATGCTTACACCTTCAATGCTTGCATGCACTTTGTAGAATATCCCCGCAACATTCCTTTGAATTTCGTTCGCTCATTACAACCGAATAAACGAGCATTATCAAACTCCCAATAAAGTCTTTCCAACCAATCTTCATCATGCTTTATTGCTTCATTTAATTGCTTCTTTACTTCTTGTTGAAGTTTAGCTGTACCATATGCTTTACCACCTGCAAAGGCAGCATTAAGTGCCAGCTGATAGTCTTCTATACTGGTTGGTAATCCAGTAGCTACAATTTTTAAAGTTTCTGTCATAGTTTAGCCTTCCATAATACACCGTCCTTTGGAACGTTGCGTAAATTGTATAAATGCTTTTCAGCGATTGACTTGATGTAGTCGTATTCCATACCCCAACAGATTGTACACCACCAGAAACCTAGATAGCGTTCTTGAAAGAAGTATGCTGGTTCATACCCTTTGATTGTTTTACGGATGATTCGAAATGTCATTTTGGACTCCAGATGACTAAATCATAGCATAAGTATAGCACAAATAAACCATACCCTGTAAACAAAGCATACTGCCAGAATTTATACATTTTATTATTCTCTTTGCGAGTACGTTGTTCAGTTTCTAACTCTTCAACAAACATAGGGTGAAAATCTTTAGGTGCAGTATACACTAAGGCTTCACGCAATTCTACTTGAGCCATAGCGTTTTGATATCGTGCGATTGCTTTATCTAAAG
>ERZ650308.1604-NODE-1604-length-11623-cov-4.646266_pt1 | contig 11623 bp, 9 predicted proteins | sample MGYA00376244_ERZ650308 | MGnify/ENA primary metagenome ERZ650308 (study PRJEB26733, sample SAMN07839295) | wastewater metagenome | biome: small river; feature: stream; material: water | place: USA: North Carolina | collected 2016-04-26 ...
GTGATTGTTACACAGTAGCCACAAAGAGAGCGAACTTGTCCGGCCCACTCAATAGAGGCAGAACAAGTTGAACGGTCTAGAGAAAGCCACTTCCAATCGTGTAAGGTTGGAGGAGATGTCATCCTACTACGTGCAAGACGTAGATGGGTTTGGTAGGGTTTATTCTCTCGGCGCGCCGAGAAGAAATAATTTTTTAGGTATTTAGAGGATTAAGAGCATCAGTAACAAGAGCAATAGAAGAAACGGCTACAGGAACTAGACGTTCACACTGAACAGACACTTGTTCCTGAACTACAATGGAGCTACTATCGAAACCCATATTATGTCCCTGAATATAACATTGTTCAAGATACACAGCACCTAAAGTCTGATCATTACTGTCTTGCATATACATGAGCATACCTACAGGTTGCCTGAACATATCAGACTGTAGATTTAGAAAGATATTTTCAAAGCCAGGAGGAATAATAGTATTGTGTGGATTTGTAATTCTAGCGTTATTAGGAAACATAGCTGGAATTACTGTCGGCGCCAAAAGATCTTGGTAGTAAGCATAGATAGCACGAAGCATAGAAGGTCCGTGCATATATACACGACCTAGAGAGACTGATGGAATTGTCTTTCCAGGAATGAAGAATGCTCTAAAACTACCAACTTCAAAGAATCTCATGAGATTCATACTTTGTGAAAGGTTGAATGATTGAACGAAGCCACATCTACGAGCGAAGCTATCTGTACTACCAGTTGCTAGCTGTGCCGCCGCAGAAATAGCTCCACCAATATTACTTAGTCTTGGTGGGCCGAAAGCAAGTTGAATACTTTCGCCCGAGGCAAATAGTGTATCATCAAATGTCTCGACGAACTTGTTATATCTATCGAATGGTTTAATTGCCATTTATTTTAATCCTTTGTAGAGGGTTTTATTGGAACCCTCTTATCTATTATGGAAGTGCTACATCAACATAAAACACAACAGATACATCGCCTGGGGCCGAGGGTGTCATTGTTACCTTAACGGCGCGATTGGACACATCTGTTAAAGTAGCTGTTGCTGCGTTCATATTAACATTACTTAAAATAACAAGATTAAACGTAGGTGTCCAGGTTATCTCTGCGTTATAGGGGAGTACAACAGTAATAGGACTGACCGTAGCGTTTGTTTGAGAAATTGCTCCGTAAACACTAAACCCTGTGCCAGAAATAGTTGTTGAATATATAGAACCTCCTGGAACAAACACTTGTCGCTTATCCCACACTACCCACGGTGATGCAACATTTTCTTGAGACAGAAGGGTCATACCTGCACCTGCGAGTATAATACCGCTCGCAGAAGCGAAACCTGATGTAGAGGTAAACACGGAACCGTCATAAGAACAGTTATTTAATAACATAACCCCAACAGGAGTCGATACAAGCTGCTGCTGTACTAATCCATTTATAACAGGTGGAGCCATATTTTTAGTACCTGTAAACGAAACAGGGGTAGGATTAATGGAGTCAACAGTAACACTTCCTGAAGGTGCTCCTGATGCCAGAGCATTAATACAAGTGATAGTATCCCGTCGAAGATCGTTGATCTTCAGATCTGTTTGATCTCCTTGTAGTTCACGATCTGTGGCATATTCTGGCGAAGGTGGTTTAATGTAATCTGATGCGTTGAATGACATGTTTTATTATCCTTAGAAGTAAATGTAGAATTTTAGTTCGTTGAATGGGTAGAACGGTTTTACTTGAACCGCCATGATTACACCATCTGGCCGATCTGGATTTCTTGAGATTTGCGTAACCTTGAAATCTTCTACCGCTCCAACGTCATCCACTAGGAATCGCTTGATACCTTCTACAACAGTAGCAAGCTCGTCTAGTAATACTGAATCAATGTTTCTATTTCCTAGATACTTAAATAAACGCTGACGTACTAACTTTTCTATACTGTCTAGTACAGTTCCAATACTCTCTTCACGAACTTCGATGCTGGTAATATCATTGGTTAGCTGATGTCGCATGTATACAGGGAAGTTATCTTGATCTCCCTTAAAGATACAGACGCCGCCTCCAGCAATGATATCAAGCTCAGTTTCAGTGAACATCTTACTATCAGTCTTACCGATCATTCCTTTTAGAATAAAGTTACTTAACGACTGCTGTGGGTTGTTGTAACTTCGTGCGCCCGCAGCAATACAAGAATGATAGTAACCAGGAATAGTAAGAGTGATGTTGTTTAGAATTGTCTTTCCAGTATCTGGGAAGTCATAACTAACTCGACGATTCTCGGTTGAACCAGTAACATTGAATGTTTGTGCATATTCATTGATTGCCTCTGCAATCTTTCTATAATCTGGTTTACTGGTTCCAGGTACTTTTAGCTCCGCGCCGCGTACAGAAAGACTCCAATCAGCATTTACAACAGTCTCAGTAAGAGTAGTAGTTGAGAAGAAACCGTCTGTATTCTCACTAGTGCCGAATGTAGAGCGGAGTGTGATATTCACACCATTTACGTTACTTACCGAATAGTTACGGATTACACCATTTACAGTAAACTTTAAAAATAGCTGTGAGCTGTATGGAATTGGTAGAGCTGGGTTAATTCCAGCGGCAAGAAGCTTACTAGCAGGGTTTACATCAAGGTTGATCTGGTTAGTTGTTGCAACTGGTGTATTTGCGGATAGACCAGAAGAAATTAGCTTATCAACTGCTCTTGTTGGAATCTTTGGACAAAGGCGAGCGCGCTTTGGCTTCTGTGCATTACCCTTCTTAGGATCATGTAGATCCTTTACATGAGTGTTGAATAGAGCCATAACGTCAGCATTCTGGCTCAGTGGAACGAGAGTATAATCATCTTCAGCTTCGCAGAATCGAATTGCACGACTATACGCATCAGGAGTTCCTTCTGGATATACTCCACTGATCTCATCAATACCAAGCCCTCTAACTAGTGTATTTGGCGCATTTAATAGTGTTAAATACATGCCCATAGCTAGTGGGTTCTCTGGACTAATTGGACCTAGATCGGTTTCTACATCCAATGGATCAAAATATCCCAAAATACCAGGAACCTTTGCTGAAGCAGAAACATCCAGTCGAAGACCTCTATACTGAATGTATAGAGCTGATTCTGCCGGATCGTAAGGTACACCAGTAACTGGATTGCGAAGAATTTCGGCACTAATATTAACATTACCGACGGTATCTAACCAGGCATCTGGATCAGGACGACCAGTTCCGGTAGCAACGTCGTTAGAAGGAAGTAGTCCAAGAGTAATTACAGCGGCGAGGGTACTTGAATCAATTACCGCCTTAACTTCCGAGGCGTATCCTTTTAGAGTTGATACGATCTTTAGTTTATCGAGAGAGACTCCGCCTGGATAACCAACTGTAGTACCGACAGCCTCATTGATTAGATTAAGAGCGTCAGTCAGTGAGTCTGAAGTAAATGTCACTCGGTAAATTTTGGTTCTTTGGTTTAGTTGGAACTTAAAGTCAAGTCCTTGTAGACCTGTAGCACCGTAAGCGAGCTGACCAAGTGTATAGTTGATTTTGGTTGGTGATACTGCTGTACTACCAATGTTGATTCGTAGAACTGTTGAAGAACCAGTAGCTACAGAGTTGATAACTAGAGCATTACCAACATTGCTAACAGTTAAAACGCCGCCTAAGAAAAGAACGTCTGCTTGAAGAGCAGCTACTAGTGCGGCAATGTTAGCATATACTGCACCGGCAGATGTATGTGTTTGTGTAACTGGGAATGATGCACCGCTATCACTTGAGATGTCTACCGAAAGAGTCTCACCAACAAGGAGAGTCATAGGGAAGGTGATGGTGGAAGACACAAGAGAAGCTACTGAATCTACAAACTCAACATCTTTACCAACATCAGTTGTATCACTTACTGTTGAGAAATTAAGAGCTGAGTTAGCTGTACTTGTAGCTGCAAGCTTAATCGCCTGATCCTTACCGACTAGCTGTGTTGCTAAATGCAGCTTACCAGCATTATCAGTCACAACTACATCTGGAATTGAACTTCCAATTGCTGTAGCTACTGCGGCCATGTTAGCAAAAGGCCCGCCAGTAAATACGTAAATCGACTCAGGCTGTTCTACGCCATTCTTAACAACAGTTACTCTTAGATCGAGTCCTGTTAGATTGAGAGGAGTTAGAGGAGCAACGGAACTCTCAATTTCAGCCGGTTCTGCCGCAATACCAGAGTTACTTCCTGTTAGAACAGCCTGTGTAGCTAGTGCGTTTGTATTGATGTACTTAGCAATAAAGTAAGAGTAACGAGGAGAAAACGGTACTGGGTCATTATACAGACGAACTTGAGTTTGATCTCTAACAGCAGTTACCAACTTACCGTTCGCGTCGTACGTAGAAAGACTTTGATTGATAGTACCAATCTTAAAGCGACTAAGTTCGACTTTCATTACTTCGCCGCTATTTACGAGAACTCCGTCAGCATACATTTCATCACCAACTTTAATCTCAATAGTCTGGCCACTACCAAAAGTAACTGCTGGAGTTAGTCCGTTTGTATACACACCATCTTCGTAAATTTGGCCGTACTGATTACCGACAGGGAAAGCTGCAACAGTCCCGTTTAGGTAATAATTACCCTTATACCACTCAATCCAAGGAGTTAGTGTGTCGTTGCCGAAGTTATCATCCTGTCCTCGGAAGCCTGAACCTTCCACTCTCTCTTCCTGTACGTTGAATCCAAGAGTAGCATTTGCACTTCCGCCGCCGCGTACAGTGATAGACGAGATAGCACCGTACACATCACTGAGAAGCTCACACCGTGGATTTAGTTCAGAAGGAAGAGTAACTGCTGAAGCAATTGTCTTTCCAAGCTTTGCATTGATCTGATCAGCTACTTGTGCAGGAGTTAGAGGGTTTGTTCCTGTAAAAGTAATACTAACATCTGGATTAGTATTTAGACGTACTGGGTTATTAACAGATAGCACAAGAGTCTGTCCAACTACGTTAAATCCTGCTGAAGCACTGGTACGAACTACTGCTCTAGTTGCCTTATTATACGCAACTAGAAAGGCACTTCCTGGATTCATAGGAAGTTCCTTTGTTAGTCCGCCGAAGGAGTCAAACACCCTAATAGTATCCTTCTCTACAACTACTTCAGAAATGTTGTTTCGAGGAGAAGGGAAAGCCGACTGAGTAATTAGTAGTGGTAGCTGTGTATATGAAGAACTAAACTTTGCGCTTGAGTTTAGGTTTCCTTTGTCGTCGAAAGCATTGACGATTTCTTTACAAGGACCAACAATAAGTGCGCCCAGCGACGGCGAGCTGAAGGTCGGTTGACTTGAACGAGAAATTTGATAAACCTTCAAATTTGGAGATTCTATTGAAGTATTAAGAGCCATTTATGTATATCGTTCCTTTTTCTAGTTTATTAGAGAACAAAAAACTACTTATTAAAAATAATCTTTTGTGCCAACTTCTTTAATACATCTGGATTGGCACGTTTTTCATCATCTGAAGGAGTTGAGTACTTTTCTTTAGCTTCTCTCTTACCTTCAGCAGTTCCATATCCTTTGGGCGATTTTCCTAAAGCATGAGATTGTTGTGTTGCTATGGCCCATGCTTCACTTTCAGGCATATCAGGGTTCTTTTTCCTAATATGCTCGGCGCGGTCATGAATGAATTTCGGCATAGAAAACATGGTATAAGTATTTCATGCAAGACACTACAGAAAAGGAGAAGTATGAAGGACAGCCTCAGTAAATACTTGAGTTTATATAACCGACTCAAAGTAAGAATGTATGTAATCAAGAATAATATTATTGATAGTCTCTATAAAAGGTTTTATACGGATCAGTTAGTTATTATGGATATGGAAATAGAGGCTATGTCTGGCCGCGAAAAAACTATATGGTTAGAACAAAAACGAGCTGAATTAGACTCCACGTATGTTATGGAGGAGGATGCCGATGTCGCAAAGTACTCAGTATAAATGGTTAGAAGCGAACACTGTCTATAAATGTAAACACGGTTCTCATGCTTATGGAACAAATACTGAAGATAGTGACTTGGATATAAAAGGAATCTGTATTCCACCAATTGAGTATTTCTATGGATTTAAGGAATTTGAACAATATGAGATGAAAGATCCTGATCTTGTTATTTATTCTTTGCGCAAATTCGCTAAATTGGCGGCCAACGCAAATCCTAATATCTTTGAAATACTGTTTGTAGATGAATCAGATATTTTATACATGCACCCTATTATTGAACCGCTCTTTGAAAACAAAGGTTGGTTTTTATCAAAGAAGGTTAAATCGGCATTTTTTGGCTATGCCAAAGATAGATTAAAAGAAATAGAACGGAATGCTGGTTGGTTACTAAACCCGCCAAAACTACCAAATAGAGAGGATTTTGGCTTAACTGATAAAGACAACTTTCCCAAAGGGCTATACGATTCTTTCAATAGCCAAGTACAAAAGTTTATTGACACCTTCCAACTCGACCTATCCTGGTTGGATGATGCTGAGAGACTTGAAGTAACATCGGCTATTAAGAGCCAACTATACAAAGCTGGCTTAAATGCTGAGAAAATATTCAGTAGCCTTAGTAGATTTGTAGAAAACGATGCTCTTACTATTTTATTAAAAGAAAATAGTTTTCGAGCATCTAAAAATAACTATGATTCATACGTAAATCATATAACAAAAAGAAATCCCAAGAGATTAGAGTTAGAAATAAAGTGTGGGTATGATGGTAAAGATGCTGGACACCTAATTAGACTCCTCAGCATGGCGTTAGAAATGATTACTGGAAAAGGTGTTGTAGTAAAAAGGCCAGATAGAGAAAAATTATTAGAAATTAGAAAAGGCTTATGGTCAAAAGAACAGTTAATGGAGGAGACAAATAGACTTATAAAAGAAATTGAAGAGAAGATAAAAACAACGACACTTCCTAACAAACCGGAAGAAGAAAAAATAGAAAAGTTAGTTGTTGATATAACTTATAAATTCCATCAAAAGTAAACATACTAGTACATACAATGTGTTTAAATTATTTTATGTAATTTGCGCTACAGGTGTATGATCCAAAATAAATGTAACGGTCGATCCGGTTGGATCTACACCATTATATGAAAGGGAGTTTAAAATATATCCAATTGGTTTTAAATAATTACCAATAGTAACGGGTTTAATATTAGTAGCTAGGCCGGGAGTACTCTCAGACACATAAAGAGGTTGACCAGAAATAGGTATCAGTGCTGGCTCCAATCTGACTGTATTAGGATAACCACGTATTACACGCAATCCTAAATTTGTGGCGTCCCAAGTTCCAAACACAGCTTCTGAATGTACTTTATCTGTGGCCGAAGATAAATCAACCGTATCATCGTCAATGATTGTATATAACTGCCCTTCTAGTGTAGGTGCAGTTGTGTAAGAAAGTCCCGTAACAACTGGAACAGTTGTAGACACTGTTGCTGGAACCCATTGTGTACCGTTATACTTCAAAACCTGACCTACGGTTGGTGCTGTGTTTGATACAGTAACGCCACGTATCTTGCTTACCGTTGGATTAGGGTATAGTGAACTTAAATCCCCTCCCGCAGCGCCTGTTGGAGGGCCACCACCACCTGATATCATAGAGGGTGTCCATTTTGTTCCATCCCATGCCAAACTTTCTCCTGCGGCTGGTGCGGCAGTATCCACTGGTCGTGTTTGTAGTCCAATTACTGTTGGGTTAGGGTAACTACCTGATAGGTCTCCTCCGGCGGCACCAAGAGATAAACTGTTACCACCAGCACAAGCAAACCACTGAAGACCGTCCCATTCATAATCAACATAGTCTCCTTGTGTTGATATAATAGTAGGAGAGCCTGTTACTGGAGTAATAGTTGTTTGATTCCCTCCACCATATCCGCCATACCCATAAAACCTAATTCTCTGACCTGTTAAAGGACCACTTAGTGAATCAGAGTCAGGTACTGTAACGACATCTAAAGCAGAGATACAGTTACATATTACTGTTGATACCCATTTTCTTACAGTTCCACTTCCTTCTATAATTTGCTGCTTTTCCAGAACATTTATTTTTGATGCGCCGTAGAAAGAGCCGTTATAAATACCTGTAAATCCAGATATTGTTGGATGTTTTGAAGCGGCACTTTTTTGATAATATAAATCCCCTGAACCATCTAACCAATTATCAGGCAATCCTCCAAAAGGCCCTGATGAGTTGTCTGCACCAATAACCGTGGCGCCGCTCACAGAAGAGAAAAGAGGAGTAATAGATGGAGGAGCAGCATAAAAACTTGCATCTTTAACAGAAAAGACAAATAACGAGCCTGATTGAGCTGTATATAGTGGAAAAGAGCCTGTATTTGTAATTATGGCGCCATCTTGTACCGATAGAACAATCGGGTCTACTAGGGGTGTTTCAGTAAATGTAAAAGTATCGTGTGATGTACTTGGAGAGCAGACTACAGAAATACCTTTTCCAAATACAGACACGTTATCAAGAATAGCTCCTTCGGGAACTGTTAAAGATACAATTCCTGTAGCAAAAGTATTAGATTGAACCGTTGCTCCTTTCATATTCCACGTACCTACTGGAACAGTGAAATTTGATGTAACAGTTATTCGTGAACGCATAATATCTTTTGTATTAATATCACTCACCATAGCTGCCCAATCACCATATACAGAACCTACGTGAGGCGCACCTGGAGTAAAGGTTAAATCAATAGAAACACCGCCTCCACCAAGACCTGCATCAATTGCATCACATACAGCCCACAGATCTCTACGGAGATCGTTAATCTTTAAATCTACTTGATCACCTTGAATTTCCCTGTCTGTAGCAAATTCAGGTGAAACTGGTTTAACTAAATCGCGTAATGCCATAAAAATAAGATAGACAGTTAAAAAAATTCATAACAGTTATTTGTATTTACATCTTTTCTAATTTTCTTATTAACTGCTGCATTAAACAGTTGTAATCGTGATCCTCTCTGCTCGGAGCTTGGCAGTAATAACAACACCCTTCAACGTAACAATTATTAATAATTTCTTCTAGCAGTCTCGTTAGTTCTTCATCCATATTTATATTATCTCAAGAAATAGTTAAAAAAATTCTTTACATTTATTTCCTATATGTTATCAATAACGAATCGGGATGTGGCGCAATTGGTAGCGTGCTGCTTTTGGATAGCAGAAAGTGGAAGTTCGACTCTTCCCATCCCGACTCTTTTCTACTTAGTTGTCGTCCTCAATTCCACTATCTTTGATATAACCTTCAAGTATTCCAAACCAAAACGATTTATGTTTATACACCTTGAAGGAATTGTCGTCGGTGACGAATCTCAGTACAACACCTTCAGTAATATGACGATTATCAATAGTAGATGTTGCTAGCTTCTCGTCGGCCATCCACGGAGCTAGACGCTCCAGTAGATTAGATGGGTTTCCGTCGTAAATAAAATCGTCTAGTTGTGGAACTGTCTTGATACCCAGCTCCTTACAGCGACGGATAGTTTCTTCCCATGATTGAACAACCATTTCTCCATTAATCATTTTACTATATTTATAGACATACACATCACACTCACCTTCTTCACAACCATAACTATAGATCATAGGATCTTTAAATCCTTTAATACTAATATCTCTTTTAATACTATTAAGATGTTGAGCTTTCATAAAAGGTCTTCCGTTGGTAGCGTACCCAACAATTTCTTTGGAAAATAATTCCCCATCTTCAATGTTCTTAAATTTTTCGGCACAATTCCATCTAAATGGATCTTTATAGAAAGAGCAGTTTTCGCCTTCTTTTAGAACTACATTTCGAGTACCTACTTGAAGTTTATACTCAGATTTTCCTGTAAGAAGCCTTCTCAGACGAGACTTGAGAGAAGGGTCTACAATCTTACCTACTTGACCAGACGTACCGTGCAGCTTCTCAGTTACAATAATCCTGGTTCCAGCAGGAATATTCCTCATATGAAATTTCAATGCTTCCGTATCCGTATGTCTCGGAAAGTCTTTTCTATAACTGTAAACATTAAATGATTCTCTAAAGTTTTGATAAGATTTCTTTACTAGATAGATATTCTTGCGCACCGCGCGCAAGAAAGGAACTAGTTTGTAGAAACGACTATTATCAAGTTTATCGAGGAAGATATCAAATCTAGAAGCTCGGTAGTTATGCTTCTTAACGAGATACTTCTCACAGATTCTGTAAGATCCGAATCGATCAAACGTATGGCCAGGAGACTCCTTTTTAAGCGCCTCCAACATACGTCCATGAGAATCTTTAAGATAATCTAGAAAGTGAAGAGGTACGATAATACCTTCTGATCGTACTCCTCCAAACTTTTGTGCTCTTACACGACAGTTCTCATCAAAGTATCCGCCGCCAATCTTTTTACCATTAAGGTCTTTTTGGATAAGGAGATTGTTCTTTTGGCAAAATTCTAAAGAGAGTCTGACATCCTTTGGGAAATAAATGTAAGTGTCTGTTAATGAGTAATCTTTACTGATAATGACTTTTGTATCTTCAATTTCATTTAGTGTTACTGCAATAATTCGGTCTTTTCCAGGAATAGTAAAAGATTCTTTAATAGTTACCAGTTTTGCTGTGTACATACGATTCTTATACCAATATTTTTTGAAAGAATTAACATGTCCCTATGACAAGAGATTTAGCTTTTACAGTTATTCGCAGCTTTAGTGAGGGAGAACCTGTAACGGAGGGTATGTTAGTTAAGGCTGCTGAGTATCTACAGCTTGATTCAGAAATGCTTATTCGTGAGGCGCGATTTAAGACGGCGGCCACAAAGAAAATCAAAGAGTTACAAAAAGGAAACAAGTTAACAGAAGAAGAGTTAAAACATTTTTCTACTGCTGTCGGCGTAACTAAGGATCATATTAGGAAAGTAGCATCGTTTAATGATACTACTGTCGAAGACGTACTATTTACGTATTTCCATCAGAATGGATATGTACCTCATGAAAAATACGCTGCTAATGAAACAAACATCGATGACGCTGCTCTTCAGCAAGATCCTGCTATGTTAGATAAATTTCAAATCAAGCCACATAGTTTGACATCGCAAGACCCGTTTGGTAATCCGCTTGTTCAACCAACTCCTCAAAGCGTTCCTCAAGTTCCTTCCATGAATGGTGGAAATCTGGATCAACTAAAACAAAATTACGATAATAAGGACCAGATCGAACAGGAGCAGCTTGATTTAGCAAATCAACAGATGCTCCAGCAAGAAGGTCAGCAGCCTGGTAGCCATTCTAAAGAAGAAATTGAGTCTGCTCTTTCACAAGCCGATTCAATGGGTAAGGCTCAATTTATCATGCCGGGAGGTACTGAAGACCAGCTTCAAAGACTATCTCAAGAAATTGATAAGGTAGAGCAAATGGCAGGTTTACCTATTCGTGATCCAGCACAGTTAAAAAAAGTAATGGGTGAAATTGAGAAGGCCGATAAGAAACTGATTGATGAGGCCATTAGAAATATTAGTGAATCTAATTCTGGAGCGGTGACTGGAGGAAGCGGTTATGGTCCTCTACCTCCGCCAGCAAATTCCGCGCCACAAGAAAATCAATCTACGGATGTAGATATGCAAAAGCTAGCAAGTATCCTT
>ERZ650308.1606-NODE-1606-length-11613-cov-53.332583_pt1 | contig 11613 bp, 19 predicted proteins | sample MGYA00376244_ERZ650308 | MGnify/ENA primary metagenome ERZ650308 (study PRJEB26733, sample SAMN07839295) | wastewater metagenome | biome: small river; feature: stream; material: water | place: USA: North Carolina | collected 2016-04-26 ...
TTACCCCGCTGGCTGACTCTAGGTGCTTGAATAGGTCCAGCGCAGCGGCGGCGCTGCTGCGCAAGCCGAAGGGAGAGCCATGACCCGGCCCCCGCCCCCCGAGGTGCTGGCCAGCGCGCGGCTGCTGGACTTCGCGAAGCTGATGTGGCCCAGCCTGGAGGTAGCGCCGCACCACCGCTTGATCGCGCGGGCGCTGGAGTCAGTGGAGCGCGGCGACTGCAAGCGGCTGATGATCTTCACCCCGCCGCGGCACAGCAAGAGCCTGCTGGCGTCGCAGATGTTCCCGGCGTGGACGCTGGGACGTAACCCCACCAAGCAGATCATCACGTCTACCTACGCGCAGGACTTGGCCGACGACTTCGGGCGGCAGGTGCGCAACACCATCGCCGACGACGTGTTCCGCCGCGTCTTCCCGTCGGTCAGGCTGCGCAGCGACAGCACCAGCGCCCGCCGCTTCCACACAACGCAGGGCGGAGTCTACGTGGCCGTCGGCGCGGGTGGCCCCATCACAGGCCGCGGCGCTCACTGGGCGATGATCGACGACCCCTTCAAGAACCGCGAGGAGGCGAACAGCCCCACCATCCGGCGCAAGATCATCCAGTGGTACACCAGCACCCTCTACACGCGGCTGATGCCCGGCGGCGCCATCATCCTGATCCAGACCCGCTGGCACGAGGGGGACCTTGCCGGCTGGCTGCTCAAAGAGCACGCCGCCGAGGGCTGGACCGTGCTCAACCTGCCAGCCCTGGCTGAGACCACCGAGCGGTGGGACCTTGGCCGCGGCGAGGTCTGGACCCGCGCGCCAGGCGAAGCGCTGTGGCCCAAGTGGTATCCAACAAGCCGCCTGGAGGAGATCAAGCAGGCTGTGGGCACCATGGACTGGTCGGCCCTCTACCAACAGCGTCCAGCGCCTGCCGAGGGCGGCATGTTCAAACTGGAGTGGGTGGCGCAGCGCTACCGCGAGACCCCCGGCGAGGTGATGGCCCGCGCCCGCCGCGTCGCCCTCAGTCTGGACACCGCGGTCAAGGCGGCGGAGATGAACGACCCTACGTGCGCCACGGTCTGGGCGGAGTGCGACGACGGGAACTACCTGCTAGCCGTCGAGTGGATACGGCTGGAGTACCCCGCGCTGCGCCAGCGGGTGCTGACCCTGGCGCAGCAGTGGCGTCCCCACGCGGTCCTCATCGAGGACAAAGCCAGCGGCAGCACGCTGCTACAGGACCTGCGCGTCAGCAGCCAGTTGCCCGTGCTGGCCTTTGAGCCGGGACAGCGCAGCAAGGAGGTGCGCTGGCAGGCGGTGACACCGCTGCTGGAGGCGGGGCGGGTGAAGCTGCCGCAGCAGGCGGACTGGCTGCCCGACTACGAGGCGGAGCTGCTGCACTTCCCCCAAGGCGCGCACGACGATGCGGTGGACAGCACCAGCCAGTACCTGAACTGGGTCCGCGGACAGGTGCAGGTGGACCTGGCCGGCGCCTACGTGCGGGACGCCGATCGCTTCGACCAGCTGGAGGCGGCGTGGCGCCCGTCATGGTAACGAGCCTCTTTATGCTTGCTATACAACCTAGGTTGTGCCATGATTACGGCATGGGAATCACCGCCTCTCTCATTGGGACCTTCGCCAAGCGCACCGCTGAGGTGGTGCGTGTCGAGCGCCACCGGGCGCTGCTCGTGCTGCCGCAGCCGGTCTGGTTCAGCCTGCGCACGGGCCGCAGCGAGGATGGCCGCTGGCAGGCAGACCTGTCCGACCTCCGCAAGCCGCGCCGGGTGCCCCCGGTGCTGTGGGTGGTGTGATGGAGGCGCAGCGGCTGTCTGGCGGGCGTCTTCGGGTGCAGCAGGGCGACCTCGTGATGATCGAGGCACCGGACCGGGACAAGGTGGAGGTGTACCGCGTGGACGGGACCGGGCTTGAGGTGTTCTGGGGCTACTTGGGCGGCGCGGGGCCAGCGCGCGCCATCTGGGAGGAGGCGGTGGTGGCCAACGACCCGCTGCTGCGGCGGCAGGCCGCGGTGACACGGGTGGCCGCGCAGGTCAAGGCGGGCACCGAGTGGGCGGGGTTCGGCAACCTGTGGCTGGTGGTGACGGGCGACACCCGGAGCCCCGGCAAGCTGTGCGTGCGGCGTTTCGATGCGCAGGGCTGGCACGGCCACCGCAGCTGCGCCAGCGCTGAGGATGCGGCGCGGGAGATCTTGGACTGGCTGGGGACCGATGCGCAACTCACGCCGGGTACACTGGACCGGATGGCGCTGGGGTTTGAGGCACTGCCGTGACGGACGCCGCGGGGCTTGTTCCCTTCGACTTGATCACGTCCCTGACCAACGCCTACCAGGACGAGCGCCGTCGCATCGACCTCGCCGCGTCCTTCCTGGCAGAGGAGACCGGGCCGCAGGGCGTGGTCCGCCACTTCCTGGCCGGGAACGTCAAGGAGGACCGCGGCGTGGTCCCCAACGTGGCCACCCTGTTCAAGCTAGAGGGCGCGGTCGCGGCCCTGAACTCGCACTACTGGCAGAAGGCCATCGAACTGACCGACGTGCTCACGGTGATGCCGCAGGCCCGCCGCGACGAGTGGCACGAGCAGATCCGCAAGCACCAGTGTCCCGAGTTCAGCGCCGACACGGTCAAGACCACGCTGGGGGCGCTGCTGGCGCAGCGGGCGCAGTTCTTGGGCGAGCGCGTGGACGGCATCTTCCGGGGCCTATCAGGTGAGCACGTGACCAACCAGCCCCAGGGCTTCAGCAAGCGCATGATCATCGCCGGGGTTATCGGCGGCTACGGCACGGCCGAGTACCGCAAGACGGGCCTGATCAACGACCTGCGCGCGGTCATCGCCAAGCTGACGAAGCGAGGCGACGAGCCGTCCTACCTCGCGAGCGACGGCCTGGTCAAGGCGCTGCGCGGCAACTGGGGCGAGTGGGTGGACGTGGACGGGGGCGCGCTCCGCATCAGGCTCTACCGCAAGGGCACGGCCCACATGGAGGTCCACCCTGACATCGCGTGGCAGCTCAACCGGATCCTCGCGCACCTGTACCCGCGCGCGATCCCGCCCGAGTTCAGGGAGCGCCCCAAGCGCCAGCCGAAGGACGTGCCCCTGATGCAGCGCCCGCTGCCATTCGCGGTGATTGAGATGCTGGCGGACCTAGGCCCGGCCTACGACTGGAACCGGGACCGCCATATGCGCCACACCATGCCCAATGCACGCGCGTTCCCGTACTCGGCCTGCCAGAACAAGCACGCTTTCATTGAGGCCAAGCGCGTGCTGGAGTCCCTGGGCGCGGTCGAGACCAAGCACGGGTGGCAGTTCGACTACGAACCGTCGCAGGTGCTGCAGCGCATCGTGGCGTCAGGCGTGGTCCCCGACGACAAGGCGCACCAGTTCTACCCAACGCCCGAGCACGTGGCGCAGGCCGCGGTCGAGTGGGCGGAGATCGGCGAGGGCCACATGTGCCTAGAGCCCTCTGCGGGCCTGGGGGCGCTAGTTCAGCACATGCCCAAGCACACGATCTGCATCGAGGTCTCGGCCTTGCGTGCGGACGTGCTCAAGGCCAAGGGCTACCCGGTAGAGTGCAGGGACTTCCTCGCGTTCAAGCCCGCGCTCCGCCCCGACCGCATCGTGATGAACCCGCCATTTGACCAGGGCCGCTGGCAGGCCCACCTGTCGCACGCGCGCAGCTTGCTGGCGTCGGGCGGGGTCCTGGTGGCGATCCTGCCCCTCGGCGCCCGCGGCAAGGTGGACGGGGCCGAGTTCGGGCAGGTGTTCGAGGGCGAGTTCTCAGGCACGAGCGTGGACGTGGTTCTGTGCCGCTGCCGCGCTTGACGAGCGCACGGCATAGGTGTACTACCTAGGTAGGAGGATGGTTACTTGCTCAACAACACAGAGACCCCTGAACCGATCAAGGTGTGTGCTCGCTGCAAACAGGCATGTGAGCGCGGCTCGGTTCACCGTTGGAGATGCGACGATGGCCAAAAGCCCGCGCTGTACGAGACGCTGTGCCCGGACTGCGACCATGACGAGGCGATGGCCGAGTACCGCAAGACGGGCCTGATGACGACCAACGTGCGGACGGCTGCGGCGATCTACATGGGCGACGTGGGCTACCAGACGGGCGGTGCCGACGGCGGGTGGATCGAGTGGATGCGTGGGCCCGAGCGTGCGGAGCAGCGCGTTCGGATCAGTCTTCGCATCCGCGCGAGGGCGCACCACGCCGCCGACTACCGCAAGATCCACGCTGCCGGAGAGGACATCTACACCGCGGTGAAGGTGTTCGAGCAGTCTGTGTGGTTCCATTGGCTGAAAGGCTACTGGAACAAGACCCAGGCGCGCGGCCACAAGGCTAGCATCGACGGCCTGACTCTGCTGGTGTGGGGATGCGCGGGCCGCGTGATGATGACCCTGCGGGATCCAGCCACCAAGGCTTCTGTTACGGTCATCACCGACGCCTTCAGCAACGAGCCTTGCATGACGGCGCAGGGCATCGAGGCCACCCGCGAGGACGCGCTGCGCCTTCTGGCAGAGGCCCGCGCGCATCGCGGGGCGCTGAGGATCGCAATGAAGCCCGACGCCGCCGTCGTCAAGATGGCTGGCCTTTAGGAGGTAGCGTGCTCAACGGAACAGAGACCCTGGAAGCCCAGCCCGGCCCCGTCAGCGCCGCCCTCTTGTGCGCCGCCAACGCCCTGGGTGGCTCGCTGGCCGATGCCCCGCCGCTGGCCCGCTCTGCCGCCAGTTTTGCCCGCGCCGCCGCCGAGTGGGCCAAGACCGCGCCCGCGGGCCTGCAGCCTGACCACCTGGCCTTTGCGCTCCGGGTGCTGGCCAGCAAGGGCCGCGAGGTCTACGCGCTCCTGCTGGGGGCACTGGCCGACCCGCAGCCGTGGGACGGCGCCGAGACCCTGCGCGGCGGGGCCTGCCGCCTGTGGTTCCACTTCATCGCTGCGGTGGGCGACGACATCAACGCCATCCCCCAGGTGGTGCCCTTCCAGGCCGAGGGGCAGCGGGGCCTGGGCGTGCTCATGCCGGGCGGCATCCTGCAGCCGCTGGCCATCGAACAGGTTCAGGCGCTGGAGCACCGGCGCGCGAACCTGATGGCGGGCCGCGAGGGCCTGCTGACCGACCTGGGCGTGTTGGTGGAGGGGCTGTGATGGGACCCACACCGCGCAAGCCCAGCGCCCGCGCCACGCTGCGCCGCATCCTTCGCCGCGGGGTGCGCGTGGGCGACCGCCGGTTGGTGTTGGTGGCGGGTGACTACGGCGTGCTGAAAGAGGCGCTTCGCAGCTACGTGTGGTGCCAACTCATCACTGGCGGCGGGTGCTTCTGCGTTGCACCCCACCAGCTGCGGGCGTTCGCGCGCGAGCTGGCGCGGCTTGGCACCCGCGTCCTGCGGTGGCAGCCATGAAGGCGGCGCTGGCCACCTACCCCGCAGCGCACGATGGGACCGGCGCCGTAGCCGAGCGCCAGCGCCCAACCATTGACGCGCTGTGGGTCCTGCGCGAGACGGTGCGCCGGTTCAAGGCCAAGGCGCGCGAGTACCACGAGGCTGCCGCCGGCGCGCTTCTGCGCGAGGACGACCTGCCAGAGGAGCGCGAGCGCAAGGCCGCGGCCGTGGAAGCGCAGGCGCTCATCTACGAGTTCGAGGGCGAGCAGTTGGCCGCGATGCTGGTTGCGGTGGAACCATGAACAGCGCAAAGAAGCGTCTCTCGCGGCACTGCCTCTGTGGGGCGTTTCGCAGCCGCGCTGTGACCCCTGATGGCGCGTGGCGCTTCGCCGCGGAATGGGCGGCGGCGCACAGTGGGGATGGTCACGGCCCGACGGACGGGTCAACTGCGCGGCGGGCAAGGCGCGGCGGGTGGCGGTGGACCCAGCGCGAGGTAGACCCGCGCTCTCTGGTGGGCATGTCGAACAGCGCCCGCAAGAGGGCGGCACGCGCCTTATGCATGGGGCTGGGCGAGGGCCAGTACGCTCGCGCCAAGTGGAAGGAGTTCGCGCGCGAGCGCCACACCTGGATCAGCGACTACCCCAAGTGGCGCAAGGCGATGCGCGTGAGGTCGGCATGCCCATCCTGATGCATGAGCACAACGGCGTGCGGCTCTACCACGAGTACAGCACGATCGCTGAAGGGCCCCTGTGCCCGGCCATGACCCGTGAGGAGTTCACGGCCCACTACGAGAGCCAGGGCGGGGTGGACCTGGCCGAGCGCCTGGCCCGCGCCGATGCCCACGGCAGCAGCAGCCTGCTGGGCTCGGACGGGGCCCCGCTGTCGTTCGAGGACGTGATCCTGGGCAACAACGATGGCCTAGACCCGACCGCCTACCGCGCCTACGTGGTCCGAGTGAGGGGCGCGTGGGGTCTGCCGGAACTGCAGTGACCCGCGAGTCAGTAATATTTAACCACGCGGCGCTCATCCAGGCCGTGGCCCAGCGCCCCGGCTTTGACCCTGTGGCCGATGACATTCACCACTTTTATGGCCGCTACCTGTGCGTCATCTGGGCGCTGCAGCGGCTGGCCGAACACGGCGTCGTGCGGCTCGAAACCAAGGACGGGCTGGTGAGCGGTAGTGGCCTCGCGCCGACGTACCAGCGAGGGTGCATGCGCGCGTGGGTGGTCGCTGACGTGGACCCGGCCATCATCCAAGCTGGGATCGAGGCCGCGATCAAGCGGCGCCTGAAAGAGAGCAGGTACGCCCCATGCGAGTGCGACCTGCACCGGCTGCGCGCGGAAGGGTGGCCGGTCTAGGTCGCCCAGTTGAGCGCCCATCCTCCCATCGTGCTACCCATCGTGCTACCCTGCGCGCATGGGCCTACGCCAAGACCTTGCCCGCTACCTCCGCACCGCGCTGGCCATCCAGCCGGCAGACCCTGCCACCGCCGGGCCTGCGCCGCCTCAGGGCGAGTTCCAGCAGGTGCCGTGGCTGTCCACCCCGATGATCGGCGCGGGCTCGCGCTGGACCGTGGCTGACGGCATGGCGGCGATCCAGGCGCTTGACGCGGGCAACTTCAACCGCGCGGGCCTGCTGATGGATGAGACCCTGTGCGACGATGCGGTGTACCACGGCGACCGCACGCGCAGCCTGGCCATCAGCAACCTGCCCCAGCGCTTCATCCCCGCCAAGGGCCACGCCGGGCGCCGGGCCGCGCGGCTGCTTGAGAAGCACTGGCGGCTCGTGATGCCGCCGGGCACGCTCAAGACGATCCTGCGCTACAGCCTGTTCATGGGCTTCTGCCTGTGCGAGATCGTCTGGCTGGAGGTGCCCGACCCGGAGGGCCCCGGCGGCGTGCTCTGGGTGCCGCAGCTCAAGCCCTGGCACCCGGCGTGGCTCCAGTATGTCCAGGCGCTGCGGTCGGGCGGTGGCGACCCCGGCGGCGGCGTCTGGCAGGTGAACACCCAGGGGCGCATCGTGGACGGGCGGCTGCAAGGCGCCAGCCAGGTGGAGCTGAGCGGCTCCGACCGGCCCGGCGGCGGCAAGTGGGTGCTGTTCTCGTACGGCGGCGCGCTGTACCCCTGGAAGTCGGCGATGGTGCGGGCGCTGTGGCAGGTGTTCTTCCGGCGCCTCTTCACCCGGCGAGACCACGCGCGCTACGAGGAGCGCCACGGCCTGCCCTGGCTGGGCGTGGAGTACCCCGTGGGTTGGGGCGGCGAGAGTCCCGAGTGGAAGGCGTTCATGGCCGCGCTGTTCAACATGGGCAGCAGCCCCATCCTGCGCCTGCCACAGAGCGCCGATGGCAAGGGCGGCATGAAGGCCAGCCTGATCGAGGCCAAGGCGCAAAGCTACGGCAGCTTCGCCAGCAGCAAGAAGGAGCAGGACAACGACATCTACACGCTGTTCCTGGGCCAGAGCATCAGCACCGCAGCGGGCGAGAACGGCGGCAGCCACGCGGCGATGCAGGGCGGGCGCGCGATGCTGGCGGAACTGGAGCGCGAGGACGCGGTAGCCCTCAGCGATGCCAAGATCGAGTACCTGGACCCGGAGGCGGCACAGACCGGCTCGCAGCTACGGGAGGCGCTGGCAGCCGGCGACCCGGCGCGGCTGCGGGCGCTGAAGCCCGCGGGGCGCTGGCGAGTGGTGCCTGCCGAGGGGGCGCTGCGCGAGCAGGTGTGGCGCTACTTCGCCCTGTGGAACTTCGACGACCAGGAAGCGGCGCCGTACTGGCTGCTGGATGCCACCCCCGCCGAGGACATGGCTGCAGCAGAGAAGGCGCGCGGCGAGCGGGCCAAGACGGTGCTGGACATCGCGCGGGCGCTGACGGCCTTTGACAAGGCGGGCGTGCTGGACAAGGTGGACGTGCCTCGGCTGCTAGAGGCAGCCGGTGTACCACTGCGCGAGGGCGGCGAGCAAGGCGGCGGGGTCCTGGGCGGGCAGGTGCCAGACCCCGCGGCGGCTGGCGCTGCACCAGGGCCGGGCGCCGGGCAGGAGCCGCTCGGCGGGGTAGCCAGCGAGCTTGACCCGGACCCCGCGAGGTAGCTCCAGCACGTCGCCAGGCTGCGGGCCACGGCCCAGCCACTCTGTCAGCGCATGCTCCACCCAGTCGGGTGGCACGGGCTGCAGCCTGTGGGTGGCGCGCTCGGTCAGCGCGGGCATCTCGGCCACGTCCGCCAGCGCCACCCAGTCCAGCACCCACCGCGCCTGCCAGGGCTTCAGCAAGCGCCCGCCCGCGGGTGGCCAGCCCACGTAGCCGTCCGACCACAGGTAGACCATGGCGCCGTCCGCGGTGGTGCGCTGGGCGATGACGTGGCGCTCGGCGACCCCGCAGGAGCACGGCCCGGCCTGCGGCGGTTCGGCTTGCGTGACCACCGGCAGCCGCTTGGGCACGCTGCGGCCCTTCATCCAGGCCGCGAACCTGCCGCCCACCTAGTCGATCTCCAGCAAGGCGAAGCGTGCCGCGCAGAGAAGCCCAGCAGTCCACTCGGCGTAGTGGACGGAGCAGAGCACATTCACATCCCGATTTTCAGGGTCGCGGCAGGGGTGGGGACACCCCGGAACAGCGCAGGGGAATGGCCTCGGCATCACAGGTACTCCAGCCAGCGCAGGGCGCGGCAGATGACCCGGCGACAGGTGGCCCCTGCGCACCGGGCGGTGTGGTGGACGTGGCGCCAGACCAGCGCCGCGAATGGCAACAGCAGCGCCAGCAGGCGCAGCTCATCGGGACACAGGTGCATCGTTACCTCCCGGGCGCGCGTCCCAGCACTCATCACAAGCCCAGGTCTGGTTCACCTGGAACTTCAGCTGCATCCCGGCGAGAGCGACGGGCCGGGCGTTGTAGAACCGCTCGCGCGCTGGCTTGCGGCAGGTGTAACCCAGCCCATGGCAGGGGTGCGGCTCGCCCCCGACGTGGCCGCAGCGGCAAGGCTGGCTGCTCATTTGCGCAACCGCCGCGGCAGGGAGAACCACACCGCCCGCGTCAGCCCCCGCCTGGGCTCCGAGCGCTGTGTGTTGGATAGGTGGCCTAGCTCGCACTGCGCCACCCGCAGGAAGGACTTGGCGGTCGCTGTCCACCCCGCGCAGTAGCAGCGCAGGGCGTCCAGGAACATCCGCGCCGCGTGCACCCTGATGTCCGCGCGGCGCCAGCGTTCGCGCTGCTCGGCGTGGGTCTTGCGGGCACTCACAGCAGACCTAGGCTTCTGGCATATGCCGTGGCCGCCTCGGACAGGTACCACACGCTACCACCGATGATGTACTTGGCAACGCGGCCTGGACCCTCAGCCTTGATGAACGCGCGCAACGCCTCCGTCTTGGCGAAGCGCTCGTTGCTGGGCGCATCCTCGATCGTCCACTCGTCCTTGGACAAGCACCCGGACCAACCTATGCGGTTCTGAACCCGCTGGCCGTCCTTGCGCACGTAGTCAACGTGCGCCCAGTCGCCGCGCATGTCCTCGCTGAGGCGGATTCTGGTCTTGCCGCAGCGCAGGAACGTGCCCTTCTTCAAGTCGGTGTACACGTCGCTCACTGCGCCGCCTCCACCATCCGCACGGCCCGCAGCCTGCCCGAGAGGCCGACCGTGCGCGACTCCAGCAGGTAGCGCGCCTCATCTGCCCGCGTCAGTCCCCGCGCGGCGAGGTGCGGCTGGCTGTGCGGCGCCTGCGCCAGCTTGTCCAGCACCGCGGGCAGCGCCGACCGCGCAGCCTTGATGCGTGCCTGCACTACATCCTTGTCGTGCTGAGCGCTGGCCTTCTTAAGTTGGAGCTGCAAGTGCGCGCTGCCCAGCGCCTTGGCGAGGTGGGCCGCGCAGTCCTGCCCAAGGTGCAGCACCAGCCCGGCGTTGCGGCTCGCCTGCGACAGCGGCGCGTCCGGCTTGCGGAAGCGCACCACCACCTGGATGGCCTGCCCGCAGGCGTCGCAGGTGCCGCCGCCCTTGGTCTCGTGGGTGATGCCGCCCACGTCGGTCTTGATGACCTTGCGATCGTCGAGTTCGCCGAAGACCCACGGCCCGCGGGCCAGCAGGGCGGCGATGTTGGCCCCGGTGACAGTGTTTAGCTTCATATGTACAGCCTAGCTAGGTCTGCGCACGCACGCAAGCCCAACCTGGATAGCTGAACAGCGGCGGCTATTTGCCATCATCATCCGGCAGGCGCACCCCCTCGCGTTCGGCCTTCTCCCAGATCGCATCCCTGACCACCTGGCTGGCGTTGTCGTCGTAGCCACGGGCTAGCTCGTTCAGCAGCACGTAGGTCTCGTCGTCCATGCGGCTCTCGAATCGGTGAGGCTTGCTACTCATACGGACATTGTACGGACAACGCCCGCCCCGGCAAGCCCAGTGCGTATTCTCAGCGCGTGAACGTTGGGCAATCAGCTACCCGATCTGCACGCCTTGCCGCCGGCCAGGCGCAGGGGTTCTTGTCTCGACGCATCACGCTGGCCGAGGGGGAGGCGCCGCCGACTGAGTTCTTGATCTTCGCAAGGGGCAAGAACCAGACGACGAAGGGCGTCTTCCTGTACGACGCTGCCGCTGCCCGGTCGGTGATGGGTGCCGCCGAGGAGTGGGCGGGCGACCTCGGCAACAAGTACACCCTCGACTACGAGCACGACCAGACCCGCGACGACCTGCCGGGCTACGAGAAGCTGGACGCGGGCAGCTTTGACCTGGAGGACCGGCCCGAGGGCCTGTTCGCCGTCAACGTGCGCTGGACCGACCGCGCCGCCGGGATGATCACAAAGCGCGAGAAACGCTTCACGTCGCCCTGGTTCATCTTCGAGAAGGCGACGGGGCGTGTGCTTCGCATTGTCAACGTGGCGCTGTGCAGCATCCCCGCCACGAAGCAACTACAGCCGCTGGTCGCCGCGTCGGCGACGCTGGCACAGGAGACCCTGATGACTGACTGGATGGCAGACCTCTCCAAGCCGGAGATGCTGCGCATGGCGCTGGGCTACTGCGCGGACACCCTGCGCATGGCGCAGTGCCTCGCGCCCCACTTCGGCGAGGGCGCCAAGGCGTCGCTGGACAGCCTGCGCAGCGCCGCCGCGAGCGTGGGCATGCAGTGCTTCGCAGAACTCGCCGAGGGCAACGAAGACATGCAGAAGATGTCCGCGGGGCTCGCGGCTGACGATGGCGAGGGCTTGCTGGCGCGCTGGGCGGAACAGCAGGGCACCCCCGCGGGCGTCCTCGCCACCGCGCGCGAGCTGGCCAAGGCTG
>ERZ650308.1607-NODE-1607-length-11610-cov-4.617655_pt1 | contig 11610 bp, 4 predicted proteins | sample MGYA00376244_ERZ650308 | MGnify/ENA primary metagenome ERZ650308 (study PRJEB26733, sample SAMN07839295) | wastewater metagenome | biome: small river; feature: stream; material: water | place: USA: North Carolina | collected 2016-04-26 ...
GCAACACCAACATGTGTGGCTATGACTACTATTACTGCGCCAAGGGCATCAACTTTGTTTTCTTGGCGATCTTTGTCGCTTTTGTTTACCTCGGTGCGCGCCTTGTGGCCCGCCCGGCGGCATCATTCTGGATCGCAGTTCTGGCGATGCTTGGGCCGATCAGCACCTACACCTCGTATTTCACTCCCGAGATGATGTTCTTTGCTGGCGCAGCTGCCCTGCTGTATGCGCTGTTCAGACTGAGCAGCAACTCGCCATGGTGGGCTTGGCTGCTGATTGGCGTTGGCCTAGGCCTTCTGGCCCTGGTTAAGCCACACGCCTTGTTCTTGGTTCCACCATTTGTGGTTTATGCAGCATTCTTGGCGCTTAAGGGTGATGGCAAGCGTTGGTTGAAAGCAGCGCTGAACTCTGTGTTGATTATTGGCGCCACACTCGGCGCCAAGCTGGCACTTGGTTTTGCATTCGCTGGAGAACGCGGCTTGGGTCTTTTTGGTGGGTCGTACGACGCCTCAGCCGGAAGCATTATTGGCGGAGAGAATGCCGTTGACCCAGAGCTTGGCACAAATGAGATTGCACGCCAAGGAATCGGGCTCTCGATCACCTGGCAAATTGTTTTTCAGGTTGCCTTCCTTTTGATCTTCTTCGGTTTGCCGTTGATCTTGGCCGCCGTTGAAACCATCAAGGGCATGCGCTCAAAGGGCGAGCCAAACCAGCTGCAGAAGATTTCGTTCTTGCTCATTGCCTCGCTTGGTGCTTTGGTGCTCGTGGCCGCGGTGTTCGTGGCTACCTCGGCATCTTTCGGTGAAATGATTCAGAACCGCGTAATGATTCGTTACTACGAATACCTATTGCCATTCTTGCCACTCGTTCTAATCGCTCTGCGCGACAAGATTGAGCACCTTGGCAAGGGTGCTCGTTGGGGCATCGCTGCTGCCTTTGTGGTTTGGATGGCCATCGCGCTGCCGACCATGAGCGTGATTCCTCCCCTATTCACCGACTCGGCCCTGATGGCTTCAACCATCAAGTCGGGTATTCCGATGTTTGTTTACGCAGCCATCAGCTTTGCTGCTGCATTGGTTTGGGTGAAAGACCACGAAAAGGGCGAAAAGTTCTGGGTCTATGTGATCGCTCCTCTGCTCGCGCTGATTTTTGCTATCAGCACCTACATCAACTTCACCTCGGTGAGCAACATCGTTGGAAACTACACTCACTCATCTCGTTGGGCACACGACAACCTAACCGACGAGCAAAAAGACCACCTTCACATTGTTGGAAACGCCTTGCCTAATGTTCAGCAAGCGCAGTTTTGGGTCGACAACGTCAATGTGACAGGAGAAGAAATCGTCACCGACGGCGAGCTAAATCTAGACAACGTGGCCGAAGGTAAGGATTACGTTCTTGCTATCGGTTCGCTCAGCCTCACTGGCCAAGGCAGCATCATTTTCCAGCAAGGTAACTTTGCCTTCATCAAGGTTGGTAAATAGAACTAGAGCAAAAGAATTGGCCCGGGCAATCGCCTGGGCCAATTTCTTTTAGCTAGAAGTTACTTGGTAACTGCAACGCTCACAACGGTTGAACCGGCGAACTTGATGTTGCGCACCGAGGCAGTTGCCCAGTTTGCGTTAGAGGTTCCGGTTGCGGCAAAGCCCGCACCCTTAGCCGTGGCAGCCACGGTTGGCTTTACCTTGATGGCACCGGTCTTTGGCAATCCAAAGGCACAGCGCGCATAGTCGTTAGCCAACACTAGATCCCAGTTGCCAAGAGCCGGGGTTGAATCCCAGTTTGAACCAAAGGCATTGATGGTTTGCTTCACAACACCAGAGGCCTTTACCGGGTTGAAGGCATCGGCAATCAAAGCATCGCTGGCAATTAGGCCCTTAACGCCGTTGCTGGCCACACACGAGGTTTTGGTGCCCAGGTCAATTCCGGTTTGGTCTTGGTTGCTAAACGCCCACATGGTGCGCACACCGGTTGGCTTGTTGCCGGTTACGGCACGCAGGGAATTCACATCGCTGGTGCCACCAAGGGTGTAGTCGGTCTTGGCCTTTGGCGCGGTGCCAATTGTTAGGCCGGCCGGCACATTGGTGGTTGGCAACTTAATGCTTAGGCCCTGCACAGCAACCGGCTGAGCGTTTAGCGAGACCTTTAGCTGGTTGGCAATTGCGGTTTTGGTAACCGCAAGCACAGGTGCCTTTACGCGAGCCGAATAGAAGGTGTTGGCAGCCTTGCCGATTCTAAAGCTCAGGCCAACTCGGGTGTCGAGGGCAAAGTCTTGCAGCTCGCCACATACGCCGTTTTCGGTGAAGGCACACTTTGAGTCGCTGTTGTCTTCGATTTCGGCGTTAGCACCGATGCCGTTAATCTTGCTGGCGCGAGTGTATGGGTCGGTTAGCAACGAATATGGCTTGACCACAGCCGTGAACGCGGTTGCGGTTACCACACCCTTTTTGATTGCTACATCGGCTTCAACAGCAACCGAGTATGTGGTTGCGCCAGAGGCATTTGCTGCGGTTGGGGCGTTCCACAGAGTGGTTGCACCGCCCTTTGGCAGCTTTAGGCCGGCGGCAACCTGGGTGATTGGCGCATCAACCTGGCGCATGTAGGTTGCGGCGGCGGCCGATGAACCCTGCTTATAAATGTTTACGCCTTCGAGGCAAAGAGTTTGGGTAGCCGATTCACAGATTGGCAAAATGTAGGTTCCGCTGAATGAACCGGTGGTTGCACCAGAGCACGAGCCCGAACCAAGGGTGATGCAAAGGGCATCGTTGGCATCGTTGTAAAGCGCGCTATAGCCAGCGGTGGTGGTGAAGCTGTCTTCAGAGGTGATCGAATATGAGGTTGAGTCAAGACTGTTGGCCGCGGTTGGTTGCCACACGGCGGCGTTGGCCGGGCTAGTGGTTGCAATGGTGGCGGCCAGGGTTGCCACAACGGCAAAAGTGGTTTTAAGTGCAGTCTTGAAATTCATGCTTCAAATCTATTGGCGACAGCGAACAATGCCGGTTAATGACTGGCTAAACATATCGAAACCTAAACCTTTTAACAGAGATATAGGCCAGACTTAGAACTGCAGTTGAAACCAAGCCTTCTGCAGAGAATGATTCGGGACCCATGAATTCGGGGCCTCGGGTCATTTCTCTTTTAAGCGGCTAATCGATTAGCGGTTCGCGACCCTCTTGAAGCTCCCACGGGGTTTCGGTAACCACCGATGGGTCGACAAGTGGCGGCAACTGGCCGCCTGGGCCCGAGGTGGCGTGTTGGGCAACTATTTCAACAATCTTGGTGGCAGCATTGCCGGCAAACGGGGTTGCGGCCGCGCGCAGCGCGCTTAGCTCTGCGGTGCGGTCGGGCAAACCCGCCTCGAGAATAAAGTCAAAGCCGTCGGCAAACTCGGCGAACGAGTTCAACCGCACGCAGGCTGCGGCAGCCAGTTCACCAATGGCCGTAAAGCGCCAGTGGCCCTGATTTTCTAAGAAGATCGCCGGGCGACCGGTGGCCAGCGGGTATTCGGCCAAAAATGAGATGCCGTCGGTTAGCAGAATCTGTGCCTTGGCCAATATTTGGGCGGCACCCGAATCGGTGTCGATCGAGCAGTTAGGCAGGGCCAGCCAAGCGGTGCGCCAGGCCTCGAGGTCGGCAGCCGAAATCACATCGCGGTCAACCAGGGTGCCAAACATAAACGGATGTGGTCGCAGAATGACCTCAACCTCAGGGTGCGAGCGAGCCCAATCGAGCATCTGGGTGTGCATTTGGGCAAAGACCCCAAAGTTTAGCCAGTGCGGCGAATAGCTGTGGTGCGGAGCCCAAACCAGGGTTAGGCGGTCGTCGACCTCAAACTTGTCAACCTCGCGGGTTAGCGCATCGATCTTGGTTGAACCAACGTGATGCACGTGAGAGTTGCCACGTGAGGTGTGCGCATAGGCCTGGGCAACATCGGCGGTTTGAGTGAAAACCAGTGATGCCAGTTGGTGCGAGCGCTGGGTGTAGAGGTGCGGGGCAACCGGGCTGTTGGTGCCGGCGTGGTGTGGCTCAAAGCCCTCTTCGGCCATGGGCAACGAGTAATAAGGCACGTATGCCACGCGCGTGAAACGAGCCAGGTTTTCGACCCGAAACTGAGGCTGGTAGTTGCGCTGCCACGGATAGTTGATGAAGACATAGTCGGGCGCATAGGCCTCAAGGTCAAAGCCCCCGGCAACCACGTGCTCAACGCCGATTGAGTCAAAGAAAGCCGAGGTTGCGCTGGCATCATCAAAGTTTTGATCGCCGGTTAGCCTGCGCGGAATCGCCACCACCACGACCTCAAAACGAGGGTCGTTGAGCATGAGTTCGTGAATTTCGGCAAGGGCATCCCACGCTTCGTAATAGAAGGTTAGAAACGCGACGCGTATGGGAGCCATTGGACTAGCGTAATCGCCCGAGGGGTGGGCGGGTAGTGCTAAATCACACCCGCGAGCTTGAGGGTGACAACCAACATCACAACACCACCGATTCGGTAAACCCATTTGAAGCGCTTGGCCGGCTTTTCTTCATCTTCGGTGGCACCGTGGCGACCAAACAAGCCAAGCAGGCTGAGGGCCAAAAGTGGCAACGGCAGAATCACAAATGACCAGGCGGCCAGGCTTGGGTTAGCGCCCATAAAGCCGCCCACGATGGTGGTGGTTAGGGCCGCGATGCCAAGACTTAGAGCAAGGCCAGGAACACCGCTTGGCAGAATGCGCCACAGCAATGGCGAGTTAGGGAATCGGTCTGAGAACCAACCAAGAATTGCCGGGGCGAGGAACAAGAACGAACCAACCCACACCTGCCAGCTTGGGCCAATTAGAGCGTTGCCCAAGAACACCCATACGCCGTATTTAACCGCCAGCGCAAGAGCCTTTTGGGCAAGCGGTGGGTCGGCGATCTCATCTGGGTTGATGCGGTTCAGGCGGGCTGGGTAATAGCGCGCGGTGAATTCTTCGAGGGCCACGCGCACAATTGCGGCCGCGGCGATGGCCAGCGCAAAGTCGTTCACGTGGTTGGCAACTGCGAGAGTCATGCCGGCAAGCGATGGCAGCGTGCTGATCATTGCGGCCATTGACCAACCGGCCATGAACGGTGCGATGGCAAAGTCGGCGATGCGCTCCCACCAGCTGTTGCCGTCGTTGGCGGCGTGCTTGCGAAGGGTGCGGAACGCGGTGGTTAGCAGGGCCGGGCCAATGGCAACAACCATGATGCCCATGAGCGTGCGAATTTCGGCCGAGTCTGGCATGTGACCAACGGCAATGATGCTGCCAACGCTAAACACAATTGCTGCAACAAAGCCGGCAGAGGCATCAAACACACCAAGGATGGCGATTGCCAGCAGCGCCTGCCAACTTGGAGTCAAGATTTGGTCTTGCTGGGTGGCAGCGCCAATGGCGGCAATGATTGCAGCGGCGATCGGGGTGATCAAAGTGAGTGAGCCAAACAACGCGCGAAGGTAAGCGCCATCGTTGATTACCTTGGCAAGCAGAGGTGAAACCGGAGCAACTCGCTCGGCGGCCCGGTGGCTGCGGCGATCGAGGAAGGTCATAAACGGCAGGGCAAAGATGGCGAGCCGGTCACCCCAGTGCTCTTTGTCGAGGGTCAGGTTGTCTTGGGCGACTTCGAGTTCGGTTACCTCGCCGCCCTCATCGCTGCCCTCAACCTCGGCTGCGGTGTTGTTTGCCGAACCACCTGATGAGTTTGAGCTGCTTGAGCTTGAGCCGCCGGTTGAACCAGCGCCAGCAGCAGCTCCGGCTGCAGCGGCGGCACCGGCTGCTGCAGCTGCCGCGGCGGCAACGCTAGCTGCGATAACCATGGCACCAACGGCATTTTCGGTTGCCGCAACAACACCTGCAGGCGATGACAGCGGGTCAAAAGGCACAGGCTCGGCGTTGTCGTCGCCAGTGGCACCAATGGCAGGGTCGGCAACCGGCGCACCTGGGTCAATGGTTGGCAGCTGAATGCTGGTTAGGTTCTGAGCCAACTCGGCTGGGTTTGGCACTGCGGTTCGCTGAGGCGCAACTGCAACACCAGGGGCCGGTTGAATAGGCGCGATGGTTTGGGTTGGGCTAGTTGGCTGAGCCACCGGAGCCGACGAGGGCTTAGGGGTGGCAGTAGGCGTAGCACTCGCGGTTGGCGTTGCCGAAACACTAGGAGTTGGGCTTGCCGATGGGCGAACCACCGGAACAGCCGAAGCACTAGGGCTGCTGGTTGGGCGCGGTGTTGCGCTTGCGGTTGGGCGAGGCGTGCTGGTTGGCCGTGGCGTTGCGCTTGCCGTTGGAGTTGGCGTAACCACCGGAGTTGGTGAAGCAGTCGGAGTAGCCGAAGGTGACGGTGGTGCCGACGGGCTTGGGCTGGCACTTGGCGATGGCGAAGCCGAAGGGCTTGGGCTTGCTGACGGTGAGGGCTCTCCCGGAGTTGGAGTTGGTGAGAAAGCACCCGGGTTCGGAGCCGGAACCCAGCCTCCGCCGCCGCCACCGCCAGATGAAGGCGGTATTGGGGTTGGCGACGGGGTCGGTTCGATCACAGCTACCGGGGTTCCGGTAACCGCAACGGTGATTTCGAGCTCCTGAACGCCGGTTGGCAGATCGGCATCGGTGATTGCAGCCGCGCGAATAATGCGATCTGCTCGGTCGGCAATTGTGCTGGTGCCAAAACCCTGGCCATAGTTAATCGAGCCCAGGCTTGCGGTCACAATGGTTGCGTTAGCCGGAACCACAATCAGGCGAACCACATACGAGCCATCGGCGGCAAACACCAAGGTGTCGCTGGTGGCGGTGTCGTTTGAATCGAAGCTCGTTGTGCCAAGGTAAACCCAGTTGGTGCCGCTCTTGATGTAACCAACTGCGATGTGGGTTTGAGCAACCGCCGGTGAAACCTTGATGCCAAGAGCAATTTTCTCGCCGGTGTCGATTGCCTCATGTTGCTTGGCAGTTTTGGTGGTGCTAGCGTTTAGCGCGCTGAAGTCAGCAAAGAATGTTGCCCCGCTGAAGGTTTGACCTGCAGGCTCGGGCAGAATGTTTAGCGCCTTCAACGCGTTTTTAGCAACCGACGAAAGTGCACTAAAGAAGTTCACTGGAACATCGCGGTTAAGTGAGGTTGGGCGGTTTCCGTTAACCACAGTTCGGGTGAGCGAACCCTCGCCCGCCACTGCCGCGATAGACACAAATACATCGGTGTTGGCTGTTGAAATTGTGGTGTGAGCACCGGCTGGGTTGCGGCGGTCATCAATGCTAAAGGTGCTTGCCGCGGCGAGCGAAACAAAGCCTTCTTGGGCAACCTCAAACACCGAGTCAACGGTGATGGTGCAAGAGCGGTTGTTGCCGCCAGGGGTGTTGCTAATGCTGATCGACGAAGCGTTGGTGAAGTTGAAGTCAACGCCATCTTGCGAACTGATGCTTGAGCAGCTCATCGGCAGATTGCTGGTGAGCGTATAAGTAAAGGTGTCGGTGGTTTCGAGCGTGTTTGCGCGGTTCAGCACAAACTGCAGGCGGTAGCCATCGATGTTTACCGCACTGGTGCCGGCCAGCGAGTTGGCTGAGCCAGTGGCTGGCAAGGTTAGCGTGGCATCGTTGCCGACTGCATCTTTTATGGTGCCACCGTTGAGGCTCAACGCGGTGGTGTTTTGATAGTCGAGGTCGGCGGTAGAGTCGCCCTCAACGATGATGTAACTGCAGACAAGTTCGGTATTAGTTGAGCCGGCGGCACAGTCGGCGGTGCGAATGTTGCCACCCATGTTTAGGTCAAGCTGAGGTGTGCCGGTCACGGTGATTGGTTCGCTGAACACCACCTTTACACTGATGGTATTGCCGGCAACATAGGTGTCATTGGCGCTAACTGCTGTGACCGATGAAACAGTTGGACCAACTAGGTCCGGAGTCATTGTGGCAGTTGCCTTCATTGAGCGCACCGATGCATCGCCCGCGCTGCCACCGTATTCAACGGCATAACCGAATGTGCCGGTGCAACCGATGTCGGCCCACTTGTAGTCGGCAAGCGCAGGGCGGTCAACGCTGATCACGCAGTATTCGGTGCCGCCAGCGTTGGGCTCAATGGCATTCCAGAAACTCTCGCCGGAAGTTAGCGCCGTTCCAGAAGTTGGACCGTCATCCCAGTACCAACCAAAGCCAGCCGAGCCAGTTTTTTCGTATAGGGCGATCCAATAGTCTTCGCTGTTTTGAGACAACAGGTAATCGTTTTCGGCCTGGGTGCTTGGGGTAACCAAATAACCCTGCATGCCCAAGAAAGTCATGCTTGCGGCCGCTGCTTTAGCGGCAGTGTAGGTAACCGCGGTTGAAACGGTTTCGATGTAATGCTCGGTGTCATAGATGTAACCGAGCAGTGGTCGCAGGTGGAATTCGAACGTGCGCGTTGCACTTGTGGCCGAAACATTCGAGTTTGAGTACTTAATTGCGCGAATGACATTTTGCCACTGGGCTGCCGTTGGGGCGGTGCCGGTGTAGCTAAGTTCTAGGGTGCCGGTGCTCGAACTTGCGCTAACCGCGCTGCCAAAATTTGCACTCGAGTTGTTGGTGAAGGCAAGGGTGTCGCCGGTCTGGCGGTTGTTAGTGATCTTTACACGGATGCCAGCAACTGTGCCGCCCTTGGCATCAAGCGTGAAGTTTGGAGCCAACACCGATGGGGACTTGCCACCGGCATTCAAGCTGCCGATGTTAAAGGTTGGCAGGTAATAGAAGGTGACCAGCGATGAATTGTCGCCGTTGCCATCAACGATTGCGCCGGTGCCGGTCAGAGTGTTGCCGGCTAGGTCGGTCACATCCGCCGTTTTAAGGGTGATAGAAAGATCGCCACTCACCTCGGTGGTGCGGCTGAGCGTGAACGCGTAGGTGCTGGTGGTGCCGGCCTTGATGGTTGGTGTGCTCATTGACCAGCCGGTGGTGCCGCCGGTGCCGGTGTGGCTGATGGTTAGGGCATCGATGTCGAGGCCATCGATCGATTCGCTGAACGCATATTCATAGGTAACCGAAAGTTCGCCGGTGGTCTTGGCCACCGAGCTTAGGGTTGGGGCGATGCCGTCGCGAGTAAAGCTGGCAAGCTGCGTGGCCACTGGGCCGGCGTTGCCGGTTGGGCCAACCATGTCGTTTATCGAGTCTGCCGCCAAGGTGGCAATGATGGTGCCGTTGCCAGAACATCCGGTGATGGTTACTGCCGATTCATAAGGCGCTGTGCCGTCGCTGGCTGCAGTGGGGGTGCCAACCGTGCAGCCGGTGGTGCCTGTGCCGCTGAGCACCACATCGGTGTTGGCAAAGTTTCTGAAGGCCTCGCTAAAGGTGAAGTTCACGGTGAAGCCGGCAACGTTTGATCGGCCAGTCGGTGCCGTGGTGGTAAAGCTGCTGAGCGCCGGGCCGGTTAGGTCGACCGTGGTGGTTGCGGTTTGGGTTAGGCCGTCGGCAACGCTGTCGCCGGCATAACTGTTGTTTGGTGTGACAACAAATTCGAAGTTGCGGGTTGCAGTTGAGGCGCTGCTGCCGGCCGTGTTGCGAACGGTGATGTTTCGAATCGCAGCTTGCCACTCGGCCTCGGTTTTGTTGCTAGCGCTGATGGTGATTGTGGCGGTTGAAACACCGTTGCTCGAGCTGCTTGAACTTGAACTCGAGAAACCGCTGGTTGCGGTGAACCCAAAGGTGTCGCCGCTTTGCGCGTTGGTGAGGTTGATTCTGAAGCCAGTGATGCTGCCACCGCGACCATCAAGCACAAAGTTCGAGGCCAGCGCAACCGCATCCGGGCCAATCATGGTGAGCGTGTTGATGGTAAAGCGAGGCAGGTAATAAAGGGGGGCGTTTGAATCGTTGCCGCCGCTTGTGGTTGGCATGGTTGCCGTGAGCGTGTTGCCGGGCAGGTCGGTAACACCCGCACCCGCAATGCTTATCGACAGAGTGCCGGTTTTTGCGTTCGAGTTAGAAACGGTGAACAAGTATGTCGAGTCGGTGCCGGCCTTTAGTGTGACCGTGCCGATTGTCCAGTTGGCTGCCTCGCCCGCGAGCGTGTGCGCAACCGTGATGTCGGCCGCGGTGAAACCAGCCACCGGTTCACTGAAGGTCACTTCATAGTTCACGTCGGTGCCATCGACGGTTTTTGAAATCGCCGTGATGGTTGGCGCGGTTATGTCACGGGTAAAGCTGGTGGTGAGCGCGGTCGCAGGGGTCGAGCCGAACCCGCTCGCGGCGCTCCCGACGTGGAGCACGTTCGACAATACGGACGGGTCGATCGACAATGCCCCGTTCGCGGACAAGGCCCTCAGCTATTTTTCATGATGATTTGGGTACTGGTGGGTTGGTTGGCGCTATCGGGGGTTTCACGGTGGTGTGAGGGGAAGCAGGGGGTCAAGTTCACGCTCAAGGCGGCCCCGTTCACGCACGAGTGGGAGTTGTTCGACTGGTGGCCGCGCTGGACGTCGAACCGCTGGGATACGGGGGATGAGCAGCAGGTCACGATCCGCAACTACCAGTCGTACGCACTGAGTGGGGAAATCCTGTTCCTGCGTTGGACAATCAACGGGTCACGGTTCCTGTACGAGATGACCCGAACGGAAGCCGAAACGTTGCAGGCGCTCGCCCCGCGCATCAAGCACTTGGGGGACGGAACGACGAAGCTGGAGAACCCGAAGCAGTTGCCGGAATACCAGCGGCTGCTCGCAGAATACACGGCACCAGGACGCACGGTGAGGGCACGATGATTCATCGGACAGGATTGACGCGGACGCAGCGATGGCTGGCGCGGGCACTGTTCGTGGTGATGGCGCTGGTGGGGATGCGCAATGCCCCGCCCCTTGAGGCCCCGGTGCTGCGCACGCTGACCGTCTCGCCGATCGTGCCGGTGTTGACGGCGCAGTGGAAGGGCGGGACCACGGTGTATCGCACAGAGAATGTCCCGGCTCAGCCGGTGACGCTCACACGGCGCTCCACGTTCACGCCGCAGTCTGAGGCGTTCGCGAAGGCCGCGTGTCGCGCCCGCACGCCGGTCAGGCCCAGTACCGCGCTCCCGCGCTCGGCGTGGGGTGATGCGCGCTGGTGCCCGGTGACTGGCCAGATCGACTATCGTCCATTCCGTGACCCTTCGCTCCTGTTCTACATCGGCGCGGTGCAGCAGGCGGTGGGGACGATGGCGTCGTACCGCGCAGCGATTGGGGCAGCGGGCGACACGGACATCGTGGAGATGACAGCGGATGTCCCGATCGACAACCTCGCGAACGGGAACCCCGACATCCTGACGTACCCGACGCGTGGGGATAGCGGCTGGGTGCTGGTGCGGACCAGTTCGTACGCGTCGCTCCCGGCGGTCTCGCAGAGCACGTTCGCGGTTCCCGCGAGCAAGCCCGCGTCGAACGCGTGGGCCTCGCACCCCAAGTTTCTCAAGAACATCCAGTACGCGGCGCCGATCCTGCACGCGAACGGCTCACGCGGTTGGCATTTCCGTGGCATCCAGTACTACAACAACCGCCTGACCACGCAGGGGAACGGACAGCCTACGGGCATGGCGTACAAGTGGGGCACGTCGGCCAACACGTACACAAATCAGCCGACGTACATGGTGATGGATCAGTGCAGCTTTGACTCGCGTGGCGAGAATCAAAGCGGGTACTCGATGTTG
>ERZ650308.1608-NODE-1608-length-11608-cov-7.521856_pt1 | contig 11608 bp, 14 predicted proteins | sample MGYA00376244_ERZ650308 | MGnify/ENA primary metagenome ERZ650308 (study PRJEB26733, sample SAMN07839295) | wastewater metagenome | biome: small river; feature: stream; material: water | place: USA: North Carolina | collected 2016-04-26 ...
CATGCAACTGATTAATTTCAGCTATGTGAGCCTCTTTGCTCCATACATATTTACTAGCCATTATCAAATCGTATTCACTTTGCGTTACAAGCCTTTCTCCATTTTCATCTATTAGCCTAATCATATCTTAATTAATTTAACTGTAACTATTGAATTGACCATTACATTAGAAGCGTTATTACTGCTTAAACTTACATATAGATAGTGTTGTGTAGTGAAGTCAGCAGATTTTAACGTAGCAAATACACCAGTACTAGTAGTGTCATCTGCAATATTTGCACCGCTTGACAATGCCCAAATTGTACCGCTATTGCCTCCCTTATATAATAGCCTCCTAGTGAGTGCCATTTGTTGCGCTCCATTAGCACCATTAAGACCTAAACCAGTTTGCATCCCTATTGAATTAGCACCAACAGCCCCATCAATTGGAGATAAATATGTGCCTACCCTAAATCTATGCGAACAACTACCGGCAGAGAATGGACTAACTTGTGATTGCGAGTATATTTCCATCTTATAGTTGTTGCCATCCATTGGCAATGGAATAGAATAGATGCAAGTTTCAACAATCTTCCCAGTAACAGTAGTTTGTGTAGTTGACTTGAAAAGTATTGTTTCAACATCTGTAATATTAGCCTTAAGAGCCAATCCGTCTGCAACGGCTTGTGTAGTTGGGTATTTAGTATTGTCGGGTGAAGTAAGTGATGTTGCTTTGTTTGCTACATCTTCTGGGGTATAACCCAATGCGTTTTGTTTATTATTCCATGTCGATGCACTAGCTATTCTGCTATCTGCAAGTGTTCCCGCCCAACCAAGTGTTAAAGATACTGCTTGTAGTAAAGCTGTTGACGGAGTACCGCCTAGTGTCAAAGTTACGTTTGTATCGTCCGTCTTGGTTAATGCTGATGGTGTAACCGATGCACCCGATATTGCAACATTCGATGCACCTATAATTCTACCTTTACTATCAACTACAATCTGCGGTACATTGGTTGAATTACCGTATGTTCCCGCTGTAACGGCTGTATTTGCAAGGGTGGTTGCGCCCGTGTTGTCGATAGTAACGTCACCCGTCATTGCAACATCGGTTGCTTTGTTGGTTGCGTCACCGACAAAAATGTGACTATCGGTCAAGTCGCTAGACATTTTATTGTCTAATGCCGACTGTAAATCGGTTTGATTTGATAAAGTTCCCGTTATGCTACCCCAAGCGGGAACGGTTGTGTTTGCTGTGACAATCTTTTTAATAGCGGGGGTGAGTAGGGTAATCATGTCTACCCACTTGTCTTTAAACGAATAGTAAAGACCTTTCGGCAACCTATTGTTTGGAATTGGTTGATTAGCGTAGTCAACTTGCACAAGCAAACTGTCTTGTTCTGCTACGGGGTCTTTACTATCGTTTACTTTGATACTCATTTGCTACATCAGAAGGGGAGGTCACTCTCGTCAGGTTGTTGTTGATTTGGTTGTGGACTTGAAGACTGATTAGGTTTGTACGTATTTACCGCCAACATTAAACCACCATCACGACTTTTCGTAACTTGTAGTTTTAGCTGTTTCGTTTCTTTGTACTCGGTAAGGTACTGTGCGCCCTCGCCTTTCAACCAAGTGAATAACTCGTTTGGTGTGATTACTAATTCACCCAAGACGAAATCGGGTTGACTGTCTTTTTTTGCAAAGGTTCTAATCCCTTTGGCGAATACTTTGTCTGCCATTGTTTTTGTTTAAAAATTAAAGATAAGTAAAAGTTTACTATAATAAGACAAAGATACTCGACTATCTACGATAAACAAATTATTTTTCTAAAATATTTTGCAATTAAAATTATTTCACTACATTGCAATTACCTAAAACACGTGCATTTCTCACTAAACACAAGCAATGAGCAATAGAAAAGATATTCTGATAGAAAGAGCGAACAACATGATTTTGAAGCCAACTAAGGCTGAAATGGATTTTAGGAATAAGTTGGAACTAAAAGGTATTAAGTATAAAACTCAAGTAGTTATATCTAAGTACATTGTTGATTTTGTAGTCGGCAAGACAATTTACGAAATTGACGGAAGTTCACATGATGGGAAAGAAGTATATGATTCGATTCGTGATTCAGATTTAAAGTCATTAGGGTACAAGGTTATTCATATACAAAACAAAGATGTGTTAGGGTATAAAATTGGCTCTACTAAACAATCAAAGGGGGTTAAGATTTCGACAACCGAAGTGTATGTACCTACTCCATTAGAGCAAATTAGGCTAGACAAACAAAAAGCACCTAAGAAAAAGAAGTCAAATAGACCTACAAGAAAATTCAAAAGCAAAGGGTTAGGTGTTTATTGGTAGCGTTTTGTTTACTATTTAAAAAAATAGTTTAACTTTACGCTATAATGATAGACAGAAGTTTTAATCCTCAATACGCTAATGCGATACGAAACGCTCGCAGAAAGCGTGGTTTGAAGCAATGCGAGTTGGCTAAAAAACTTAATGTCACAAACGTCTACATTAGCTTAATCGAGAATGGCAAAGACAAGCCAAGTCTAAAATTAGTAGAGAAAATGGCTGACAAGTTGAACTTCAAATTAACAATAAACTTTGACGAATGGGAATAAATATTGCAATGAGCGTGTTTATCGGAATGGTATGTTTGCTATTCTACGCTACATATAAGGTAAAAAAGCAACGACAAAAAGACTTTGACGATTTAGTCGAGCGTGAAGTAAAGGAACGTGAAGAAAACCCCGATTTGTTTGTTAAGGACAACGACCAAGTTTGGATTGAGTACATGGGTATGCGATTACCGTTTTTTAGATTTGAGTTGCCACGATGGAAAGCGTTATCTACCGATGAAAAGAAAGCGTGGGTGAAGCAACTAAAGGACGATTTGAAAACGGGTAAAAAGGTTGCCATACGTGAGAAAGGTAAGGTTGTGGCGTATAAAGTGAAAGACCGAAAGACTATCCGAAACGAAGATATGCGTGAAGAATTGTATAAAAAAGTAAATAACCTATGATAAGTACAACGCTTGGAGAAAAGCAACTAACGGTATTTAATGACGAAGATTTTAACTCGTTAGTCAACAGCACGTTGATGTTTGATACGTTGCTACTTGAAATACCCGAAAACAGTAAGGTGTACATCATGGCTAATGGTGAAAAGTTATACCTACATACCGACATTAAAGACGACATGAAGATGCAAGACGTTGAAGGTCTTGTGATTAAAAAAGGTAAAGCAGACGTTGAAGTGGGGGACAAAGTTGTGTTTCACTACCTTTCGCTAAACAACGGTCGTGATGGATTCGGACATCAAATATTTACTTTTGCGTACCAAAGCAAATTGTACCATCTTATCCCATGTAGCCAAATCTATTTCTCGATTCGTGACGGAAAGTATAAATCGCACAACGGTCGGTTCTTGGTAGAAGGTATCGACAATGGTATGCAAGTAGAATTGGACGGGAAAAAGATTCAAGGCAAGGTAAGCGATGGAGGTATAATTGTCGTTGACTTAAAAGCACCGTTATACGAACAGAAAAGATGCCGAATACTTTGCGCTCCAAGTGGTAGCGAGATAAAAGAAGGTGATATTATGGTGACTAATGGAGTGTGGGATGTGCCGATTAAATCTGATATTATGCGAGGTAAAGACAAGCCCGTTTATGTTTGCGAACAGCACAATTTGATTTGTAGTGAAAAATTCATAGAATGTACGACATAAAAGATTTGGCATACGATAGAAAGGTAATTGAAGTATATCCTACATTAGCGGAAATATTTTACGACCTAAAAGAACAGTTAAAAGGCTTCGTAGAGATAACGTCCGACCAAGTGTTACGTTACATTATTTTGACTTACCACTTCGATTCGCCATTGGTGCAATCTAAGGCAGATTTGATGTGGCGTAAGAAACAAGCTATGTTACTTGCGGGTGTGAAAACGAATGAAAAGGGGTTCTTTGGTGAAGAAGCGATGAAGATTATCGCTAATCAACACGCAAAGGCTATTGACCTGAAGATGCGATTTATTCGATTTGAGAATAACTTGGATTGGGTGGAGTTATCAGCACTAACGGAGGTTTACTACGATTATATTCGTACTATTACCGATGAAAGTCAAAGTACGGGAAATAAAACAGCTTCGGACGTATTCAAGGTTAAACAAGCCATTATCAAGGAAAGTGAGGGGTTGAAAAACAAAATTGACATACTCGCATCGAAGGTGTTTAAAGGTGATGTAGATTTGGCTAATTATGTCGGTAGCACTATTGTTAAGGAAGAACGTAGATACCGAATATCTCCCGAAGTAAAAGCAGAAGTGGATTCAAAAAAGAAAGCAAATGGATAAAAGCGTTTTATTAGTACAACCGATTGTTTGCGAAACGAAATCTAAACTTGGGATAATTTTACCAAGCAAGGTTCGTATGTATCAAGAAGGTGTAGTAAAAAAGATTGGCGAACTTGAGCAAGACATCAAAGTTGGCGACAAGATTATGTATGCCAACAATATTCAAACGGAAATTGACTACGAAAACGAAAAGTGCCATTTAATTGACGAAGTTTACGTTTTAGCGATACTATGAGTAAATTCAAAGGCTACCAAGATGCGGAGGTAAAACGGACGCTTTGTAAGGATATAGAACTACTATACCCTTATGAAATTACGCTACCCGACCCACCGAAAGCCGAAGATATTATTAACTACGGTCTACCAATCGAACAGCAGTTCTTTAAGCGTATTGAACAGCCTAAAAAACTTATCGAACTAAACTCGCTTGAAGATGTAAAAGAGGCAAGGCGTAGACTACTTGCAAATGATGATTTGTCGAGTTGGGTTGACGAGTTATGGGACATTTTAGAAAACGGGCAATGGCAGTATATTCGAGGTGTGCCGACTTTCATTACGGGCGATTATCTACGATACCTTTCATTTAACAAAATAGACACGGGTTTACCGCTATATCGTAGTAGCGACATGGATAAGGCTCAATGGTGGGAGTTTTGCATCAAAAAGAACCCGTATTGCTTCGGTGGTATAGAAATGACACGAAGACGGGTTGGTAAATCGTATTTTGCGGGAATGTTCGGTCTTTCATCATCTACAAACGGCTACGGTCGTAACTTTGGTATTCAATCTAAGGAAGACAAATCAGCAATGGACTTTTTTAGAAAGTGTGTGCGTAACCCATTAAAATCGTACCCATTCTACCTACGACCACACAGTAGCACCGATATTAACACGAAAGGTAATCGAATCGAATTTGACGAACCCGACCATGTGTCCAAATCACCCGAACTTTCAGCTTGGATAGAGTACGGCACATCGGAAAGTAAATACTTTGACGGTCGTAAAATGTATTTCTACGTCAATGACGAGTGTGGCAAGAATACCAATGCTGACGTAAGCGAAACATTAGAGATTATACGCCCATGTTTAATTGAAGACGAGGTGATTATTGGCAAGGCACTATTTACTTCTACGGTAGAGGAAATGGAAAAGAAAGGTGGTGCTAATTTTAAGCGTATTTGGGATGATAGCGACCGTAACCCTAATCTACCCGAAGGTGAGCGTAAAATAGACGCTAACGGGCAAACTGTATCGGGTTTATATCCATACTTTACTCCCGCAACACATAACTATATTTTCGACCAATACGGTAATGCTATAATCGAGAAACCAAAAGACTACCAAGTTGAGTTCCGATTAAACTACCTTAAATCAAAAGGACTAAACGAAAAAGAAGCGTACAAAGGTGGGAAAGAACTAATTGACGAAATGATTAGTAAGCAACCACAAGGTAATAAGCGACAAGCAATGATACGTAAGTTTCCACGTGGAATTAGAGAAGCGTTCCGTTCGTCAAATAAGAACTGCGAGTTTAACGAAGAAATCTTAAACAAGCGTTTGGAATATTTTTGCTACGGTGCAAATCCATTTGTTGCTCACTATAACCTAGAGTGGAAGGACGGCAAGAAAGGCGGTATAATTGATGGAAAATGGAACGATGGTGAAGTTATAGCAGTTGCGAGTACCGAGCAACACGGTAGATTTAAGATAGCATGGTTGCCATTACCCGATTACCGTAACCAATCAGAAATGAGATACGGTGAGCGTTGCCCTAAGTTGGCTCACATGGGTTGTGCGGGTAGCGATACATTTAAGTACGATAAAACAAAAGATGTAGTTCGTCAATCAATGGGTACAGGCTACGTTTATTGGGGATTTGACCCAAGAGTTGATTCGCCCGATATTAGTATGGATGAATGGAAAACGGCTGACTTTGTTTGCGAGTACATTAACCGACCTCCGACCGTAGAAGATTACTGCGAGGATATGCTAATGATGTCGATATTTTATTCGGTTGAAATGTACCCCGAATTTAACATCGACCACGTTAAGCGCCACTTTACTGCTCGTGGATATTCCGGTTATTTGAAACACGGCACGAAGATTAAGAAAAAGAATGGCGTAACTGTTCAAGAGGAAAATGTACAAGCGGGAGCGCACACTACCGAAGCTATCAAGCCTACCATGTTTAAGTTCATGGAGAAATATGTAGAAACTACGGCAAGTAGATGTAAATTCCCTAGATTACTCGAAGATTTGCGTGACGTAGAATACCACGAATTAAACCCGTATGACTGTTTTGTAGGTGCGACTTATGCCATCATGGGTTATCACGAAAGTTTAGATAGAAAACCCGTTAGTGAGGAACGTATAGATATTGGAGCAATGCTTAGACGGCACTAATAGGTAACGTTTGCCTTTGTTATAGTTCCGCTTGGTACATCGCTGATAATACACGAACCCATACCGATACGGCAATTATCGCCTATAATAGTAGCGTTTTTAATATTCGTCCCCATGCCTATCATTGTACATTCACCGATTATCACATTACCACCCGTTGCTGAGTTGGGGTTAAGTGATGAAAACGAACAAAGCGTAGAATCGTGGTCTAGTGAAGCGTTCGTGTTTACTATCGAGCATAGGTGAACTTGACTGTTATTGGCTACGACTGCATTAATTCCGATATACGAACCGTCACTTATTCGAGCGTTTTTACAAACAATAGCGGAGTAGTGAATAACGGTAGCGAATCTAAATCTATTTTCAAATCGCTCGTAAATCTTTTTTCGTTCTACGTTATTGCCGATGGCTATAAATAAGCAATCGAAGTATTCTGCAAAATCATCAATATCGCTAATCTTGCCAAGTATTTGATAGCCGTGCTTCATTTCGCCTTGCTTAGCGAAGTCGTCAATTAACCCGATTATATCAACTTTGTCTTTGTCAATCGCATCAATAACTTGACCCGCATGACCGCCACTACCGATTATTAATAGTTTCATGGTTCAAAGATTCTTTTGTTTCTGATGATATTTATTTTGCCAATTAACTCCATTTTTTTTTCTGCCCTATTATTGGTTGCTTTATTATTTACGCCAATTCCAATAAGCTCATCAATTTCTTCTCCAAGTAACTCTATATACTCTTTAAGCGCACATATCTCTTGTTGTTCTACGCTACGTTTATTGTAAATGTCAAAATCTTTAAGTTTAGGATATGGTAGCTCTACGGGTTCGTTTATTTTTTTTGACCCATCTACATTGTAAAATTGTTGCATAAGCAAAATGCCCCTTGCCGACAATTCGGGCATTAGGTACGAATTTTTACCAAGCATAGTGAAGTTATCGTCATGATAAGACAATTCGCTTCTACCGCTATTCCTTGCTTTTTTTATCCATTCGTAGGCATCTTTGTCGTCAAGTAATATTGCTCCACCTTTTGATAGTTTTAATGTCTTGTATGCGCCCGTAAATGATACGCACATCATGGTATTCCCCATATACATATCAGCAGAAAAGTATAATGCACTATCCCATACACGTGTCGGCTTGAATTGATATGCCCCTTTGATTGTTTTGCCACCTACTTCTTCAAACTTAATGTAACCACCAGCATTAATTACCTCACACGCAGCACTCATATAAGTTCTTTCGGGCATTGTTATTTCTTTACCTCTAATGTTTTCGTAGCATAAAGCTAAGTAGATTGCAGATGAAGCGTTATCAAAAGCGAGAGCATACTTCGCCCCCGTATAATCGCAAAGTGACTGCTCGAAGATTTTAGTGATGTCGTGAACGTTTCTCATGGTTGTGTTTTTTAATGTGGTAAATTTTCGTTTCCTTTTTGCTGAACAAGTCGTGGTAAAATAGCGTAAACTTCCATAGCGTAAAAGCTGTGCATTCCAAGTGATAGGTCTGCGGGTGCGTAGGCTACTCGTTGCGTATTAATAATGTGCGGTATTGATTTTTTAGATACGATGTAACACGCACCACCTAAAGGGTACATACATGGATAGCCTTTGCTTTTGTGTATTTTAAACACGTTACCGCCAATATGGTCTTTGGGTTTGTCATTTGCGCAACAGCTTTCGATAAATAAGAAGTCGAAATCATTTGGTAGATTAAACATTTCAGATTCTAATTTACGCAAGAAGTTTTCGGGTAGTGAAATATCGCTTTCCATAAAAAGAAAATACTCGTTTGGTAACGCATTCATTACATTGTAGCACATATACTGCGATAAGAACGAGCCAACGTACTTTTGTCCAATCATGTGTCCGCCATTGGGTTTATCAAGTTCGTAAGGGAACACGCCAACTATGCCTTGTTCCTTCGCATTCAAGCCAGACACGAAAATAGTGTCATTTATTCCATTGTCAATTAGATGTTGTTTTGCTCTCACAAATTGTGCTTCATACTTCTCGTCACCTTGAATGTGAAGTAGTATAGGTTGTACGTCAAATCCTGCTATTCTCATTGTTCTATTTTATTTTGAATTTTCAATAATCGCTTCAACCAAATCTTTTTTATTAAAGTCTATCTGCCATGCGTTCCAATCTGCTTCACCGAAGTAAACGCGAATAACTTGCTGACGTTCTAGGTAAAGTGACCCGCTAACGTAAACCAAACCATTGTGTAAACCTTTGGCGTTATCCATAATATTGATACTATTCTTAGTGCAATATACAATATCGAGTGTCATTTTATCGAGTAGAACTGCCCCGTGATAGTACACAGCTTTTTCTTTTGAGTGAAAGAACATGAGGTAGTATTCACCAATGTCGATAGGGTTAGTGCTATTGCAAATAGCGTGACCTTTATGAAACCAATCAATAGGGTAGTCATTCATTTTAAGTTGCTCCCACTTTTCAAGGTCTTTTGTAACGAAAACTAAATACGGTTCAAGCGAGTAGATGCAAACTAGATGATTGGCGTGTTCTAAAAACGCCCAATTCTTTTCTACCTTGTTTGTTTCGATTGGTAGTTGAGGTGTTTTTATTATGCTACCTATGCCTTGCATAACGGAAAACCCAATGAATGTTCTGTTTTTAGCCACACAAGAAAAATTCATCATTGCATAACCGTTATAACTAAATAGCCTAAAGTCTTCAACTCTAAAGTTAATCCATTTAGCAACTGAAATCTCGCCGCCATTATGAATCTGCGGTATAGCGGTATTATGAGTGTACGTTTTCTTGTAAGCGTCAAGGTTCTTTTCCTTACGCATAACAACAACGGGGTAGCCGTCAATAATTATTCCATCGGGGTTAAATATACCACCGTCCGAATCTTTGTAGTCACCCGCCTTTGCTAAACACTTCTTTACGCCATCTAATTTAATTTCACCTTCGTCAATCAAACGGCAAGTGTAAATGTAATCGTTTAACCCGAAGTAGTCACGATAGTAGTTGGCTAATCGGTTGTACATTTCTACAAACCAATCTGACGGTCTATGTTCACCCGCAAAGCCAAATACTTTGTAGTGGTGAAGTATATGCGTTTCGTTTTGATACTCGTTGGCAAATTGAAAGAATATCGGGTAGTATGGCATTAACGGCTGAATGTAATCCAACTTCCAACAAGCAAGGTTAAAGCAAAGTTCATCGGGTACACAACCTTTATATAGTTTGATAGGGTATTCTTTTGCCCGCGTAAACTCGTTTTTAGCAATGTCGAATATGTGATAAGCGGTTAAACTCACCTCGAAGTACATGAAAGACGAGTTAATCTGTGGCATACGACCTTTATTCACATTTATGTCGCTTGGTTCAACCCAAAACGTATAATCGGTTCGCATACGTTCCTTTTTCTCGAAATCGTAGAAATCGTTACACCAAGTTACGAATGGTTGCCCGTCAAGTTCCGTAAACCAATCTGAAACCTTTTGACTTGGGCAAACGATACAATCGGCATCAATCATCAAAAATTTAACTTCATCGGGTCGTGCTTTCTGTGCAATGTCGTAAATTAGCGTTTTGGTATAGAAAGCGTTGGCGTTATTCGATTCGTAATCACGTTGCTCCACTTTATGTAGATAATCGAAATATCGTGGCAATAAAGGCTTAATTTCTTCAACTGCTGAATCTTCGTAAACGAGTAGTACTTTTTGGTTTGGCTCATTAGCTTTAATCGAAAGGCATAGACTTAACGCCATTTGCCCCCATTTGTTGTCGCCTAAAGCTAAAATGATTATTGTTCCTTTTGTTTTCACTGTTTAATTTGTTGATTATCAATTATGTTTGAGTAGGTAATATTTCGCAAATCGAATAGTTATAAGCAAGTGCTACATTTCGTTTCCAAAGAGAGTTTGTGCTTGTAAATCTTTTTCTTTTCTTCTTTTTCCTTCGCTTTTTAAAACAAAGAGTTTTTCAGTTTGCTGTAAAGTCTTATTTGGTCTAATTGATACATTTACTTTCTTTTCCCAAATACACTCAAAGTCATCAGGTGCATCATATTCGCTTACATAAACTTCGTGTCCTTCAGCACTCTTTTTTCTACACCAATCCCAAAATAAAGTATGGTTAAATTTATCCTTTGTATCATATTCTTTTGTGCCTTGATATGGAATATCACAATAGATAATACTTTCATTTGGTATTTCTAATTCAGAATAATTGCAGTTGTAAAAATCAACTTCCTTTATCAGTTCTTTTTGCTTTAAGGTGTTTCTTATTTGTTCTGCAACATAGTTTCTATTTCCGTGAGTTCCACTATATCCGCCACCATAAAATCTGCCGTTAAATCCACCCATAAATCCAATCCAACCAAGTTCAAAATCATCAAACTTTATATTTGTTCGGTTATTGTATTCGTTTCTTGCCTCACTATAAAGTTCTTTTGATATTTCCATTATCAATTCTCTGCCATCTTGTAATCCTTTCCATAATGCAATTAGGTATTTATTGCTATCAGCACCAATTCTATTGCCCTTCACTTTATCAATTATATTGCAACCACCTACAAATGGCTCTACATAATATTGGTTTGGCTTTCTGTCTTGCAATGTTATTGGTAATATTTCTTTGGCAAATCGTGCCTTACTTCCCATATACTTCATAAATCTATTTAATTTTTTCAAAATTATTTTTGCCATCGCTAAAAAAAAGAAAAGAAAAATGTTCAGTTCTTCGATTTGAGTTTTGTGCTATAATACCGTACCAGCTTATAACAGCGTGTATATGCAAGTGGCGGTGTAGTGGTTTATTCAACATTCGTTCTTCTAATTTACTTCTGTTGTATAGTCAAGTTTTGTGCTTATAATCGCCA
>ERZ650308.1609-NODE-1609-length-11606-cov-4.726690_pt1 | contig 11606 bp, 3 predicted proteins | sample MGYA00376244_ERZ650308 | MGnify/ENA primary metagenome ERZ650308 (study PRJEB26733, sample SAMN07839295) | wastewater metagenome | biome: small river; feature: stream; material: water | place: USA: North Carolina | collected 2016-04-26 ...
TTACCCAAAATTGCCCAAGACAAATTCATCATTTCAAACACACCTGGAACGATCGTAGGAGATTTAATTGTCATGCCGCTACGCTTATCCGAGGGAGCCGATGCCGCACCGGGCGATATTCGTGCCTTTAATATCTATACGGGGAAAGTCGAATGGACTTTCCATACGATTCCATACCCTGGCGAAAAGGGCTATGAAACCTTTCCGAAAGACGCCTATAAAAATGAATACACAGGTGCCGCTAATAACTGGTCGGGAATGGCGGTCGACAAAAAACGGGGTATCCTATATGTCCCCACCGGTTCCGCCGGCTATGATTTTTGGGGAGGGAATCGCAAAGGACAAAATCTGTATGCGAATTGTCTATTGGCCTTAGATGCCAAAACCGGAAAATTGCTTTGGCATTTTCAAACGACGCATCATGATATTTGGGACCGGGATTTACCGGCTCCGCCTAATTTGATTACGGTGACGCGAAACGGAAAGCAAGTCGATGCCGTTGCTCAAATCACCAAACAGGGATTCGTCTTTATCTTCGACCGAGTGACAGGCAAACCCCTGTTCCCGATTCAGGAACGCAAGGTAAATACGACTGCCTTACCGGGAGAAGAAGCCTGGAAGACGCAACCCTTTCCATTATTGCCAAAACCCTACGCGCGCTTATCGAATGAGATTCAAGCGACCGACGTAAGTCCTTATGCCAAAAACAAGGAGGAACTCAAAAATATCTTGGGCGGCTTGAAACGCGGTTGGTACGACGCCCCCAGCGAACAAGGCACCTTAATTCTACCCGGATTCGATGGTGGTGGCGAATGGGGCGGCGCGGGTGCTGATCCCGAAAAAGGAATTCTGTACATCAATAGCAATGAAATGGGCTGGATACAGAAAATGGTCAAAAACAAAGCAGGTAACTCGACGAGTGGCGAAGGCTTATACCAACAAAGCTGTGCGAATTGCCATGGAACTGATCGAAAAGGAAACCCGGCGTCAGGCTACCCAAGTTTATTGGGAATCGAAAAAAAGCGGGATGCCAAATACATTGCACAAATCATACGGAATGGCAAAGGCATGATGCCGGGTTTTGGCCACATCAGTCCAGAAAAACAAAATGCGATCGCCGCATACATACAAGGATTAGCTTCCAAAGAGGTAGCATCCACCAATTCACCCGCGATTGTTCCATATCAAATGAGTGGCTACAACAAATTCTTGGATTCAGATGGTCTTCCGGGTTTGAGCACCCCTTGGGGAACCTTGAATGCCATCGATATGAACACAGGTAACTATTTATGGAAAATCCCTTTCGGTTCTGAACCATCTCTCGCTAACCAAGGAATACATGATATCACAGGCGGCGAAAATTACGGTGGGCCCATTATTACAAAAAGTGGTTTACTCATCATCGCCGCTACCAAAGACGCCACCCTTCGTATATATGCATCCGCCTCGGGAAAACTTTTGGCGAGTTATCCTTTACCCTTTGCCTCCTTTGCAACACCATCCACCTACATGGTCAATGGAAAACAGTATGTCGTTGTGACATGCGGTGGGACGAAGTTGGGGACGCCGAAGGGGAACTTGGTGGTAGCTTTTTCAGTGAAGAGTTAAGAGTTAAGAGTGAAGAGTTAAGAGTGAAGAGGTAAGAGGTAAAGTTTGTAGGTACGCCTAAAAACCTTACACCTTAGAATTAAAATGCTTTTTAACCCTAGGCTTTAGCCTAGGGAGATCCCCAGACTAAAGTCTGGGGTTAAGAATAAAAAACCCCAGGTATTAACCTGAACGAATAGACGAGAAGTATCGCGTCTCTACAAACATTTATCTATAACCCCAGACTTCAGTCTGGGGAATCGACACAATGATTGCGTCTCAAACTTTGGCAATCCTGAAAGGTTTGCCAAAGAGAAAACAGCAACGAGTTTCGCATCTCTAAACTCTTACCTCTTCACTCTTAGTTCTTAACTCTCCCCTCTTACCGCTTAATAAATGTGTCCGAATTTCGAAAACTAGGACATGTACCGCTTGAATTCCAATAGTGCTTGACTATACTATGTTAATTTTGAATTATGGGAAATTCTCATGGTTCTAAGAATACATAATAATGATTAAAAATTTATACTTCATTGCATTATTTGCGTGTGTAAGCATACAAATTCAAGCGCAACATTGGAAATGGACGGTGGGTTTAAATAGCACCGACTACCAATACAAGAGTTCAACGGGGGATGTTATTGATTACATCAAACCGCTTGGTGGCGTGCATGCCTCCTTCCGATACAACAAAGAACTGGTAGATACCACCGACTTGATTTCCAAGTTTTCGAAGACAGCTATATTCTTTGGTAACCACCAAAAGCTCGCGAAAATCGCCAGTTTATTTCGCTACGAATTGGGGGTGAATATCAATCAATTCAACGCCACCGGTGACATCCAAAACATCATCCTGAATTACCAAACAAATTTCATTGGACTGCATGCTGCCTTTGGACCAGAGCTCAAAATCTACAAAGGTTTTTCCATTGCCGTACAAGGAAATTTAGGTGCACAGAAATTATTTACTGGTGTTCAAACTCAGATAAGCAACAGTAAAAACATCAATTACAATTTGGCAGACAATGAAAATTTCAGCCCGATTCACATGATGCTCGGCTACAACATCGAGATTCACAAATTGCTTACGGACAAGACTTCCATGTTCATTTCTTACCAAAAGAATACGACGCTCCACGGTTGGACCGAAGGAAAACCAAGTTTAAATTTTACACCTACAAGCCTAAGTATCGGCCTTAAAATTTCAAAATTCTAAGTCTATTTTACCCAATTAGTTCTTTAAATACTCCCCTAAAACGGGCATTAAAACGATGAAAAAATTACTCCTCCTTATTGTTTTACAATTAAGTTTATTCGCGGCATTTGGCCAGAAAAAGGGACTGAATTATCAAGCAGTCATCCTCGACCCCAAAACCATCGAAGTACCCGGTGTCAATGTGACCGGCCAGCCACTTTCCAATGGAAAAGTATGGGTTCGATTCACACTAAAAACATCGGCAGGCGTAGATTATGAAGAGATCCAACAAACGACCACGGACGAATTCGGTCTTATTTCCTTGACCGTGGGAACCGGTGCGTCAACGGCCTCCAACAGCAGCAATGCGACTGGGATAAGTAAGTATAGCACCTTTGATTCCATTGTTTGGGATTCCGAATTAAAATCTATGATCGTAGCGGTCAATTTCGATGGAGGATCGAAATTTACGACCGTAAGCAATCAAAAATTGAACTTCACGCCATACGCCTTGTATGCAGAATCCGTGGACTACAAAAACGTACGTGACTCACCTAAAAACCTAAGTCAATTCAACAATGACACGGGTTATTTGGTACCAAAAGATTTAGATCCATTGAAATCTTCTGTGGCTGCCAATACCAAAGCAATTGCGGATAATCAAGCGACAAATGAAGGGAAATTTCTTGTGGTGAATCAATCCATTGATGCGCTTGATAAGAAAGTTAAAGCAGATATTACAAACATCAACAATACATTAACAGATCACGATAATCGGATAAATACAACCGCTAATAATTTAACGAATACGACAAACAATCTAAGTTCACAAATTGGCTCCGTTCGTAATTTAACGGAAGCTACAGCCAATACAGTAAATAATTTGAGTGGAACTTATGAATCAGCTGGAAATAAATCCTCGGCAACAGATTTAGGTGGCGGTAACCCATCTGATATCTTATTCCCAACACAAAAAGCCGCTAAAACCTATGTAGATAATGCTGTGAGCATTGCCGTTGCGTCTGGAGCTCCTGATGCTACGACTTTGGCATCCGGAAAAGTGCAATTAACCGGGGACTTAGGCGGAACAGCAACCAACCCAACGGTACCCGGTTTGGCCAACAAAGAAAATACAAGCAACAAATCGACGAACGTGGCAGCAGATGGATCATCGGATACGAAATATCCATCTGTACGTGCCATTAAAACCTATGTGGATCAAGCGACGATGGGCATCGCCTTGCAAGCCGCAGTTGACGCGAAGGCGGACAAAAACTCCCCTGTTTTCACGGGAACACCATCTTTACCTTCAGGAACAACGGCAGTAACACAAAGCCCGGCAAATAACTCGACAGCCTTGGCGACAACAGCCTTCGTTCAAGGTGCAATTGCCTCAGCTACGATCGTAGATGCAGATGCAACGACCAAAGGAAAGATTCAATTAGCCGGTGATTTGGGCGGTACAGCAGGTTCTCCTACCGTACCCGCATTGGCGAACAAAGAAAACACAAGCAATAAATCGACAGCCACAGCCTTGGGAACCAGTGACCAATTATACCCTACACAGAACGCGGTCAAGGTATATGTGGACAACCAAGTAGCCGCAGCAACCATTGCAGATGCAACGGCCTTAATCAAAGGTAAATTACAATTGGCCGGCGATTTAACAGGTACAGCAGCTGCTCCTGCCATCGCAACAAGCGCAGTGACAAGTGCGAAAATTGCCGATGGAACAATTGAAACCGCAGACATTGCCGATAATGCCATCACGACGGCTAAAATCACGGATGCAAATGTAACGGATGCTAAAATTGCTACAGTTTCTGGATCGAAAGTAAATGGAAACATTACAGGTAATTCGGCTAATGTCACAGGAACCGTAGCCATTTTAAATGGGGGTACTGGAGCGACTTCTGCAACTGCGGCTTTGACGAATTTAGGTGCGCAATCGACAGCCAATTTGAGTAACGATGTATCTGCAGATGCTGCTTCGGTAACAAAATACCCAGCCGTTAAAACGATCAAAGAATACGTCGACAATTCCGTAGCAGCTGCAACCATTGCGGATGCCACAACGACATTAAAAGGTAAAATCCAATTAGGAGGTGATTTGGCAGGAACGGGAACAACGGCAGCAGCACCGGTGATTTCAGATAATGCCATTACTTCTGCGAAAATTGCGGATGGAACAATCGCAACGGCGGACATAGCTAATGCAAGTATCACAAATGCCAAAATTTCAGGTCCTATCTCCATCGCCAATGGGGGAACAGGATCCGCAACACAGAACTTTGTTGACCTAACTACCGCGCAAACCATCGCTGGAGTTAAAACTTTCTCATCCACCATCACAGGAAGCATCAGCGGAAATGCAGGTACTGCAACTACATTGGCCACGGCAAGAAACATCTATGGAAACAGTTTTGATGGTTCTGCAGCTTTGACCGGCATTATCGCATCCACTTATGGCGGAACAGGAAATGGTTTCACGAAATTCACAGGACCAACCACAGCAGAAAAAACCTTTACCCTGCCAGATGCATCAGCTACAATCTTAACAACAAACGCAGCTGTAAGTATTGCTCAAGGTGGAACAGGTTCAACAACTGCTGGAGATGCCTTGACGGCATTAGGTGCACAAGCGACTGCCAACTTAAGTACAGATATTTCTGCAGATGCTGCATCAACAACTAAATATCCAGCTGTTCAAGCCATCAAAAATTACGTTGACGCAAGTGTTGTGTCCGCAACTCCAGATGCCTCAACATCCGTAAAAGGTAAAATTCAACTAGGCGGTGATTTAGCCGGAACAGGGACAACTGCTGCGGCACCGGTCATTTCCGACAATGCCATTACAACGGTTAAAATCAACGATGGGGCAGTTAATTCAGCTAAGATCACTGATGGAACGATTGTAAATGCCGACATCAACGCATCGGCCGCTATTGTAGATACGAAATTGGCCACCATTTCTACTTCAGGAAAAGTGAGCAATTCAGCCACAACAGCTACAGATGCAAATACAGCTTCAGCTATTGTTGCACGTGATGCGAGTGGCAATTTTGCCGCAGGTACCATCACCGCAAGCTTAACAGGTTTGGCATCTAAGGCTAGCAACATCAACGGAGGAACCTTAGGGGCGCTACCATATCAATCGGCAGCTAATACAACGTCGCTTTTAACCGGAAGTACTTCAGCCACCAAACAATTCTTAACACAAACTGGAACAGGTTCCGCATCTGCTGCTCCTGCTTGGGGATCTATGGTTATTGCAGACGTATCCGATTTAGGAACAGGCGTAGGTGGATTCTTAGGAACACCTACCAGCGCAAACTTAGCCACAGCCGTGACGAATGAAACAGGCTCAGGGGCTTTGGTATTTGCGAACTCTCCTACTTTAGTAACACCTACCTTGGGTGTGTCATCCGCGACGAGCGTTGGCTTTGCTGGTTCAACATCCGGTACAGCAACCTTAGCAGCACCAGCAGTCGCAGGAACAACAACGATTACATTGCCAGGTGCTACGGGAACCTTAGCAACATTGGCAGGAACGGAAACCTTGACCAATAAAACATTAACGAGCCCTGTGTTAATCACACCTGATTTGGGCGTGCCATCAGCAATTGACTTGAGTAATGCCAGCAGCTTACCCGTAGCAGCCATTACAGGAACATTGCCCATCACGAAAGGAGGTACAGGGGCAACTACTGCGGCAGCCGCATTAACCGCATTGGGAGCACAATCCACAGCCAATTTAAGTACTGACGTTGCTGCAGATGCCGCATCTACAACAAAATACCCAGCAGTAAAATACATCAAAGAATACGTTGACGCTAGCATTACCTCCGGCGCGCCAGATGCTGATGCTACGACGAAAGGAAAAATACAGTTGGCCGGTGACCTAACAGGAACTGCCGCTTCTCCCGCCATCGCTGCCAGTGCAGTAACGACTGCCAAAATCAATAACGATGCGGTTACATCTGCAAAGATTGCCGATGGAACGATTGTAAATGCCGACATCAATGCATCTGCTGCGATTGCTGATACCAAATTGGCGACAATCGCTACCGCAGGGAAAGTAAGCAATTCAGCCACAACAGCAACCGATGCGAATACAGCCTCGGCCATCGTTGCTCGTGATGCCAGTGGCAATTTCACGGCAGGAACAATTACGGCCAACTTAACTGGTTTAGCGAGTAAAGCAACTAACTTGAACGGGGGTGCCGTAGGTTCAATACCTTACCAAAGCGCAGCGAACACAACAACCTTATTAGCAGGTAACTCATCTGCAACTAAGAAATTCTTGACACAAAGCGGTGATGGAACATCTGCTGCAGCACCAGTTTGGGCGGGAGTTGCCGTTTCTGATATCACAGGTACTTTGCCAGTTGCCAATGGAGGTACCGGGGTAACATCCGTAGCCGCAAATCTCGTATTTGCAGGTCCTACTTCTGGAGCCTCAGCCGCAGCACCAAGCTTCCGAAGCTTAGTTGCAGCGGATTTACCTTCCGGTTCGACGAACTATGTAATCAATGGAACGACCCAACAAGCTAGCACCGATTTCAATATCAGTGGATCGGGTACCATTGGAACAACCTTAGCAGTAACCGGTAACACAACCATCGGTGGTACTGCTACGATTACAGGCGCTACAACCCTATCAGCTTTAACAGCTACCAAAGGAGTCTTCACAGACGCATCGAAGCGTTTGACAAGTACTGGAACGTTGGGGACCGATCAAGGAGGTACAGGAATGACATCCTTTAATAGTGGTGGTGCCATGTATGCAACGAGTACTTCTGCCTTAACGACGGGAACTTTACCTACGAGTGCGGGTGGAACAGGTTTAACCTCCTTTACAAGTGGAGGTGCATTATATACGACAAGTACAACGGCAGTCACTTCGGGTACATTACCCGTAACAGCTGGAGGTACTGGTTTGGCAAGTATTAGTGCGAGTCAAATCACTTTTGGTAATGGGACTAATGCATTGGGTACAAGTTCAAATTTAGTTTGGGATAATACCAATGCGCGATTGGGTATTGGTATCAGCACCCCTTCAGCTACGTTTCAAATTGGAACGGAATCCGCTGACAACTTAAAGTACTATGTCGATGCCAACAGTAACAATACATTAAAACTAGGTTACCGTGCTACAGGCTGGTTGATGCGTACCGGAAACAATTCCGGCGTTGCGACCGACTTGAATTTTTCATATATGAACAGCGGAGGAACTTCCGACATTTTAACTGTCAGCAATTTAGGTTCTGTGATTGTAAATGGCCCATTGAATGTTAGTACAACTGCAACAGCCTTATCAGGATCATTTACCAATTTAGATTTAGCTAATTCAGCCATTCATTACAGTGGTACGGATAATAAATTAGGAATCTTTACTTCGGCCCCTACGTCAAAGTTCCAGATTTTTGGCGATACGAATGCCGACTTCCCATTAAAGTATGATGCGGATTTAAGTGGTGGAACGATGACCTTGAGTTTCCGTTCGAAAGCTTTCAAAATCATGACGAACCAAAACAGTGGCACGTTAGAAAATTTGACCTATTACTATAACAATGGTACGACAGACACACAAATCATGCAATTAAATAATTATGGCCAAGTACGTATACCTGCTTTAATATTACCTACTGGGGCGGCTGCTGGAAAATACTTAACATCAGATGCGAATGGTGTGGCTTCATGGGCAGATGTAAATGCATCTGGAAACTTAGTTACCTTAACGGGAACCCAAACGTTAACCAATAAATCTTTTACGGCACCAGCCCTAGGAACACCCGCATCAGGTGTTTTAACCAATGCAACGGGCTTACCTTTAACTACGGGTGTAACGGGTATTTTACCGATTGCCAACGGAGGTACAGGTTCAGCAACACAAAACTTTGTGGATTTAACAACCGCACAAACTATAGCAGGTGCTAAAACATTTTCATCAACGATTGTGGGATCCATTTCAGGCAATGCTGCCACAGTAACGAATGGAGTTTATACAACAAATAAATTAAGTGCTTTATCAGCTACAACATCTGCTGAATTAGCGGGAGTCATTTCTGATGAAACAGGAACGGGATCTTTGGTATTCGCTACCTCTCCTACCTTGGTAACGCCAACTATCGGCGCCGCAACTGGAACAAGTTTAAGTGTTACAGGTCAGTTGACATCAACCGTTGCCACAGGTACTGCACCTTTAGTTGTTACTTCTACTACGCCGGTTACGAATTTAAATATTGGAGGAAATGCAGCAACTGCTACAACAGCTACGAACATTGCCGGTGGTTTAGCTGGATCGCTCCCTTATCAAACTGCTGCAGGTACGACAACTTTATTGGCCAAAGGGACAGATGGACAATTCCTAACTTTAGTCAGTGGAGCACCTGCCTGGTCGACGTCAAGTGCGGTGACGAGTGTAGGAGCTATTTCAGCATCTTCTACAGCCAATGGAGCTAGTATCACTTCCAATGTCCTCAACTTAGCGCCTGCAGATGGCACCAATGGTGGTGTCGTTACTACCTCAGCACAAAGCTTTGCGGGGATAAAAACCTTTGCAAATACGACTGCGAGTACATCCACAACAACGGGGGCAGTTATTGTCTCAGGTGGTTTGGGTGTTGCCAAATCAATGTATGTTGCTGAAGACTCCTATATCAATGGTTTGAAAATTGGTAAAGGCCTAGCCTCATTGTCAACAAACATCGCGATTGGGGCCTCAACCCTAGCGGCAGCTACAACTGGGGATAAAAACGTTGCAATCGGTTCAAATGCATTGGCTGCTAATACCAATGCAACAGATAACACCGCAATAGGTTACAATACATTGGCTGCCAATACAGTTGGCTCAGGGAATACGGCCATCGGCAGTGGTTCAATCAGCGCAATGAATAACGCAACTTCAGGTAATGTCCTACGAAATACGGCTGTCGGGAATGCAACGTTATCAGCCATGACATCCGGAGCTTACAATACTGTGATGGGAACTTTCGCATTAGCGGATATGACTAGTGGATCTTCCAATGTAAGTATTGGTAACGAGGCTGGTCAAAAAATCGGTATTGGTTCTGTTAGTAATACGCAAATGAATACCTCAGTCATTATAGGAGCTGATGCGCGAACTCTTGGAAGTGGTGAAAGTAATGCTATAGTAATTGGATACCAAGGTAGAGGTTTAGGTTCAAATACGGCGGTGATAGGTAATGCATCAACTACTATGACATCATTAAACGGTGAAGTCCTTGTTGGAAGTACAACCGATGCCGGTGATTATAAATTACAAATTACAGGTAATTCAAAATTAACAGGGACACTAACAGTAGTAGATGGTTCCCAAGGAGCAGGAAAAGTTTTAATATCCGATGCAAATGGTTTAGCAACTTGGTCAGCAAATAGTAATGGAGGTGTTTCGTCAATATCTGCGACTGCAACCATGGCAGCTACCGATAATTACAATCTTATTGTATTTTCTGGATCTACTTCTGGTCAAACAATTACATTACCAAGCGCATCAGCAGCAGGTGCAGGTCGTGAAATTACAATTAAGAATATTGCAAGTGTAACTGTAGCAGTAGCAGCCACCTCAGGTAACTTAATTTCAGATAGTACAACGACATCTGCAACTGGTTTAAACATTGGAACTGAACCGTCAAATAACTGGATAAAGGCGATATCAACAGGCACCAACTGGATCATCTTACGAGCATTGTTCTAAAATACAATTGTCATATTTTCCAAATTCGACAATTCATTAATAAAAGTCTTTATGAGACAAATATGAAAAAGCTATTAACTGTTTTCCTTATTGTATTAGCAATTTTCCAAAATAGAAAATTATTAGCTCAAACAGGTATAGGTACAACAGCTCCCGTGAATAAATTCCAAGTAGAAACGGCTACGGCAGATCCCGCTACAAGTGGTTCTGCAGCCAATGGAAATTTGCGTCTGAGTGGTTTATCGGTGGCTCATGTTTTGGATTTTGGCTTAGGTAATACGAGTAATTTTGCTTGGATTCAAGCAAGAAATAAGACCTATGGTACGAATTACAATTTGGCATTAAATCCTTTGGGAGGTAATGTGGGCATTGGTACCTCCTCGCCTACTGCGAAATTGAATCTTGTGGGTGGTGGCATGCGAATCTACGATGGATTCACAAATAGTGGTACAAGACCCGCCATTAATACCAGTAGCATTGGGAATTATGAAATTCGTGGTGTAGGATCCGCAACAGGAACAGTCCAAGCAGATGGAGCAGATGATGGCTTTCTGCGACTTTCCGCGGGGGGGGGGACAACAACAACTGCACAGTCTTCCATTGATATTTCAGGTTTTTCGAATACAGCCGATATGAACAATAACATCGTCTTTCGTACCGCTGGGACGGAACGTATGCGGATAGATTTAAATGGGAATGTCTTAGGTTCAAACAGCAATACTCTATCGGGTTTTGGAGCAACGATTTCTTCTATTTCAGCTGCTTATACCCTTGCTGCTACCGACAATGCAGAAGTAATTAAATCGGACGCTGCTTCCGCGATAACTGTGACGATTCCGACAGGTTTACCTACGGGTTTCAACTGCATGGTCTTGCAATATGGCGCGGGACAAATCACCTTTGCTGCTGCAAGTGGGGTGACAATTATCAATCGGAACTCCTATACGAAAACATTAGGCCAATATGCGATTGCGACTGTCTTGCATTTGGGAAGTAATATTGTGGTTATATCAGGTGAATTAGGAAATTAATGATAAGGATACTGATTATATTTTTACTGATACCTTCTGTCTTGCTGGCGCAATTCTATTCGCCGAGCTATGC
>ERZ650308.1610-NODE-1610-length-11601-cov-13.907933_pt1 | contig 11601 bp, 16 predicted proteins | sample MGYA00376244_ERZ650308 | MGnify/ENA primary metagenome ERZ650308 (study PRJEB26733, sample SAMN07839295) | wastewater metagenome | biome: small river; feature: stream; material: water | place: USA: North Carolina | collected 2016-04-26 ...
GAGCTTGACGGCCTCGTGTCCCTCGCTGCCGATGCCGGCGAACGGAGACAGAACGAGATCGCCGGGGTTCGACCACAGATAGATGGCCTCGCGGGCAACCCCAAGCTGAAGTGGGCAGTTCTTGACGACGCATCCTTCCGCGGTAAAGCTCTCATCCTCTTCCACTTGCAGGCACCACGTTTCGCGTTCGCCGACGGCTGCCGCCGACCGCACCTTCTTCCATGCCCCGTCGTCCAGCACGAACGGCTTCTTCCGCCGTCCAGGAGCGTGTGGCAGGTCGAACGAAACCACCCACTCCTGTTGCGTGTTGACTGTCCGCCCTTCGATGACGGCTTGGCCGGGCTTGCGACCGGCGTTCACGGTGGCGACGACGCCGTGAACCCGTTGCGCGAGCATGGCGACACCGAGGCAGAGTTCGCGGGAAATGCTCGACGCCATCCAGCGTTCTCGGCCCGGAACCTTGTGGCCGTCCCCGGACAAGTAGCCGGCCAACAGGTGAGCGGCGGACTCCGCATCGAGTGACAGGCCACACGCCGGGATGCGTTTGTTCGCCGCCCCTTCGCCGCACTGGTTCAACACTTCGACCACTTGCGTCCGGAGCTTCTTGAGCCGCACCTGAACCGCCGTCACCTCGTGCCGCATGCCGGCGTGTTCGCCCGCCCGCTCCATGAACTCGGACAACTTTTCCCTTCCTACGCTGATGTGAAAGTCGCCACGGACGCCCTTGTGTCCGTCGGCGATCCACCGCCCGACCAGCCACCACTCTTGCGGAGTCAGTTCGGAGCCGGCGGTGGGGGGTAGTTGCAGGTTAACGTAACTGCCGACCGTTTCATCGGCACGAACCCACTCCGGGGTAAACCGTGCGGCTTCGTCGCGGGCTCGTGTCGTCTTCCCCGCCCGCCGAGTCCAGACCTTGTGTTCCGGCGTCAGCACCAAGTTCGGCACGCCGTGGGCACGCAGTTGCACGCACGGCCGCACGCCGGTCATCCGCACCGCCGTCACCGGACGCCACCGCCCCTTGTGCGTGAGGACCATATCCCCGACGGCCACTTCCTGGATCGGCTTGTGCCCTTCGGCCGTGAGGACGAGCGAGTCGCGGGCGAGGCAGATATGCTTTTCATCCTTGTCAGTCTTGCCGAGCTGGTAGTTCAGTACCTCTTGTTGGTCGATGTGGAACCAGACCGGATCGGCCAGCCGCTGCCAGATCTTGATGGAGTCGGCGACGACGGCCGCGTTGCCGGAGATCGTCGCCCGGTGCCGGCCCTTGCGGGCGTACTTCGACGGGTGGAACTCGGACTCCCGCGGGTCGTGCGACGGGTCGCCCGGCCAGTGACGGAATCCGTTCGGACGGGCAACGGGCTGGTCGGACAAGAGGCCTTCGGTCGGCGGCTTGCGGAACACCACGAGGTAGTCCGCCATGCCCTGCCGGACGGCCGAACTGTCGGCCCGCACCGTCTTGTGCAGGAGGCCGTGGTTCTTCGTCCGCTCCATCTCCGTCACCGGGCACTTCCAGATCAGGACGCGGGAGTGGAACGTCCACCCGTGCGACTCGAACAGGCGGACGACGGCACCGGGGAAGTCTTTCAGCCCGGCCACCCCGTCCCGGCCCATGTACTTCGGCAGGTCCTTGCAGTGGACGGCGCACAGGCGGCCGGGGATCGTCGCCCGGAACAGTTCCGGCACGAGGTAGCCGAAGTGCTCGAAAAACTCGCCGTCGTCGGCCGCGTTGCCCATGTCGAAGGCGGAGTCGCTGTAGATGTACAGGTTGGAGAACGGCGGGCTGAACACGCTGAACCCGACCGTCCCGTCGGGGATCTCGCGGGCGAGCTGCACGCAGTCGCCGTGTCGCATCTCCCACGCCCCGCCCGATTCGACCCGGCCCGTCTGGTGTGTGGTCAACGAAGGCCTCCCGTGGTCGGCGTCCCAGTGCGTGCGAACGGCGTCCACCATCGCCCGCCGCATGTGGTCGTTCGCCGCCTGTTTCCGCCGGATGTCCGTCAAGATGGTCGCCTCGCCCTCGCCGCAGACGACGTGGGCGACGACTTCGCGCGTCTGGCCGAACCGCCAGCACCGGCGGAGGGCCTGGTACAGTTGCTCCCAGGAGAACGACAGCCCCACGAACGCCATGCGGGAGCAGTGCTGCCAGTTCATGCCGAAGCCGGCCACGGTCGGCTTGGTGACGAGCGCCTTGACCGTGCCGGCCGAGAACCCCGCCAGCCCCGCTTCCTTCGCCGCGTCCGCCATCGACCCGGCGACTTCGACGGTGCCCGCCGGCAACGCCTTCATCAGTTCGGCCGCCTCGTAATCGGTGTCGCACCAGACGAGCCACGACTCGCCCGGCTCGGCCCGCACGATTTCGTTAACCTTGCCCGCGCGGGCGGCGGCCGACTTCCGCTTCTCCCGGTGGAGGGTCGTGGCGGAGATCTTCGCCGCGTCGAACAGGTGCCCGCCGGCCGCCACCAGTTCGGTTTCGACGAAGTGCTCGCGGATCGTCAGCGGCGGCAGGTCGTACCCGGCGTCGTCGCCGCCGATGTCCGACGGCTTCGACACGCAGCACGCCCACGACGCCACCCACCGCCAGAAGTCGGACTCCGCGTGCCCCTTCAAGCGGTACACGCCGGACTGTGACTGGTCGTTGATGAACCAGCGGGTGAGCATCTCGTCGGCGTCCATCACGCCCAGGAAGGCGGAGTGGTTGCCCAGTTCCATGTGGTCGTTGGGGGCCGGCGTGGCGGTGCAGGCGAGACGGAAGCGGGTGCCGGTGAAGGCCTCGCACAACTGCCGCTTCACCTTGCCCATGAACGACTTCAGGATGCTCGACTCGTCCAGGAACACGCCGCCGTATTTGGTCGTGTCGATCAGGTGCAGCTTGTGGTAGTTGACCACCTGCACGCGGGCCGCCGACCCCTCGTGCCACAGTTCCACGCCGGGCACGCCGAACTTGACCGCCTCGCCGACCGTTTGCGGGCCGACGGCGAGCGGGCACAGGCCGAGTACGGGCTTGCCCGTGAACGCGGCCACCGCGTCCGCCCACGCCAACTGGCAGAACGATTTTCCCAGCCCCGTGTCGAGAAACAGGGCCGCCCGCCCCTTGCGGAGTGCCCACCGGACGACCCGCCGCTGCCACGCGAACAGCTTGGCGGGCAGGTCCGTGTCGGCCACATCGAACCCGCCGGCCGGGGCCGCCGCGTGCTTGCCGGCAATGAACTGGTCGTACTGGATCGCCGGTGCCGCCATCGCCCGCCCTCCGCCGTGTTGGTGTGCTGGCATTGTAGACACAGTGTTGACAATCTGTCAACACATATCCCGGCCGCCGACGGTGATTTCCACGCCGCCGGCCCAGCCCGGTCTTTGGTGGTACACCCAGCGAACCGCCCGCTCGTCGCCGTCGTCCACGCCGAGCCAACGGGCCACCTCGTCTTGGCACTCCTTGAGCGAGCGGGCGAGGTTGTCCCGGTCGAGCTTCTTCCCCCCGCACCGCGTCAGCCGAACCCGGATCGGCCGTGGCCAGTCGAGCGGGGTTGGCGGCAGTTCCAGCCGCACCGCCTCTTTCGTCGCCGTCTTGCGGGCAATGGCCGCCCGCCGCGTGCCGCCCTGGTTCGCCTCCGAACGCGGCAGGTGCGGCACCCACACCGTCAGGGCCGCCCACCCCCGCTTGGCCGCCTTGCCCGCGCGGGCGAGAATCGCCGGGGCGGGGGCCGGCTGATTGGCGAGGGCGAGAATCTTCGCCTCCATCTCCGCGTTCACCCGGACGCCCATAGCGGCCTCCGCTTCGTCTCGGGCAGGGGGAGCGTGGTGACGGTCATCCCGCACCGGCACCCGTTCTGGTCGGTGGCCACCACGAACAGGGCGGCCGTCACCGGGTCGCGGAAGTACTGGCAGTTCGGCTTGACGGTCAGGCCCGGCTTGCCGCACGCCTCCCGCAAGCCGATCAGCTTGCCCGCCGGCACCAGCTCCGCCCGTCCGAACGCCGCCTGGATGTCCTCACCGGGGAACCGCTCGCACCAGCGGGCGACGGCGTGGTTGCTGGCGGACGCGATCATCGCTGGCCCCTCCCGGTGCCGAAGGGTATCGGGTTCGTCAACCGGCCCTGCCCGCGCGGGCGAGACTCACGCGGCCCGCCGCCGGGCCGTCAGTTGGTACGTCGGGGCGGACTCCATCACGTCGATGACCGCCGCCCGCGGGGACACGCTCTCCTTCGCCAGCCAGTCGGTCACGTCGCCGCCGCTGGCCGGCGGGTCGTACCCGTCCTGGCCGGGGGCGACGAGGGTCAGCTTGGCCACGCCCGCGCGGGCCAGGGCACCGGCCACCTTCTCCATGAACTCCCGGCCCGGCCTGTCGTTGTCCGGCCACAGCACCGCCCACCGTCCTTCCAGCGGCCCGGAGTGGACCGGCAACCACTGGTTCGACCCGTGCGGCGAGCACGTCGCGGTGAACCCGTGCCGGCGGAGGGTGTCGGCGGCCTTCTCGCCCTCGGTCACATGAATGGCGGTGAATTCGCCGTCCATTTCGTCCTGCCCGTTCTGGGCCAGCACCTCCGGCAGGCAGTACAGCGGGCACAGGTCGTTCCGCTCGCCGTTCGGCCACCGCCAGACGTAGGTCTTCCGTTCGCCGCGGAAGCCCGGCTCGAACCGCTCTTTCGTGCCGACCCAGTTCGAGTCGGCGTCCAGGTACTCCCACGCGGCCACCCGCTTCGGCGTCCGGTCCACGCGGTGGGCGGTCATCCCCAGGAACCGGTGCCGGTCGGGGAACCACTGGTGCGGCGGGACGCCGGTCAGTTCCACGAACATCGGGAAGTCGGCCTTGCACGCCATGCACCGCACGATCAGTTGCCCGCCGCTGCCCAGCCACGCCCCGGCCGACGGCGTGCGGTCGTACCCCCTCTCGTGCCGCTCGCCGAAAGGGCAACGGAACACGACGCCCTTCTTGCCGGCCCGGTACTCGGGCAGGCGGGCCAGGATGTCCGCGTAGATGTCCATGCCGGGCGGGAGCATGGTCAGTGGTTCCCCCACGCGAGCGGGTGCGGGTCGGCCACTTCTGCCCGCGCGGGCGGGGCGAAGTGCCGGAACAGGTCTTCCAGCGACTCGAACACGGGGATGTTCAGGCCGCGAGCGTACACGCACTCCTGGTCCGCCCCCGTGCTCTCGCCGGGCACCCGGTACACCGCGTCGGCACACGCCACCCACGGCAGGCAGTTGGCCACCCAGTCGTGGTGGGCGATCAGCCGGAACCGCCCGTGGGCGGTCGGTGACGGGTAAGCCGGCAGGTATGGCATTGCCTCTTGTTCCCGGTTGTCGATCAGCACCTTCGCCGCCCCCGCCCACATCGTGAGGGCCGGGTTGAGGACCGCGAACCCGGCCGACATCAAGGCGAACATCGCCTCGTCCGCCCGCTCCGCGTTGGCCGTGGGGTCGCCCTTCGTGATGGGACACGCGATATACACTCGTTTCCGCAGCGTCATGCCGTTCACTCCCCGTAGGTGTCGATGGACTCGCCGGGCCGACCGTCCGCCTCGGCCGGTGTCGTTGTTGTCCCGGCCGTCAGCCGGCCGATGATCTGGCCCCGGCGGTCGTACTCGGCGAACAGGTCGCACACGAGCTGCCACGGCTGGGAGCCGTGCCGGGCGTGCTCCTTCGCCCACTCGCGGAGATGGGCCATGCTGCTCGGGATGGCCGGCGGTAACTTGGTCACGAAACCTTCCTCCTTCGGTAAGCGGGTTCGCCGTCGGCCGGTCGCCGCACCGTCGGCGGCGTCTCTTGCAACTCGCCCCGGAACGGGCAGTGCCGGAGGTCGCACCCGGTCCCGTCGTCGGTCGCCGCGACAAGCGGCATGGGGTCCACGTCGGCTCCGCACTCCGGGCACGGCTCACCACCCGTCATCAGGCAAATCAGCCGGCTCCGGCTCTCGGTCAGCCTCGTCTTCAGCGTGTCGGGCAAGGCCGGCGGCAGGGTCGGCCGCAGTGGGACGCGGGGCGTCGGCGATGTGAGGCGGGGCGTCCCGGCCTCGTCCACCGCCACCAGCCAGCCGTTCATCGCCACCCGCCGCAGCAGTTCCGCCAGTTCCCGCACCTCCCGGTGCGGCCGGTCGTCTCGGCTCTTGGCCACGGCTCAGTTCCTCCCGCAGCCAGTCGATCAGCCGCACGACGGCCCCCGGACTCAGGTGGCGGATGGCCCAGAACACGCACCGGGGCAGGATCACTTCTGGCGGCAGCTTCCGCGTGTCGTTCAGGAACTCGACGACAACCTCTCGCGTCGGCCGGTCCACCGGGAACAAGTGCCACCGCATCGGCTCGGCGTGCTGGCCCTCGCCGCCGTCGGGGTCGCACGCGAGGGCGGGGGAGGGCGGTTCGTCCCACTCGGCCGGGCTCCCCGCCCGCGCGGGCGGGCGAACCGGATCGGTCGCCGCCTTCTTGCGGGCGACCTTTTCCTTCAGCTTTCGCAGGACCGCATGGGCCTGCTTGCGGCTGTACCCGCGTGCCAGGTCCGGGTCGCACCCCAGGCCGATCAGTTCGCGGATGACCGGCTCCGGGGCGGCTTCTCGTGGCGGTTCGACCGGCTCGCCGAAGATGTCCAGTTGGGCGGTTGCGGTCATGGGTTCACCCCCAGATGTCTCCCACGGCATCCACGCTGAACAGGTCCGTCGCCTGCCCGGTCAGCGGCAGCAGTTCCTTCGCTTCGGGCAGGTAGCCCAGGTCTCGGCAGTTGCGGCACCCCTTGCCCCGGCAGCCGGCACACACGCTGGCCACCCGGCCCCGCTTGAGCAGGCGGATGAGCGAGGTGAGGCCGGCGTTCGTCCACACCGCCGACGCCTGTTCGCCCTTGCGGGTCGGCACCTGCCGGAGGACGTGTTCGCCGTCGCCAGTCACGACGCCGGTCATCCACCCGGCCCCGCCGGACGAACAGATGGCGTCGAGCTGCTTGGCCGCGTCGGTCAGGGTGGCGATGAGCTGGTCGGCCTGTTTGCGGGTCCGCAGAACCGCCCTCACTGAGTCCGGTATCCCGCCGACGATGACCGGCTCGTCCGCCACCGGATCCGCCCGCGCGGGCAGGGGTTCCGTGTCGTCATCAGTGTCGTCTTGTACGGGCGTTTCATTCGCGGACGGACCAGTCCGTCCGCGCTTGGGCGACGGCTCGGCGGCCGGCGGCTCGGCCTTCGTCAGCCGGCCGTCGCGGGACGCCTTCAGCCCGTGGGCCTTCAGGAACAGGTAGATGGCCCCCTTGCTGACGCCGGTGGCCGCCTGGATCGCCCGGTGGACACCGCCCTCGTCGCGGGCCGTCTCCAGGATGCGTCCCCGGACGGTCGTGTCCAGGATGGCCGTGGCCAGCGTCCGCTGCACGTCCACCGCCGACCGGTTACGGCCGTGCGTGCCGTTCTCGGCCAGGCTGTAGAGGACGGCGTCCTGCTTGGTGCCGTCGTAAACCAGACACTCGACCGAGTTGGCCCCGGCCCGGCGGTACGCCTCGCCCCGGTGGAACCCGCCGAACACCCAGTTCGTCCCGGCCTTCTTCTCCCATACCACCTCGAGCGGGGGGAACTCCACCTTCTCGTCCCGGATCAGCTCGACGTACCGCTCGACGGTGGCCTCGTCGTACAGGCCGTCGGCCCGCTGCTGGCAGGCCCGGTCGAAGGTCAGGTCGTCCAGGCGGATCGTTTCCAGTCGCGGCTTCGGGCGGCGGATCACGGTGCGGCTCTCCGTCAGGAGTCGGTATCGGCGGTCGTCGCCGTCGCCGGCGGCTTCGGCCACCTTGTTGGTGACGAGTCGGTTCAGGGTGTCCTGCACGACGCGGCGGAGCGGGTCGGAGCAGGTGCCGTTCGCCCGCTCCATGCGGGCCTTCGTGCCGGCCGCGACGGTGGCCGGCACGTCCGGCCCCAGGGCTTCGATGGCGTCGGCGATGGTGGCCCCGTCCTGCCCGGCGCGGGCGAGGAACCGGCGGGCGGCTTTCTGGAGGCTCATTCGTTTCAGTCCGCGTGGGTCAGGCGGCCACGGTGGGGGCCGGCACCGTCTCCGGGCGGGTCGCGGGCAGGCCGTGAGCGGCCAGGTAGTCGTCGCCCAGCTTGCGGGCCTGGTCGGTCAGGCCGGGGATTTCGATGCGGACGGTCTTCAGCCGGCGGTTGTCACCGGCCGCCGACGCCACGAACCGAATCCACCCCTTCACGTTGAGCGCTCGCAGGTGGCAGACGACGCCGTTCGGGCTGGCGATGCCGAAGGCGTTGCCGATGGTGCGGATGACCGGCACGCGGCCCGTCTCGCTCCAGACGTGGACCATGTACCGCAGGATGTTCTGCTGCTTCTCGGTCAGCGGCTGCCGCTCACCCGGCTTCGCCGGCGGGTTCGGTTTCCGACTCATCGGGTTCAATCTCCAGGCGGTTGATGGTGCACGACTTCGGGGCCGTCACGCCGACCCGCACGAAGTGGCGGGTGGACTCGATGATCTGGATCACGATCCGCTCGCCGCCGGGCGTCGTGACGGCGATCCGGTCGCGGCGGCGGTCGTGGCGGTACGCCTCGGACCCGGCCGCGTGACGTTTCAGGGCCAGCATGGGACTCTCCTTGCCCGCGCGGGCGAAGCTAGTTGTTCGACGGTTCCGGCAGGTCGTACCCGTCAAGGGCGGTGGCGAACCGTCGCAGCCACCGGGTGAACTCCATCGCGTCGTCGAGCGGCATCGCGTCCACCATGTCCGTCAGCATTCGTCCGACCTCCCGCTTCATCCCCGGCAGGTCGGACAGGCTGACGTAAATGGCCTCCTCCGTCGGGCCGGCGGGACTGGGTAGTGCAACCGGCGAGCGGCGGAACAGCCGGGACCGCCAGCGGGCGAGCGTGTTGCGGATGGCTCTGAGCATGTCCGGCGGTTCCGTTGTGAAAAGTTCCCGTCTCGCGTGCGTCAGTCGGGGTCGCCGTCGTCGTCGCTGACCTCGAAGTCGTCGTCGTCCCGCCCGCCGGTGCCGTGGCACCACTCGCACTCGTCCCCGTCGTCGTCCTCCCCGGACCCGCCGCAGAACGGGCAGTTGTCCCGGTCGTCCACGCCTTCGGCGACGGCACTCGGCATCGGTTCGGCCCTCCGTTTCGCCCCGTCAGGGCAGGGGAAAGATAACTTCGTGTCTACTGGAAGTCAACACCGTGTTGACAAGAGGTCGGGAAAACCGAGAATAATCCCGGACGGCCGCCGAGCACAGTTTGCACGCGGTCAACGACTCGTTGACAATACACCCCGGAGTTTCCCCCGTGTCCCACCTGTCCGAGTGCGACTTCGCCATGCCGAAGAAACCCGCCAAGCCGGCCAAACCGACGCCCGACGCCCGCAAGAAGAAGGCCCAGCGGATGACCCGCGTCCCCGAGGCCTACGCCGTCCTCCTGGAGGAGCTGGCCGAGGCCGACCACACGACGCTGGCCGAGATGGTGCGGCTGGCGTGCAAGGACTTCCTCGTCCGGCACGGCAAGCTGCCCGCCCCGGCCGGCGGGTGATTCCCCGCCCGCGCGGGCGAGACTCACGCGGCCTGTTTGGTCGGCGTCAGCCGGCGGGCCTCCCGCTCGGACTTCTCCATCAGCTTCGCCCGCTCGGCGGCAGTCCCCTCCCAGGAGATGTCGCGGGGCAGGATCGCGTCCGAAGTCACGCCGTGGAGCCGGAGCTTGAAAAGCTGGCCCGCCCCGAACGTCTTGCCCGGCGGTTCCCACTGAACCATGTCGTTCGGCAGCAGGTGGGCCGGCGGAAGGAAGCTCGTGATGCTGTTGACGTTGGACGTTGGCGCGACGGCACTCACGGACGTTCCCCGTTCGGGTCTTCTCGCCCGCGCGGGCGAGTGCTATAAGTCCACTCCGGCCGAAGTGTACGCAGGGGAACAGGTGAAGTGTTGCCCACAGGTCGGATTTTCTGCCCGCCCGCGCGGGCAAGGGAAACCGCACCTCACCGGTGCCGATCTCTGCCCGCGCGGGCGAGAGTGTAGCACAGTTCCACCCGTGACCGCCCGGATACGTCGAGATTTGGAGTCGCCGGGCGTGCACCGTATAAAGAATGTGGCCGCAGGGGCTTCTTTGGCTAGAACCCTGCGGCCACTTCTGAAATGCCCAGCCGGAAGCAGTATACGGACGTGATACCCGGTGTATCAACCTCCGTGACGCGATTCCGGCCGGGCCGGTGTCGCCCGCATGCCTTTCTACTTCAAGCCCTACTCCAAAGACCGCAAGCCGTCGGATCACAAGCCGTGGCGGGGTGCGTTCCTCCGCCCCAAGCACGTCCTGACCGGGACGCCGAAGTTCCGGCACCTTTTGAAGCGGAAGAACATCGAGGTCTACTCCGCCCTCGCCGCCCTGCCCGGCGCGGGCGAGCGGGAACTGGTGCTCCGCACGCTGCCCAGGCTGGCGTCCCGCTCCGTCCCGTGCCTGTACCGACTCGCCGCCGAGTGCAAGACTATCGACCGCAGCGGGGCCGTGTTCTGGCAGGAGGTGTTGAAGGCGTGGTTCTTTCTCGCCCAGCCGGTGAACCCGAAGCTCCGCTGGCCGTGGGTGCGGAAGAAGTTCGAGGCGTTCTACCGGTCGGTGAAGGTACTCAACCTGACCGCCCGCCTGGACGCCCTCGCCGCCGCCGCGTTCGACGCCGGCCGGTCCACCGCCGACAACTGCAAGTCGATCCTGACCGCCCTCGCCCGGAAGCTCGGCAACACGCCATACGTCTCCTGCCGGCTCATGGGCAAGTGGCTGAACGTCGCCCCAAGCACCGCCAACCGGCACCTGAACGCACTCGTCGAGGCCGGCGTCATCGGCGTCGTGGAGGAGGGCAAGCCGTCCCCGTTCGACCGCACCGCCACCACCTACGACCTGTCCAACCTGAACCCGCCCAAGCCGCCGCCGGACCCGCCGGAACCTCGTCGCGTTTTTTCGCCACCACCGGTGTGCCACCGTTCCCGGCCGGACGCCGATGCGGACGAAGCGAAGGGGTATCGGGAGGTGTTAACCTCTTGTGTCTCACGGCTCACGGAAGCTTGGGAATTGCAGGGAAATCGCCACACTTGCATGAGATGCCACCAACCCGCCTGCGACTGCTTCGACCCGGTTGACTGAACGCGAGCAACGACGACAACCCGACCGACACCCGCCGCCCGGCACGGGCGAAGGAACCCCATGAACCCCATGAAGTTGGTGCTGCACTTCGACGGCTCGATCACCGTGAACCCTGGCGGGGTGATGCGGTTCGGCTGGCACCTTGACGCCGAAGGCCGTCGGGTCGCCGAAGAGTCCGGCCCCATCCACGGCTACCCGCCCGAAGAGCGGAGTTGCAACACGGCCGAGTTCGAGTCGTGACTGGCCGGGCTGGAATGGGTGGCCGCGTTTCGCCTGGCCCCGGTGTCCGCCCTCACCGTGCTCGGCGATTCGCAACTTGTCATCCGCATCCTGAACGGCCAGTGGAAGGCGAAGAAGCCGCACCTGAAGTTGCTGGCCGATCAGTGCCGGCTCACGCTGGCCGAAATGAACGTCGGCCCGGTCAAGTTCGTGTGGGTGCCCCGCGAGCGGAACGCCGAAGCGGATCGTATCTGCGGATGACCCTGCCCGGCGCGGGCAGGAATCAGGACGCCCGGCCCCGCTGGTCGAACCGCAGCCCGTTGGA
>ERZ650308.1611-NODE-1611-length-11600-cov-4.517540_pt1 | contig 11600 bp, 23 predicted proteins | sample MGYA00376244_ERZ650308 | MGnify/ENA primary metagenome ERZ650308 (study PRJEB26733, sample SAMN07839295) | wastewater metagenome | biome: small river; feature: stream; material: water | place: USA: North Carolina | collected 2016-04-26 ...
CTCTCGGTGCTCGAGGAGGAGGGGCTCCTGCCCGCGCGGGTCTGCGGCTCGAGCGCCGGTGCGCTGGTGGGCGGGTTCGGCACCACCACGGGCGGCGCGGCGACCGTCAACGGCGGCCAGGGAGGCACCGGCGGTCAGGCCACCGTCACTGGCGGCGTGTCCACGACGAACGGCGTCGCTGGTGGCGCGTGCTCGATGGCGGGCGGAACCCCGACGGGCACCAACGCAAACGGCGGCACATGTGGCGTCACAGGCGGGGCCAGCACCGGCACGGGCACCGGCGGGACCGGCAGCGTGTTCGGCGGCGCTGGCGCAGCCTCTGGTGGCACAGGCGGACTCGCGTGGATTGCTGGAGGCAACGGCAACGCGGCCGGCGGCGCTGTCCTGATCCACGGCGGCGCCACCGCGGCCGCTGCCGTCGGGCCGAACGTGGCGGTCATGGCTGGCTACGGCAGCGTCGCGGGCGCCAAGGTTTCGATCGGCGCGATGAACGCTGGCAACGCGCAGGTCGAATACTGCGCGATCCGCCCGGGTAGAATCGACGTCGTCGAGGCCACGCAGGTGGTCAAGCAGATTTCCGAAACCTGCGCGCCCATCACGACGACGAGCACCACGCCAACCCTGCTCTGGTCCTACCCGCTTGGCACGTCTGAGAACATCGTCGTCACCTGCGAGGCATTGGCCGATCCGGGCACGGCGGCTGCGGCCGGCGTCGTCGCGTACAAGGCCGCGTTCCGCCGGACCACGGGCGACAACTCGGGCAGCGCTCAGCAGATCGGCACGACGCAGGACATGTCGCCAAACGGCAACGTGCCGAAGTCGTCTTTCTCGCTCACAATCGCACTCAACGGCAACACGGTCGAGGTCAAGGCCGTGGCGCCGAACGGCACGTCCACGCTCTGGGCTGCGGCCGTCGGCGGGCTCGCGAGGACCGGCCCCGTCTAGTGCTGATCTTTCCGCACTTCCGCGCGGTCAAGCCGAGTGCCGCCGCCTTCGTCCCGTCGGACCTCGGCTCGTCCAAGCTACGCTTTTGGCACCGGCCCGAGTCGACGAAATACCAAGACTCGGGGCGCACCACGCTCGCGTCGTCGACGTCCGATCCCATCGGCTCCGCGACCGACGAGTCCGGCAACGGCTTTCACGCGCAGCAGACGGTCAGCGGCAACCGCCCAACGCGTCGCGCGAACGGAGGCATCGACTTCTCCGGATCGCAGTGGCTCGTCGCGCCCGCCCTCGGCGCATGGGCTGCGGACTACGTCGTGATCGCCGTCGTGCGGTCCACGTCGTCGGCGTCCTACGAGCGAATCACCGAGACCGACTACTCGCTGGGCCATGCGCTGACGATGCTGAACGACGGCTCGGGCCAGTCGAAGTCCGCCGCCTACGATCCGTCGCCGCCGTACGGCATGGTCAACACGACGGCCATCAACTCGGGGATTCACACGCTCTTCGATAGCCGCGTCGGCACGACGCACGAGTACCAGGTTGACGGCGGCACACCCGCGTCGCGCACGCTCACCGGGCCGCAGACGGGCAGCCTCAACAACGGCTCTTTCTACATCGGCACACTCGCCGCCAGTCCCGGCCTTGGAGGCTTCTCGATGGTCGGCGACGGGCACGAGTACATCGTCGTCGCGGCTCCAAGCGCTGGCGATATCACCAACCTCAAAGCGTACCTCGCGGCGCGCGTAATCGCAGGAGCCTACACGTGAGCACCCTTCGAGCCACAAGCCTCGTCACGGCGGCATTTTGGTGTCCCGCGTGCGAGCGCGAGCACCACGTATCGGTCGGCTACCCCGATGGCGCCGGCCGCGTCTGGCAGCAGACGGGGACCGAGGACGCGTGGACGCTCTCTCCTGACGTGTGCTCGCGGATGATGGACGCCAACGGGGACAACGCCGGCTGGTGCGTCGTCGCCGTGGAGGCCGGCCAGCTGGTCTACCGCGCCGAGTCGTCGCACGGCCTTGCGGGGCAGACGGTGCCGATGGTGCCGCTGCCGTGAGCGACCCCACCGAGACGCCTCCGACGCCCGAGGCTGCGAAAGCGATCCGCGGCGAGATCACGAAGGTCGACGAGCAGGCCAAGCTTCTCCGACTCGCGCTCGAGCACCTGACCGATGAGGTGGCCAAGTCGACGCACGAGAGCAAGCTGGCCAAGCAGGAAACGATCAAGCTGGCCGAGTCGGTTAGCGACATCCCGGGCTTGGTCAGGCGCCTTCACGAGATCGAAAGCGACCGCATCATCGGCACGATCGCCGCGGACCGCGCGAAGGACCGGAAGTCTCTCGTCGAGCTCGTGGCGCAGGAGCGGGTTGAGCGGGACAAGGCCATCGCCGCAAGCGAGCGCCGGAGCGACGCCAAGATCGGCGCCGTCGTCTCGTCGGTGGCCGCACTCGAGTCGCGCGTGGACGAGATCGACCTGAAGGTCGGCGTTCACGTTGGCGACAACGAGCGCGCGCACGAAGAGGTCACGGGCGTGACGAACGTGCTGGTCAAGAGGGTTGACGAGCACGAAGGCTTCATCTCGAAGAACAAAACGACGATCGCGGCCACGACTGGCAGCACGGGCATCACGCTCGCCGTCGTTCATCTGGCGCCGCTCATCTGGGGCGCAATCAAGGCGTACGCGGTCTCGAAAGGCTGGACGAAATGACGTTGACCGAGTGGTTCTTCAAAGACCCCGAGAGGGCGACTCTGACGGTGGTCACCGTCGCCGCTGCGCTCCTCGGATCGCTGGGCTGGTTCATCACCAAGGTGGTCGACCCGGAGGCGTCGCCGCGCTGGTACCAGTTCGGCAAAACGCTCTCAGCGCTCGGCATCTCGATCCCGGTCGCAGTCATCCGATCGATCGCGCTGGCCAAGGGCACGAAGCCCTCCGAGCAACCGACGCCTCCCGAAGGCAAAACATCGGACGGCGCGCCGTGAAGAACCTCCAGCTTGCCCTCGGCATCGCCCTTCTCTTCGCCGGCATCGTGATCTCCGTCGCGTGCCAAGGCGCACCCCGTCCCGTCGCCGTCCAAGGATCCAAATGACCGACTCCAGCCCGTGGGCCCGCATCACCAACGTCGACGTGTCCGAAGACGGCGCGGTGTTCACCGTCGACCTCGCGGGTGCCGAGATCAAGTCTCCGCTCATCCCGCGCGCCAAGTGCCCGGCGCTCGCGCTGGCCATGCTGGCGCTCGCGTACGTCGACGACCGCGCCGCGTTCCAGCTTCCCGGCGTCGGGCTCCACCGGCTCGGCAACCTGCGCGAGGCTGGCGGCTTGCTCCTGGCGCTCGTGCCCGGCGACATCGCGGAGAAGGGCATCGCGGGGATCGCCGAGGCGGTCTTGGCGGCTTCGTCGTGAAGGGCTGTCCCGCCGGCTGCCGGTGCAACACGTGCCAGCCGAACCTGGCGCCAGCGCGGAAGAGCGGCGTGGTCGAGGTGCCGCTGGCCGTAGACGTCGAGATCATCGAGCGTGCGACGAAAGAGGATCTGATCCGCGTCGCCGCTGGGCTCGACGGCAGTGCGATGGTCTCGGTCATCGTCGCCAAGGTCGGGATTCGCAAGTGAACCCCGCCATCGTCGCGCTCGTCGGCCAGCTTGTGATCGAGGCCGCGCGGCGCGTCGACTTCGGCGTCCTGGCGTCGGTCGTCAACACGCTGCGAGAGAGCGACGGCGACGATCTCGACCAACTGATCTTGCTGGCCAAGCTTGAGGCGCTGTCGCTGTCGGTGACGACGGACCGAGCCCTGAAAGAGACGGAGGCGATTCGTGAGACATCCTGACGCGCTCGACGTGGCGCTGATTGCGGTCGTGTTTTCGGTGCTGACGATCGTGGTGATGCTGGCGCTGAGGGCCTTCTCATGACCGAACGTCCCTTCCCCGAAGGCTGGACGCAGCGCGATCGACTCCTGCCCATCGGCGGCTTCTCCGATCTTGTCCTTTGCTCCGCGTGCGACGCATTCGCAGACGAGGTCGACGGCTACGACAGCTGCGACTCCGCGACCGAAGCCAAGTACGAGGCGCTGCTCTTCTCGTACGACAATGCGACGTGGCGCAAGGCCGCGGCCGATCAGCTGTACTCGTGCGCGCTAACGGGGCTTGCCTTGCTGGACTGCTTCGGCGCCGAGACCCCTGGCACCGACACGCCGTATCGCCCGCGCATGGGCCAGGCAGTCGGCGCCGTGAAGCAGGCCGGCAAGGACCTTGGCGGGTGGACGACGGCAGGCGACCCGCACGCGAACCCGTCGATCATTCTGGTCGGCGACAACACCGCAGCGCACGGCGCCGAGCACGTCATCATCTGGACCGGCTCGCAGTGGGTCGAGGGCGGGCAGGTCTCCGAGCGCGGCAAGGGCTACCGAATCAGCAAGGCCGTTTATCAAACGACGCCGCGCGCGGACGGCTTTTGGATGCGGCGTAGCAGCCCGAACCCGAACAGCTGGCGGAAGGTCATGGGTTGGATCGACCTGACGCTTTGCCTGTGGACGCAGCGGGCGACGCTGCCGGAGGGCGCGTGAGGGTCGAGGCTGTCCGGACGCCGGCAACGAAAGAGCAGGTGGCCCGCTCGCTCGTCGTCGCGTGGTGGACGCTCCTCCAAGAGCCGCCGACGCGCGAAGCGGTCATGCTCATGACCGCGCAGAGCGCCTTCGAGTGCGGCTGGTGGGCCAAGATGTGGTGCCACAATCTAGGCAACGCCAAGTCGCACCAGAAGGACGGCGACTGGTACTTCGTCGCCTGCTCGGAAATGCTCGACCCTGCCCGCGCCGAGAGTCTCCGCGCCGCTGACCCCGATCGCGTCTCTCTCGGCCTGATCGTCAACACCGCCAAGCCCGGCCAGCCGCCGAAGATGCGCCAGTCGGTGACCTTCAAGCCCGACCATCCCGCGTGCTGCTTCCGGGCGCACGCGACGCTCGACGCGGGCATTCTGGACCATGTCAAGATGATGTTCGACAACTTCGAGAGCGCCATCGCGCCGATCAAGGCGGGCGACATCTCCGGCGCCTGCGACGTCCTGGCGGATAGGTACTTCACCGATCCCAGGGCTCACTACGAGTACGTCTGGCGCGACTGTCTGCGGCAACTCGGCGACATGACCATCGACCTCTCGCCCCCGCTCGCCGACATCACCGGCCGACTCGCCGCAGACCAAGACGCGATCCTTCGCGCGTTTACTCCGGAGGATCCATGATCCAAATCGGCATCGCCGCGCCGCTCACCTCCGAGGTCGAGGTCTCGTCTTCGACGCTCGACCTGACCACGGTCTCCGCGGTCGCGTGGGAAGTCGCGCGCCCCGGCGGCGAGGTTGTGACGTGGTCCGCTTCGATCGTGGGCGCGGCGACGCCCGTGAAGATCGTCACGCGCCGCGCTCACGTGTCCGGCGACGTCCCGCGCGCCGGACGGTATGTCGTGCGCGTTTTGCTCACTACCCCGGGCGGCATCGTCCGGTCGGTGCCGTCCACCTTCACCGCGAAAGGATTTCCCTGATGGCCATCAAGACAAGCACCGGCAGCCGCAACGCGAAGGTCGACGCGCACTGCGCCCTGCTCAACGGTGGCACGCGCGAGCTCCGCACCGGCAGTCCGCCAGCGAACCCCGCCGCTGGTGCCACCGGCACGCTGATCGCGACGCTGGTCTACAGCGCCACCGCGTACGGCGCAGCGAGCGGCGGCACGGCGTCCAGCAACGCGATCGCCAACGCGACCGCGGTCGCCAGTGGCACCGTCGGCTACTACCGCGACAAGAGCAGCGGTGGCACCGCGGTCTGCGACGGCGTCGTGACCGCGACCGGAGGCGGCGGCGACATGACGCTCGACAATCCGGCGATCGTGTCGGGCCAGACGATCACCACTGCGCTCGGCGCGCTGACGCACACGCAGCCGGAGTGACGCGATGACCATCGCCTCCGAGTCCGACCTCTACGCGGCGCTCGCAACGAGCCAAGACCTGCGCTGCTTCAAAAACACGATCACCGCCGTCGCTGGCAGGCTCATGAGCCTATGGCGTGCCACGGGTCAGCCCGAGCAAGGCGCGATCCCCGGCGCTGCCGCCGTCTGCACAAAGGCCACGGGCGGGAGCAACAGTTTCTCCAACGCGGGCGTCGGCAAGACGCTTTACCTTCTCAACGTCGGCGGCGCCATCAACAGCGCGGCCACGACGCTGACGATCATGGACAGGCTCGTCGCGTCGGGCAACCTGTCCGGCGTCGTCGCCACGGCGCAGACCGTCAACACGCCTGCCCTCACGCGGCGCACGGACGGCGTCCGAAACCGGATTTTCTTGGAGTGGTACACGGCCACGGGCGCCACGCCGGTAACCGTGACGGCCAGCTACACCAACCAGGATGGCACGGCTGGCAAAACCACGGGCACGGTGTCGCTTCCGGCGACGGTGATCGCCGGATCCATGTTCGAGCTCCCGCTCGCAGCCGATGACTCTGGCGTGCAGAGCGTGCAGACCGTGACCCTGTCGGCGACCACGGGCACGGCTGGCGCATTCGGCGTCACGATCGCCGCCGTGCTGGCCACCACTCCGATGCCGATCGCGAACCAGGGATACAACTACGACGCACAGTCGCTCGGTCTCCCTGTGATCGAAAACGATGCGTGCCTCCAGTACGCGATTACCGCGCTGTCGACGGCGACAGGCGCGTGCCAGGCCGTGGTGCGCATCGGCGCTAACTGATGCCGCTTCGCGACCGCTCACCCGGCGTCCGCTACCGGCGGCACAACACCGTCAGCGGCAAGCTTGCGCGCGACGTCTGGGCAGCGACCTTCTTTGCGGTCGTCGCGGCGGCGCTCGCGGCGGGCGCAGAGACCGCGGCCCCGGCGACGTCTGCCGGCGGGTCCACCGTCGGGCCCGGCAGCGCGGCTTGCTCCGGGGCAGAGGCGGCAGCGGGCGCGTCGTCCACGGGCGCGTTGTCAGTCATTGTCGCGGGCGCCAGCTCATCGTCCTCGACAGCCTCGACGTCTACCGGCTCGTCGTCCGCGCTCGTCGCTGCGAGCGGAGGGTCGACGGCGGGCGCCTCCGCGTCTGCCGGCACGTCTGCGGCTCGCGTCTCTGCTGTCGGTGCGGACGTCGCGCAGGCGTCCACGGGAACGGGCGCGTCTGCCGTGCGGGTCGCGGCTGGCGGCTCGTCCACGGCGGCAGCGTCGTCATCGGCCGGCGCGTCCGCTGCACTCGTCAGGGCCACCGGTGCGGAGGCCGGAGCGGTCGCTGGCGAGAGCGGCACGATTGCGGTCTTCTCGGCCGCCGCTGCCGCAGGAGCCGAGTCCGCGTCGGCTGGCACGTCAGGCGGGCAGGCGTCCGTGTGCGTGGCGTGCGCAGGCGTCGAACTCGGCGCCGCTGCGACGTCTGGCGGGGCGAGCGTCGTCTCGGACCCTGCCGTGGCCTGGTCGGCCACGTGCGCCGTAGAGACCGGGCTGGCGGCGCGCTGCTCTCTCGAGGCGGGCGCGAGCCTGGAGACGGTGGCGGATGGCGGGCTACGGGTCAGGGCTGGCGTGGAGACGGGCGCGAGACTGACGGTGGGCGTCGAGACGGGGTGGAGCGGCAGAACAACTGCATAGGCAGGCCGACCACCGCCGAGAGGCGAACCGGTGACGCTGGACGATGGCCCTGACCCTCACGGGTTGGGGCCTCTTCGTCGTTTGTGGCTACCCCTGCACGATCGCAGGCGGCAACTCGCCCGCCAGCTTCTCGACGTAGCCCGACCTGCTGAGGCCAGCGCGCTCGGCAGCGGCGTCTAGGCGGGCCACGGCGTCCGGGCTGAGCCTCAGCGACACGACCTGTCCAGCGCCGCGGGCCTTCCTCGCCGCCTCTCCGCGTCCACGTGCTTCCATGCTAGCCTTCTCTCTCCGGCTATCGGTCGCCGGACGCGCCCCGGGTGTCTCACCACCGCGGGGCTTTCTTCTGTCCACAAACGAAGAAGGCCCCCTTTCGGGGGCCCGGGTCGCTCAGCCTTCGACCTGCTTGGCGACGATGTCGGCGTCGGGCTCGGTCCCGGCTGGGGCGCCGGAGTCGGCGATCATGGCGGCGATGGCAGCGGCCTCGGAGTCGGCTTCGTAAACGCCGAAGGAGTGGCCGGTGGAGGTAGCGATCACTTCGAAGGACTTGGTCATGGTGTCGGTCTCTTTCTGTCGGTGGCGTCTCACCGCCCGTCGACAAGAAGGACTCTCTCACGAGTGGTATTACCACGCAAAGAGAAATCGACATCGGCGATCATTTTGCCCGGCACTCCCGCATCCAAGGCCACCAAGACCAGCACACCAGCCCGAGCCACCACGGCGGATCGGGGTGCTCGATGGTGCAGCGTGGGGAGTGGGTGCAGGTCACGGCTTCTTCGCCGCTCGCTCGGCCAGCCACCGCCGCTCTCGCTCGGCGCGCACCTTCCGCAGATCGCGACGCACGCCGTGCACGCTGATGTCCAGCTTCTCGGCGATCGTCGTCGCGCAGTCGCCGAGGTAGTCCCAAAGCTCGACGCAGGCCTCGTGTGTGCGGGGCGTCGGCTTGGTCCAGACGTCGGCGACGTCGAGGCCGTGGCGCTGGGCGATCTCGGTCGACCTCTTCAAGGCCGCGGGCGAGTCGGCGTGCCACGTCCAGAGCGGCGACGCCCCTTTCGACTCTGCCTCCAGTTTGGCCCGCCGCTTCTCCTGATGGGCCGCGGCGCTCACCGCTCGCGCCCACTTGATCGCGTCGTCCGGCGAGGACCAGACCCAGACGCCGCCGCTCGCGTCGACGATCTCGACCTCGCCCGGCTCTGGCTTGACCATGCGGCGGGCCGAGAGGCTGTAGACCTTGGCGGTCAAAGCGCCCCCTTCTCGCGTGCCGCGATCAGCAGGTCGCCGATCGGTCCTTGGTCGACGCAGGTGCTAGCCTCTCCGTCGAAGTGCCAGAGCACGAAGGTCTCGCCGCGCGCTTCAATCCGATAGCCGTGCCACAGATATAGCGGGGCGATTTGCAGGTGGGCCAGGATGGCCTTGCGCTCGGCGGTCACGGCGCGATCCTCGGCTTCGGAATGGGCCTCCGCGGCGGCGCCTTGCTCGGCCTCGCGGCGGGCGGGACGTGATGCCTGCGCTCGCACCCCAAGCACGTCGTCGACGGTCAGCTCGCCGGGCTTGTGGCACGCGCAGTCGCGCCACTTGTGAGAGCAAGTCGGGCAGAGGTGAGCGGGCTTGGGGGCCCGCCGCTCGGCGAGGTCCTCGATGGCCTTCCCCGGCGTGTCGTGGGCGCGCGTCTCTTGCGTCGCCTCGCCATTCACCAGCGGGCCCTTGACCATGTAGACCGTCCCGCACCTCGGCACCTCCTCGCGCCACGCCCAAGCCTCGTCAGGCGTGCCGGAGCGAGCGGTGACGAGCGCGCCCGTGACCATCTCGACGGCCGCCTTCACGTGGTCGTGCGTCAGGTGCGCCTCGCGCCGCGTCACGGACACCCCTCCCGCGCCCACGTCGGGAGCATCTTGGCAGCGTGCGCAGCCTCGCAGGCCAGCCGGTAGAAGCGCCGAGCGTCGGCGTAGGCCCTCGTCGCCGCGCGGAGCCTCGACGCGTGTTCCTCCGGCCGGTCGGTCCAAAGCCGGGCGCCGCTCCAGTGCGCGGCCGCGCAAGCCTGCGAGCCGCTCGCCTGTATGAGATACGCGGCGGCCCTCTGCCGCTCCTTGTCGACATGTCGCTCGCAGACCCCCGCCCAGAACACGCGCACGGCGGCGTCGTAGCCGGCGACGTGGCCCTCTCGGTGGCCGAGGTCGTATTCCCGCGACTGTCGCCAGCGCTCCCGGTCGCAGAGGCAGTCGGTCCAGTGCCGGTCGCACCGCACGCAGGCGTTGCCGGCCGTCATCGCGTCGCCTCGAGCCAGCGGCGGCAGTCGGCGGCTCGCGCGGAAAAGCGCTCGGCGATGCGCTGCTTAGTCGCGATGTCCGATTCGAGCTGGCGACGATCGCCGCCGTAGAGGAAGTCGGCCAAGTCCACGACCCGCTGCATGTCGATTGCCGACTGCGAATTCGCGGCCGCTTCGCGTTCGAACTGGCGAGCGGCGTACAGGACATCCGCCCGGATGGCGGCGAGGCGCCCAAACTCGAACTCCCGCGACTCGGAGCACCGCTCGCAGAGCGTGCCCCGGTCGGGCTCGTCCCACGTCCGCCGCGTCTGGTCGATCGCGCAGCACGGGCAGGTGTGCCAGCGAGACATCAGAACCACCTCGGGTCATCGAAGCCCGTGAAGACGATCGTGGGCTTGCCGTCGATCATCTGGCGAAGGGGCGGCAGCGCGGCGCGCGTGGCGCCGGCGACAGACGTCCCGACGAAGTGGTGCCCGTTGCCGGACTGGTCGGGCCAGACGGCGGGGAGTCGTCGCTCCCGAAGCCGCCGCGTCTGGCGGATCGCCAGCTCTTCGAGCCACCGCATCGCGGCGCGCTTCGTCGCGAACGAGAGTTGCCATCCGATGAACCGAGACTGGCTGTCGTGGGCAACACGCGCCTCCCAGTTGCCTTTGTGCCGGATCACCCAGCCCCAGCGAGTCGTGCGAGAAGCGAGCGACCACCACGGTTTGATGCCGTCCTCGCTGTAAGCCCACCGGGCTCCGGGCGCACGCGAGGCTTGGATGGGGCGAGAGGGGCGGGTCAAGACATCACCCCGATCTTCGCGTCGCCATCGTCGCAGTCTTCGCAGCCGTCCTTGCTTTCGAGCGACCTCGGCCCGATGTCGACGCCCCAACCCGGCGCTTTCAGCCGAGCCGCAGCCTTGGCGTGCGAGCCGTACACGCGGGCGCACTGCGGGTCCTTCGACGTCAGCTGAACGCCGACAATGTGCGACCACTGCACGTGCTCGCCGCTGTCGAAGCTGTCGCGAATGTCTTCCCGCGTGGACCTCTCCGCGGTGACGTAGCAGCCGCAGGAAGTGACAATGACGGCGGTCACTTGAGCGATCCCAAGTGAGCGATGATCGCAGTCATGGCCTCGGCGAAGCCTTCGGCTTTCTCCGGCTCAACCCCGTCGAAGAGATCGACCAGGCGCTCGTCTGCCTGCTTCTTGCACCAGGCGGAGAGGTCGCGACGGAGTCGAAGCCGCGCAGTAGCCGTGACCGTTTCCAGGACGACGGCAAAAGACGAAGACGCGACGAAACGCCGGATCGCCGCTTCGTCTTTCTTGGGGCCGGAGATGTCGAGCGCGAGCGGCTCTTTCACCGCATCCGTGGCGAGCGTCGCAGCGGCGCTCCCGATCTGCTCGCGCAAAGCATCGCGCTCCCGCTCCGCCGTGGCCGCTCGCGCGAGCGCCTGTATGTGGGCCGCGTGGACGTCCGCGAGCAGAGCGTCGCGCGGATCCGGATCGCCTGGATAGACGATCTCCTCGGTGCGCAGTTCGTCCAGCGCCGCGTTGACGGTGTGGGGACCGAAGCCCTGTCGGTTGAGCGACTCGGCCAGTCGCTCGAGAAACCCCTCCTTGGCGTTCGCGACGGCACGGTGGATGCCGAGGAGGCGCTCGTGTTCCGCGTCTGCCTCGACGACGGGCTGTATGGGGTGGGCGGTCATGAGCGCGCACCCTTCCGCGTCTTCTTCGGTTTGGACTCAGGGTCCGGTCGCAGTGTCGGCCCCACGATATTGCAGTAGGCGGCGACAGCTGCGCCCAGCGTCT
>ERZ650308.1612-NODE-1612-length-11598-cov-50.559993_pt1 | contig 11598 bp, 9 predicted proteins | sample MGYA00376244_ERZ650308 | MGnify/ENA primary metagenome ERZ650308 (study PRJEB26733, sample SAMN07839295) | wastewater metagenome | biome: small river; feature: stream; material: water | place: USA: North Carolina | collected 2016-04-26 ...
TAATTGATAATTCAGGAATGCCAATTTTATCTGCTGTTGAATTCCAAGAAGCAGCGGACCAAGTTCAAGCGGCACTTTCTTAATTAGAAAACTATTTGATATAAAAAATCCTGAGTGAAAGCTCAGGATTTTTTTTGTTTTATATAGTGTGTATTTATTGTTTCTTTTTCATTTTGATGAAAATTTGTCCTTTGTATTTTTTCGAATCCAGAACAGTATCTCTTTTTATTACATTCATCGATTCAATATCATTTGGGTTTAATGATTGTAATACTTCAGAATTACTAAGATGACTATCTAAAAATACGGCAACATCTTCAGGAATACTCTCTTTCTTTTTTTCGGTTGAAGTACTTTGGCTATAACTACTTAGAGATGAAATAATAGCAATACTAAAAATTAACTTTTTCATTATTTATTCTTCCCGTTTTTGAATTGTACTTTTTCTACCACTTGTACTTTTGGAGTTGCTTTAGCATTACTTTTCTTAAACGGCTTCTTAGCTCCAGTATACGATTTTGGTTTTTGATCTCCTCTTGCTTTTTCAGGATCTCTCGGACTAGCTTTAAATTCAGGTCTGTCTTTAGTGTTTTCTTTTTTTGGAATTTCAGCTTTGTGTTTAGCTAATACATCATTTGGATTTTTTGGATTTTCTTTAGTACCTCTCAAATGAATGACTAATCCGTTTAAGAAATTACGCAACACTTGGTCACCGCATTCCATATAGTTTTCGTGTTTTTCATCACGGAAAAAAGCCCCTAATTCTGATTTTGAAATTCTAAAATCTACTAATTCTAAAATCTCCACTATTTGGTCATCACGAAGCATCAAGGCGACACGTAATTTTTTAAAGATATCGTTATTGGTCATGAGTTTATTTTTTACAAAGGTACATTTAAAAAATAGTTATTTTATAATAATTCCACTCCGGTTCCGCTACCATTAGCATAGTTGATTTTACCGAATTCCATAGTGACACCTCGCGCAATATCTTCGCTCAGTAACAAGGGACCATCCATATCGACATAATCCAATTCAGGTAGTAGTTGTGCAATGGCAGAAATACCCACAGTAGATTCGGTCATGCAGCCTGCCATGGTGCGTAACCCCAAGCGTTTGGCTTCTTGAATCATGCGTCTCCCAGGTGTGAGCCCACCACATTTTGCTAATTTGATATTAACTCCGTGAAAATGATGGTGACATTTTGCCACATCTTCCTCTTTGATGCAACTTTCATCTGCAATTATTGGTAAAGCAGAATGTTTATAAACTTCTTTATGTCCTTCCCAGTCGTCTGCCTTTAGAGGTTGTTCTAAAAATTCGACCCCCAGTTTTTTTAATGCGATCGAATTCTGAATCGTTTCATCGACTCCCCAACCACAATTGGCATCAATTCTAAAAATAGCATTACTGTGTTGACGAAGAGTTTTGACAATGGCAATATCTTCTTCGGTTCCCAATTTAATTTTATAAATAGGCCAAGGTAATTCTTCCATTTTAGCTACCATTTTTTCAATAGGAGCAATGCCAATGGTATAATCAGTTAATGGATTATTTTCGGTGGTGTAATTCCATAATTCATACAGCTTCTTTCCTTTTTTGCGTGCATATAAATCATTATATGCATTGTCTAAAGCGCATAAAGCAAACAAGTTGTCTTTTAAATAAGGATAAATTTTGGCCCAAAACACTTCGGGAGTTTCAGTTCCTGAAGTTTCAATGACAGGTCTGATTTTTTCCAAATCTGCGATCATCATGGGTACCGTAATATTGTAATAGGGATTCGAAGAGGCTTCACCAAAACCAGAGAATTCTCCATCATTTAAAGTCACAATCACGCAGGGTTGCACATCAATGGACTTTCTGGAAATGGTAAAAGTGTGTTTTAATTTAAGGTCGTAGGCTTTTAAAATCAGTTCCATAAACTAAAGAATTAAGACGCTTGTTCTTGTAATTTTTTGATTTCGTCACGTAATTTGGCTGCCTGCATAAAGTCCAAATCTTTGGCTGCTTTTTCCATTGATTTGCGCTTTTCGCGAATTAATTTATCAATTTCGGCTTTGGTTAAATAAGCGGTTTCAGGCTCAGCAGCTACATTTAAAGTATGTCCCAATTCGTATTCCACCAATGGGTTTTTGGTAAATGCCGAATCAATTTTTTTATTCAAAGCCTGTGGAACCTGATTATTTTCAATATTGAAATTAATCTGTTTGGTTCTTCGGTAATTGGTTTCATCAATAGTTTTTTGCATGCTATCGGTAATTTTATCCGCATACATAATGGCTTTTCCATTTAGGTTACGTGCGGCACGTCCAATGGTTTGGGTTAACGAGCGATGACTTCGCAAAAAACCTTCTTTGTCGGCATCTAAAATGGCTACCAAAGACACTTCAGGTAAGTCCAAACCTTCCCGCAATAAGTTAACACCAATCAATACATCAAACAATCCTTTTCGTAAATCCTGCATGATTTCGATACGTTCCAAAGTATCCACATCCGAATGAATATAACGACAACGAATAGACACTTTAGTCAAATATTTGGCTAATTCTTCAGCCATTCTTTTCGTCAAAGTCGTGACTAAAACACGCTCGTCTAATTCGCAGCGTTGTTGAATTTCTTCGATCAAATCATCGATCTGATTCAAACTTGGTCGCACTTCAATAATGGGATCCAATAGTCCCGTTGGTCGAATGATTTGTTCTACAACAACGCCATCTGTTTTTTGCAATTCATAGTCAGCTGGAGTCGCCGACACATAAATCACTTGATTTTGCATGGCTTCAAATTCTTCAAATTTCAACGGTCGGTTGTCCATAGCGGCAGGCAAACGGAAACCATATTCAACTAAGTTTTCCTTTCGACTTCGGTCACCGCCATACATAGCATGCACTTGCGATAAGGTAACGTGACTTTCGTCTACCACCATTAAAAAGTCTTTTGGAAAATAGTCCAGTAAACAAAACGGTCGTGTACCAGCTGCTCGGCCGTCAAGGTAACGAGAATAATTTTCGATGCCGGAGCAATACCCCAATTCTCGGATCATTTCCAAATCAAAATTGGTGCGTTCTTCAAGGCGTTTCGCTTCCAAATGCTTGCCGATTTCTTTAAAATAATCGACTTGTTTGACCAAATCTTGTTGGATTTCCCAAATGGCATTTTGTAGCACATCGGGTGAAGTCACAAACATGTTTGCGGGATATATAGTAAGTTTTTCAAACTTCTCTAACACTTGGGCATTTTTAACATCAAAGCTCTCGATTTCTTCGATTTCGTCCCCAAAGAAATGAATACGAAAAGCGTCATCCGCATAACTTGGATAAACTTCCACCGTGTCGCCTTTAATTCGGAAGGTTCCTGGAGTGAAATCGGCTTCGGTTCGGGCATATAAACTCTGAACTAAACTGTGTAGTAATTTGGTTCTAGAGATCGCTTGATCGCGTTCTAAAGCAATCACGTTTTTTTGAAACTCTACGGGATTTCCAATACCGTACAAACAGGAAACAGAAGCTACTACCAAAATATCTCTTCGACCAGAAAGTAGGGAAGAGGTCGTGCTTAAACGCATTTTTTCAAGCTCTTCATTGATAGACAAATCCTTTTCAATAAAGACACCTGTTACGGGCATAAATGCTTCAGGTTGGTAATAATCGTAGTAGGAAACAAAATATTCTACCGCATTATTGGGAAAAAATTGTTTGAATTCCGAATACAATTGCGCCGCCAAAGTTTTATTGTGTGCCAAAACCAAAGTAGGTCGTTGCACTTCTTGAATAACATTGGCCACTGTAAATGTTTTACCCGATCCCGTAACTCCTAATAAGGTTTGGAATTGTTCGCCATCAGTAATTCCGCGCGCTAATTTTTCAATAGCTTGCGGTTGGTCGCCTTTGGGTTGGTAATCTGATACTACTTGGAAATTCATTTGGTAAAGATACTTAATTCACCTCAAGACACCAATGGACAAATGAGTCAAAATTGTAATTGAAAGGAAAGTTGTTCTATCTAGAATTGCCAGGCTTTTTGTTGGTCAGCAGTCATAAAGGTCCAAGCTACGAATCGACTTGTTTTTTGGCCTTGAGCCATATTGACCGTTTTTATTTCGACAGCATTTACTTTATTTAAGGTTTTATATATAGAGGCAAGGTTTTCTTTTTTGGAAACCAATGTAGTAAACCAAAGGCAATTTAATGGGTATTTTGAACTTTCATATATCATTTGAGTTATGAATTTAAGTTCGCCACCTTCGCACCATAATTCGCCATTTTGACCACCAAAATTAAGCACTGCTTTTGTAGTTTTTTGTTGGTTTAAATTGGATATTTTTCGAAGAGTTCCTTTGTTGGCTTCCTCTTCCGATTTATGGAAAGGCGGATTACAAATAGTAAACGCAAATCGATCTTCGGCTGTAATGATATTTTTGAATATAAAACGCGCTTCAGTTTGTAATTGCAAACTAATGGCGTCTATTAGTTGGGGATTATTTTGAATGATTTTTTTGCAATTTTGAATCGCATATTCATCAATATCAGTTCCAACAAAACTCCAGTCGTAGGTGCTATTTCCAATTATTGGATAAATACAATTAGCACCAATGCCAATATCCAAACCTTGCACGGTTTCGCCATGCGGTATGATTCCGTTGTTGCATGAAGCTAGCAAGTCGGCGATATAGTGAATGTAATCAGCACGACCTGGAATAGGAGGACAGAGGTAGTTTTTAGGAATGTCCCAATTTTTTATTCCAAAATGCTTCGTTAATAAGGCCTTGTTTAAGGTTTTTACGGCTTCTGGATTTGCAAAATCAATGGTCTGAGTATGATACTCATTTGTAAATACAAAGTCATTGAGTTCCGGACAAGATTGAATTAATTGGTCAAAATGATAACCCGAATTGTCAAGATTTCTTGAATGTAAATTAGGTTTTTGGTGACTATTTTCGGATTGTTCTTTTTTCATTTCGTTGCAAAGATAGGCAAACTGTTTTGGAATGCTTTAATCAAAACATTCCATCAAAAGTAAATCGCCTTCTGCATGTTCGATGGTTACGATACCGTCTTGCGTTACATGATTACTGCTTCCCGTTCGATAACCTAATTTTAATGAGTCGTTTTGTAAAGGATAAAATAAATTCGAAGAATGAATTCCAGTTACCTGTCCGATAGGAATTAACGAAATGGGTGTATTCGCAGTATACCATTTTTCGAATTTTTTGGGTAATAAAAACACTTTGGAATGGTCGTCCAAGAGAACAATTTTTAAACGATCACGATAGCTGGTAATTGTAGTGATGTTGGTAATAGTATGATCGGCTCGTTTTCCTGTTGCCCAAACCACATTCACGGCTGGAATATTGCGTTCGATCAGATAGTCAAATGCTTTTTCCAAGTCGGTTTTGTTTTGATCTGGAGCGTGTATAATGTCAATTGGGTATTGTTCTGTTTGGTATTTTTCGGGGTCAAAATCAGCATCAAAATCACCCAATAAAACATCTACTTTGATGTCCAATTCCATCACGCGCTCCATGGCAGCATCCAATACAACAACCAAGGGGGACCATTCTAATAACTGCCCCAATAATTCTGGTTGGCAGGCGGCACCATTGGCTATAATTAAAGCAGGCTCTTGGTCGTCTCGAACGATGTGATGTGAAGACATTTTTGTACTAATTTATATTTTACAATTAACCGAGAATTATTTTACAATATAATTTACTGAGTCGTATTCACTTAATGAAAAGTATCCCAGCGGAAAATTTTCTTCTTGTGTAGTGTTGATTATATTCCCTCTTACAGTGGCTGGAGGCGATTGAAAAGGTCCGCCACCACCATTACCGGCAATACTCACTAATACTGACATATAGTTAAAATAGGTTCTAGAAATACCATAATGATTGATTTCTACTTTATCATCGGATTTAATTTTATCGTTCTGAGAGATGCTGAAAAATTCATTCCCATTGTAGAATACATCTTCATCAGTATAAAAATTGGAGATTACTTGACTAGAATAGGTATAACGGTATAGGTAGTAATTTTTCACATCTGAAGGATCGATATAATGTGCTTTCAATTCAATATTTTTTCCACCAAAACCACCATTATTATTTTGTTCCACTTTCATTATAGTAGCAACGGGTTGCAGTACTTCTTGCGCGGTATAAGTGTTTCCATTGTATCGAATTGACAAACGGTAGGTGTCGCCAATTACGGGAATAAAATTAGAACACTTATATTCACCTGTGTTGGGTACTTCAACAAAAGTAAAACTTTGATTCGCACTATTTTGAACAAATACTGTCGCTCCTTTTACATAATTTGGAGAATCACTGTAATAATCTGTTGTGGTGCTTAATTTTATTTTTTGGATATTACCATTAGTTCCTTTTTTCCATGTTAAAGCAGCCTCCACTACCAGTTTCGGCGTTCCTGATTTTAAATCTAATGGAATCACTTCTTCACAACCTAAAAGCGATAAACAAGTTATTATAGTTAGTAATGAATATAATTTTCTCATGACGTTTAAAATTTAAAATTATAGCTTACAGCTGGTACCATTCCGAAAATTGAGGTTTTTACCGCTTCATTATTTCCAGTCTCACTATTTTGTCTAAAGTTAATTGCCGCAGCATTCTTTCGATTATATAGATTATAAATACTAAATACCCATTCTCCTTTCCAGTTTCTGTTGTCATTTTTTCTTGGGGTTAAGGTAGCAGAAATGTCTAAATGATGGTAGGTGGGTAATCGATTTTCATTTCGCAATCCATAACTAGGAATTGTAATTCCAAGATATTGATATTGTCCATTTGGATAGGTAACTGGCTGACCCGATTGTAAGGTAAAGTTGGCTCCAAAGGACCATTTTTCATTCAGTAAATACGAACTGGTTACCGCTAAATTGTGTAATTTATCATAGGCCGATTTGTACCACTGCCCATTATTTATTCCGGTTTCTAGATACGTTCTTCCAGGTGTTTGTTGTTCTGAACGCGAGAGTGTGTAGGAAATCCAACCGTTAAGGCGACCTTCATTTTTCTTCAACATGAGTTCTAATCCATACGATCTCATTTGTCCATTTAAAATAACTTGTTCCAACGCATTATTGGCGATCAAATCGGCACCGTCAATATAATCAATTCGGTTTTGTACTTTTTTATAATAGGTTTCTACTTCCAATGAATACAGATCATTGTTGAAATTTGTAAAATAGCCTAATGCCACCTGATTCGCTATTTGGGGTTTGATGAATGCATCGCTTGGCGTCCAAACATCTAGTGGTGTTGGAGAAGAAGTATTGGATACCAATTGAAGGTATTGTACTATACGATTATAACTCGCTTTGACTGATTGATTGTCGTTCAATTGATAGGCCGCAGAAAAACGGGGTTCGAGGTAATTGAAGCTTTTCATTACCTTATTTTTATCGAAAGTGGTTTTGCTAATTGGACTTGCTTTCTCATAAATCTGAAGCTCAGGATTAAATATAACAGGGTTGTTATTGGCGTACACATTTAGGTCGGATTGGCCTAAACGGTAAAATAAACTATAACGCAATCCGAATGAAATAGAAAGACTTGAACTAATTTCTTGATCGGCATTGATATATATTGCGGGTTCAAAAGCATATTTTTTGTCCAGCTGTGAAAAGTTAATTCCTGAATTACTGTCGGAAGGTTTAATGATTCCAGGATTGAAATCATAATAAATGGCATTAATACCATAATTGAGTTTAAAACGATCTGAAATGTAATTTTTGAAATCGTATTTAATATTGTAATTTTTAATTCCCGAATCCCATTTGAATCCTACAAAATCCAAATCAAGTCCGTAATAATAATCGGAATAAATTAACGAAAGATTCGAAAAAAGTTTGTTAGAAAATAAGTGGTTCCATCTAAGGTTTAACGTTGAATTTCCGTAAATATTGGTAAAACTATTGGCTAAGCTGAAAACATCTCGACCAAAGTACCCCGACAAAAACAAATTATTATTGGGGTTGATTTTGTAACTTAGTTTAGTGTTTAAATCATAGAAATAGGCAGCGTTATCTTTTTGATCTTCAGAAAGTTTTAGAAATAAATGTGCATAAGAACTTCGTCCTCCAATTAAGAAAGAACCTTTGTCTTTTACCAAAGGGCCTTCAAGTAACAAACGACTTGAAATTAATCCAATACCACCATTGGTACTGAATTTTTTACTATTTCCGTCTTTTTGATAGATGTCCAATACAGAAGCAGCTCTTCCTCCAAAACGAGCTGGAATACCTCCTTTGTATAATTTTAAATCTTTTATGGCGTCTGGGTTAAACACAGAGAAAAAACCAAACACATGTGACGAATTAAAAATAGTCGCTTCGTCCAATAGAATTAAGTTTTGGTCAGCACCACCACCACGCACATTGAATCCAGAAGCGCCTTCACCAGCATTGGTTACACCAGGAAGTAATAAAATAGATTTTAAAACATCGACTTCTCCTAACACAACAGGCATTCTTTTAATCGCCGATATAGAGAGTTTGTTGACACTCATTTCGGGTTTCCTGATATCGGTTTTGGTTTTGTTATCGATAATGACAACTTCCTTCAGCGTATTTTCTGTTGTGAACAGTTTGAAATTTGATTTAGTATTCTGTTGTAATTGGATTTTCTCTTCAAGCGAGTTGTATCCCATATAACTAATTCGGACAGTGTAGGATCCTTTTGGAATAGTGATGGAGTAAAAACCATATTCATTTGTAGTTATTCCTGTTTTTAATTCAGGTATGAATAGATTGACACCAATTAAAGTTTCATTGCTATTGCTGTCGCTAATAGTTCCACTTAAAGTAAATTTTTCCTGGGCAGCTACCGAAAAGTAACCTAAAAATAGGAAAAGGAGTAGGCTAATTTTTTTTGAAATCATAATTTGATTTTGCATTTGAATCCGATACAAATTTCATTAAAAGTAATTACAATTAATGAAATTAAACGTTAAAAAAAAGGCAACTAAATTAGTTGCCTTTAAATAGTATTTATAATAAAGTTGAATTATGCGATTTTTGCTAATATAGCATTGAATGTTTCGCTTGGCCTCATGGCTTTATTAGTCAATTCTGGATTGGGTTGGTAGTAACCACCAATATTTTGAGGTTTACCTTGAGAACCAATTAATTCTGAATTGATTGTAGTTTCATTTTCAATAAACGCTTTTGCAATAGGAGCAAAAGTTGCTTTTAATTCAGCATCTTTATCTTGTGCTGCTAAAGCTTCAGCCCAATACATAGTTAGGTAGAAATGAGAACCACGGTTGTCAATTTGTCCTACTTTACGCGCAGGCGATTTATCATTAGCTAAGAATTTTTCTGTAGCTACGTCCAAAGTCTCAGCTAATACTAGTGCCTTTGGATTGTTAAGTGTTTGGCTTAAATGTTCTAAAGAAGCACCTAAAGCTAAAAACTCTCCAAGTGAATCCCAACGTAAATAACTTTCGTCAGTAAACTGTTCTACGTGTTTTGGAGCAGATCCACCGGCACCGGTTTCAAACAAACCACCACCATTCATCAAAGGAACAATAGATAACATTTTAGCTGAAGTACCCACTTCTAAAATTGGGAATAAATCGGTTAAATAATCACGCAATACATTTCCGGTTACCGAAATAGTATCTAATCCTTTGATAATTCTTTCTAAGGTTGCTTTTGTAGCAGCAATAGGAGATAGGATTTGAATATCTAAACCAGTAGTATCGTGGTCTTTTAAGTATTTTTGAACTTTTACAATTAATTCTCTGTCGTGAGCTCTATTTTCGTCTAACCAAAAAATAGCTGGAGTATTAGACAAACGAGCTCTGTTTACCGCTAGTTTAACCCAGTCTTGAATTGGAGCGTCTTTGGCTTGACACATTCTAAAAATGTCTTTTGCTTCCACCGCTTGTTCCATTAAAACAGTTCCATTGGTATCCACTACGCGAACAAGTCCGTCTGCAGCAATTTGAAACGTTTTATCATGAGAACCATATTCTTCCGCTTTTTGAGCCATCAAACCTACGTTAGGAACACTTCCCATTGTAGTTGGATCAAATGCACCATTTTCTTTACAAAAATCGATAGTAGCAGTGTACACTCCCGCATAACAACGGTCTGGAATTATTGCCACTGTATCTTGTTGTTTTCCGTCTTTGTTCCACATTTGTCCTGATGTACGAATCATAGCAGGCATTGAAGCATCTACAATAACATCAGAAGGTACTTGAAGATTGGTAATTCCTTTTTCAGAATTTACCATAGCAATAGCCGGTCCGTTAGCAATAGCTTGATTGATGGCAGCTTCTACTTCGCCTTGTTGTGCGTGTCCTGCAATTTTAGCATAAACATCACCTAAACCGTTTCGGGTATCGATATTCAATTCAGCAAATAAAGCAGCATATTTTTCAAAAACGTCTTTGAAGTATACTTCCACGATAGCGCCAAAAATAATTGGATCAGATACTTTCATCATGGTTGCTTTTAAGTGAACAGAAAGCAATAAACCTTGTTCTTTAGCTTCTTGGATGGTTTTGGCAACGAATGATTTTAAAGCATTTAAGTTCATTACAGAACTATCAATAATTTCTCCTGCTTTTAATGGCGTACTCGCTTTTAAAACAGACGTGCTTCCATCTTTTCCTACGAATTCAATTTTCACATCTGTAGCTTCAGCAACAGTAACTGATTTTTCACTTCCGTAAAAATCACCGGTTTCCATTGAAGCTACATGAGTTTTTGAGCTAGATGACCAAGCTCCCATAGAATGCGGATTGGCTTTGGCGTAATTTTTTACTGCTTTAGGAGCTCTACGATCAGAGTTTCCTTCACGTAAAACTGGATTTACAGCCGAACCTAATATTTTAGCGTATTTTGCTTTGACACTTTTTTCTTCTTCAGTTTGAGGATCTTCTGGAAAATTTGGCAAAGCATAACCATGCGATTGTAATTCAGCAATGGCTGCTTTTAATTGAGGAACGGAGGCAGAAACGTTAGGTAATTTAATAATATTCGCTTCAGGTGTGGTAGCTAGTTGACCCAATTCAGCTAAAGCATCTCCAGTTTTTTGATTATCTGAAAGATATTCTGGAAAATTAGCTAAAATTCTTCCTGCTAGGGAAATGTCTCTTGTTTCAATTTCAATATCGGAGGTTCCTGTGAAGGCTTGAACGATAGGTAAAAAAGAATAAGTTGCTAACAAAGGGGCTTCGTCTGTAAGCGTGTAAAAAATTTTGGATTTCTGTGCCATTATTTTGTATTTAAAATCGAATGTTTTTAATGTTTTGCTACTAAAACGTTTGCGTTGTTTTTTTTTAGCGGGGCAAATATAGGAAAATCAGATGTAAAAATAAGTCGCATTGGTTGATAAAAACGAATATTTAAAGGGATTAAACACCTTATTTGCAAATTGTTATTTTTAGGGTGATAAAATTCCTAAATTGAGAATTTTAAGCTCATTTTATGTCAAAAAAAAAGTCCCACATTGTGGGACTTTAATAAATTCAAGAGGATATTAGAATCTTCTTTTATCTTTAATTTTTGCTTTTTTACCAGTAAGTTCTCTGAAGTAGAAAATTCTAGCTCTACGTACAGCAC
>ERZ650308.1614-NODE-1614-length-11589-cov-9.077770_pt1 | contig 11589 bp, 8 predicted proteins | sample MGYA00376244_ERZ650308 | MGnify/ENA primary metagenome ERZ650308 (study PRJEB26733, sample SAMN07839295) | wastewater metagenome | biome: small river; feature: stream; material: water | place: USA: North Carolina | collected 2016-04-26 ...
TGAAGAACGGTGGCTGCAAGATCGAAGCCGGAAATACGATCTCGTTGAAGCCCGGGTTGTAATAGGCGTTGACGGTCTGAGGGGTCATGAACCACTCGTCGCGGTCGATTGGCGAGCCAATCTTGGCGGTTTCGATTGCCGTCTGAAAAGCTGCAACTCGGCGAATGTTGCCAACCAAGTCGTCTCGATCGATCTCTAGAGCCGAGTAATCGCGCCACTTAACCGGATAACCGATCTTCGGCGTGAACTTGTCGAGCTTGGTCAGCGCCTTCACCTTGGTCTCGGGGGTCATCCACTCGAGGTTGTTGATGCTCTCGCGGTAAGCCTCAATCAGGTAGCTCACCAGCTCATCCATGCGTGCCTTGGCTTCTTGCGGGTAGTGCTTTTCAACATAGATGCGGCCGATGGCCTCACCCAGCGAGCCCTCAACCAAAGACACAGCGCGCTTCCAGCGAGCGCGGTTCATCGGTGCACCGGTTAGCTTGGTGCCATAGAACGCAAAGCGCTCGTTCACAAATTCTTCGCTCAGCAACGCGGCCGACGAACGAATAACCTGCCAGGCCAACCACAGCTTGATCTGCTCTAGGTTTGCCGCATTCCACAGCTGCGCCAGCCCCTCAAAGAAGCTCGGCATACCAACCACGGTCTCATCAAGAACGTTGGTCTTGAACTCGGCACCGGTTAGCCAAATGTTCCAGTCAAAGGTTGGGGTCAGCGCGTCTAGGTGCGCACGCGAGGTTAGGTTGTAGGTCTTCTCGGCATCGCGGCTGTCAACGTTGTTCCAGTGAATCGAAGCCAGCGCGGTTTCAAAAGCCATGATGTGGCGAGCCGCCTCGGGCGCCTCAAGCGCAGGCCAACCGGCAAGGGTCAACATCTGGGCAATGTGAGGCACATACGCGTCACGAATTTCAGCGTGCTTTTCCTCACGGTAATAGGCCTCGTCTGGCAGACCCAAACCCCCCTGGGCCAGGTTGACGATGTAGCGGTCAGGGTTGCCCTCATCGTTGTCTACCCAGATGCCGAATAGGCCCGAGAGGCCAAGGTGCTCATACTCACCAAGCAACTTGGTTGCGTCATCAATCTGACGAACCTGCTCGATGAGCTTTAGGTCGGCGGCGATTGGTGCGGCACCGAGTTCGTTGGCGCGCTCTTCATCCAAGAAGGCTGCATAAAGGTCACCGATTTGCTGGCTCACACCAGGCAGTGGGTTGGCGGCGGCCTCTTCGAGAACCTCGCGAACCGCAGCCTCAGAGTCGTCGGCGAGCATCGCAAAGGCACCATAAATTGCCTTGTCTTCAGGGATGTCGACCTCTGCGAACCACTTGCCGTTCACGTGCTGAAACAGGTCATCCTGTGGGCGAATATTAGGGTTGAGTTCGTTGGCGTCGATGCCTGGCTTCATGCTCATTCCTTTATCCTAAATCGCTCTCCAGACAACCGCCCCTCGCGTTTGCAAACGGGCTGATTTAGACTGGGACTGTGGACCTACAAAAAATCATCTTGTATTACGGCTTTGCCCCTGTGGCCGACCCGATTGCCCTAAAGCTTTGGCAGAAGACTCTTTGCGAGTCTCTCGGCTTGAAGGGTCGCATCATCGTCTCTGAGCACGGCATCAACGGCACCTTGGGTGGCGACATGATGGCGTTGAAGAAGTATGTGCGCCAGACCCGCGAATACCCGGGCTTCGGCAAGATCGATTTCAAGTGGTCAGATGGCACCGGCGAAGACTTCCCGCGCCTGTCGGTTAAGAACCGCCCTGAGCTCGTTGCTTTCAAGGCCCCGGATGAAGTTAAGGTCGACAAGTCTGGCGTCACCAACGGCGGCAAGCACCTAAAGCCAGCCCAGGTCAACAAGCTGGTTGAAGAGCGCGGCGAGGACGTCGTCTTCTTCGATGGCCGCAACGCCTTCGAAGCCAAGATCGGCAAGTTCAAGAACGCCATCGTGCCTGATGTTGAAACCTCACACGACTTCATCGCCGAGCTTGAGTCTGGCAAGTATGACCACATCAAGGACAAGCCAATCGTCACCTACTGCACCGGTGGAATCCGATGCGAGATTCTCTCTGCTGTGATGATCAAGCGCGGCTTCAAAGAGGTCTACCAAATCGATGGCGGCATCGTTCGATATGGCGAGACCTTCAAGGACAAGGGCCTTTGGGAAGGTTCGCTCTACATCTTCGACGACCGCATGGTTCAGGACTTCAGTGATGAAGCCAAGGTCATCGGCGAATGCGAAAACTGTGGCGGTGCAACTAACTCGTTCCGCAACTGTGCAAACGTCGGCTGCAAGGACCTAGTTTTGCTCTGTGACACCTGCTACGCAGACCCATCACACTCTGAGCACAAGGACACCCACACCCGCGGCAAGCGACACGCACAGCAGGTTGGCTAGCTAGTTTCTGGGGGTACCCCCTAAGACCGGCAATCGTGTCGATTTTTTGCTGGGGGCATCCCCTTTTCTAGTCATTTTTTGCCCTGCCCGTGGCGTTTTATTGAACACATGACTAGTTCAAACACACTCAAAAAACTTGTATCTATCGGCGCAGCCATGCTGCTTGCCGTCGGCGGCAGCCTTGTTGCTGCGCAGCCTGCTTCTGCAGCAGCAACAGCCCAGTTAGGTCAGGCTGCTTACCCAAACATCGCCGCCTTGAGCTGGTCCGCTGGATCTAGCTCGGCTAACCTTCTCGAAGCGCGTTTCATTGCAGATTCCACGATTTCTTCGGTAGCCAAGTTTTCAGTCAAAATGTCAAACGCCAATGGCACAATCACCCCAAACATTGGAACTGGTGGAGCAGACCTGGTAAATAACTGCAAGATCAACTACACGTACAAGGCTCCTGCTGCCGGAACTTACTCCGCGGCCAATGGCCTTTCGGGTAGCTGTTCGGTCTCAAACGGCGCTGTTATCTATACCGTTAGTACGCCGGGTGGTCCGTTTAGTCTCGCCTCCACAGACATGCTGAAAATTCAGTGGACCACCGGTGCTTGGGACCCGGGCGCATTGGCCGGTGGAACTTACAACATCGACATCAACTTGATGGACTCAAGCAATGTTTCATTGGGCACTGCCACGAATACATTCACCTTGGCTGCACCTACAGTTGCGACATTGGATGCCAATGGTGGAACTTTGGGAGGCGTAACCACCGTTGCTCCTGACATGGCTAACCAAATTCACTTGCCGCGCGCTTCCCAGACAAGCTCAGCCCCTACAAAAACTGGAATGGCTCTTATTGGATGGAGCACTAACCAATCAGCGACAACAGGCGCCTTTGACTTCACCTTAACTTCGGCGGCGACTTACTATGCAATCTGGGGTACTCCGACCTTATACACGGTCACTTTCAACGCGGATGGCGGAACAGTCACTTCAGGATCTCTAACAGCTACACAAGCATCAGCCGGCGGACTCGTTACCGTTCCTCGCCTAAGCAAGACCGGCTGCACCCAAGGTCTGTGGTCAAATGGTGCGGCAGCGAACATCAGCTCATTCACCCCGACCAGCACTTTCACGATGACAGCCTCTTGGGTTTGCTCGACCACAGACACGATTGTTGCCACAGTGACCGAGGCCTCAAAACCTCTTCCAGTTTGGGCAGCCCCAATCCTGAAGCAGATTCCAACCCTGAGCAAGACTTTGACCACCGAAGGTGGCAAGCTTTCGCTGAAGGATGGCGACTACTCAAGCCTTAAGTCTGTGACTGTTGGTGGCAAGGAAGTTGCTTACTCGATCGATGCCAAGGGTGACGTAAACATCCCTGTTCCTGCAGGCAAGGGCGGCACTTTCGCTGACCTAGTTGTGACCTTCACCGGTGGCAAGATGACCGTTCAGGATGGCATCAAGTATGTTGAGCCAACCAACGTTGCGACCGTTCGCGAAGCACCAATTGCTGGCTTCAAGGGCACTTCAACCAAGATCACCGGTGCGCTTGCTGAGTCGATTCAGTATGCAGCTCAGCTAGACAAGAAGGCGAACACCGTGCTTTGCACCGGTTATGCCGCTTCGAAGGCTGCTGTTGCAACTGCAACCGCTCGTGCCGAGGCAGCCTGTGGTTATGCAACCAAGGTCAATGACCAGCTAGTAAACAAGAAGGTCACCATCGTGGTCAACGCAAAGCTTGCGAAGACCGCTTCGGTTGGCATCAAGGTTTATAAGTAAAAACTGATTAAAGAAAAACTCCCTCCCGGTGACTCATTTCCGGGAGGGAGTTTTTTGTTACTTATAGGGGTGTCTAACTCAACGAAGAGAGAAAGTTAGACGGTTGGTGCAGTCGGGGTGGTTGGTGCTGGGGTGGTGCCAGTGGTTGGAGCAGTCCAGCCGCCGCTGGCGTCATCGCCGTGGTGACCGCGGCCGCCCTTGCCCTTGCCCTTGCCCTTGCCATCCTTAGGGCCCTTGCCAAAAGCAGGTGCCTTTACAGTTGCGTCGTAAGCAGCGGTTAGGGTGCCTGCTGCGGTTGCGGTTGCAACGCCAGCTGCGTCAACCACGATGGTTACGATCACTGGTGCAGTTGCGGTTGCTGAGTTGTAAACGGCCAGGGTGTAGGTGCCGGCAGTCTTAGGGGTGCGGAACTCAAGGGTTCCGGTTACGGTGCCAGCAGTCAGAGCAGTCGCCTCGAAATGAACTGGGCGTCCACCGGTAGTCGGTTGAGTGGTTGGTGCGGTTCCGGTGAATTCATAACCGATGAAGATTGCGCTGTGCTCAGCAACTTCTAGGTCGGTAACGGTGGTTGGCACACCAGTGATGGTTGCTGCAATCGATGACTTCGCGCCGTTAGCCTTTGGGCCCTGCTTGAACTTGCCATCGGTCGAGTCACCAGAAGTGCCGCCCCAGGTTGGTGCGGTGCCGGTGGTGCCGGTTGAAGATGATGCCGCTGCCTTAACTGAGGTGCTCTTTGAGTGAGCGAATGATGGAGCCGCGAAAGCGGTGCCTGCTAGAACAACTGCGCCAGCTGCGATGGCAGTTAGCTTTAGTGTCTTCTTTTCCATGGGTGGTTCCTTTCGTTGGATTGCGGATCCAGAAATGAATCTATGCAAACTCGAAAACCAAAAGGGCCAAATTCAGGATGCTGTTAGGGTCTTGCCAGTGTTTTCTCAGCAAAGCCCGTGCGCGACAAAGTGCGTCAGCCGAGGCTCCGCTAGAGGCGCCCAACCGCCTGCGCGATGCGAAGATTCAACGATTCCAATTCGGCGAGAACTGCCGTCGCACCCCACACCTTGTTGCGCTGGCGATTGGTAAGTTCATGCACAACACCTGCGCGCTCAAGCGCATCCATGGCTTCATAAATGCTCTGCGGGCTCGCGCCGAGCAGTTTCTCGGCCTGCTCAGCTGACAGCACCGGGTGCATCACCAATAGGTTGATGATTCGGTCAGCGGCACTGCCTGCACGAGGTTTCGCCATGTTCACCCAAGCCGATGGCATCGTCTCGATGTTCAACGCTGAAACCAACGCCTCGCGCCCACTGATTTGTGCCGCCAGTGCGAGGTTCAAGATCAACCCATCGATCGCACCAGCCCGATAGTCAACAAGCGTCTTGAAATAGGCAGCTTGGTTTGCCACCAGGGCCGAAGCGACAGGGGTGACTACTCGGCGACTGACCCCTCGGCGTCGAAAGACCGCGTTGATGATTGCGCGACCGATGCGACCGTTGCCGTCTGTGAACGGATGAATCGACTCGAACTGTGCGTGGCCAATCGCGGCCTGTGCGACTACTGGGATGTCATCGCGGTTCAGAAACACGATCAGGTCATCCATGTATTCATCGACCAGCTCTGGTGGCGGCGGAATGTAGTCGGCTAGGTGGGGCGAATAATTGCTGCCGCCGATCCAGTTTTGAACCTCGCGGAACTTGCCGGCGAATCGCGACTCGACTTCATCCTCGGCCAACAAAATGCCGTGCGCGGCCAAGATGACCACTTTATTGAAACTGCCCGCAACGCCAACTTCATCAATCAGGTTTGAAATCGCCTTCGCCCCGGCCGCCATCAAAGTCGCACTCTGATTCGCCTTTGAACCGGCGATCGCCCGAGCGAAATCTTCGGTCGATGCCTCAATCGATTCAATCTTTGATGACGCGATCGAGTCGGTGCGAACCAGAAAACTCGCCATTGTGTTCAGTGATTCCGCAGAACCGCTGTCAACCTCGCGCAGATCGGCCACCGCAGTTTCTAGTGCCGACACCAGCTTCGGGCTAGCCGAATATGGCTGCTCGCCGATCTTGGGTGGCAGCGAAACCTGAATCTCGGTCAGGGTGCGGTCGAGCTTCGAACCACCCCGCTTCACCTGGCGATAGGGTCGGGGCTCGGTTACATGGGCTGGCCAAAATGTCACAGCCACCTCCTAACCTTGAATAACTCGACGCTTATTCTGACTTATTGCGTTAACCCAGAATAAGACCAACCTCATACGTCTTGTCAAGAGGTGTCGATAAACTAGGGCAGGGCAACAGGAAAAGGACAAATTGGGCTTTTTAGAGAACTTCGAGAAGGGCTTGGAGCGCATCGTTAATGGTGCATTCAGCAAGACCTTCAAATCCGAGATTCAGCCTGTCGAAATCGCGGCCGCCATCCGTGCCGAAATGGACTCAAAAGCGAGCATTCTCAGCCGCGACCGCATCCTTGCCCCGAACACTTTTAGCGTCAGCTTGGCCACCCCAGATTTCAAGCGGATGGCCACCCTTGGCGACTCACTGATCAACGAACTGACCGAGCTGACCACCCGTCACGCGGTCAAGCAGGGCTTCCAGTTCGGCGCCGCTCTCGTGATCAAACTTGTCGAAGACCAGACCCTCAACATGGGCCAGGTCACCGTTCGTTCGACCAGCCAGAACACCAAGGTCGAGTGGATGCCGACCCTCGATGTTGCCGGCAAGCGCTTCTTGCTCAACAAGGCACACACCTCGGTTGGCCGCGACGCCAGCGCCGACATTCAGATCGACGACAACGGTCTAAGCCGCAAGCACTTTGAAATTCTCTGGGATGGCAAGAATGCCGCGGTTCGCGACTTGCGCAGCACCAACGGCACCATGGTTGCCGGCAAGAAGATTGACGAAGTTGCCATCGCCGACAACACCTTGATTCAGGCTGGTCGAAGCGACTTCACCTTCAGAGTGATTGCGAGAACCGTCAGTGAGTGAGTTAGCGCTATTCATCGTTCGCCTCGGCTTCGTGGCGGTGCTCTGGATCTTTGTCTTCAGCATCATCTCGGTCATTCGTGCCGACCTATTTGGTCAGAAGGTGGTCAGCCGCGTGGCTGCTGCCAATGCGCCTGAGGTGGTTTCTGCACCGGTCGGCAACTCGGCACCGATTCTTGGCGCACCTACCCTGGTCAGTGAACCAACCGGAAGCACCGCGACCAAACTTGTGATTCTCGAAGGTGACAAGACCGGCCAAATGGTTCGCCTTGAACGCCGCGAAATCACCATCGGTCGCAGCCCAGACTCTGACCTAATCGTTGACGACGAGTATGCGTCTACCCACCACGCCAAGTTGATTCTGATCAACAACGACTGGCTGATTCAAGACCTGAACTCAACCAACGGAACCTACCTCGACGGCAGCCGCGTTGGCACCCCTGCAGTGGTCAAGTTGAACACTCCGGTTCGCGTGGGCAAGACCGTCTTCGAGCTTCGAAGCTAGTCAAGACATGGCCATCAAGACCATCAGCTATGCGGCCTCCGACATCGGTCGCGTTCGCTCAAGCAACCAAGACTCTGGTTATGCCGGCTTCAATCTGTTCTTCGTGGCCGATGGAATGGGTGGTCACGCCGGTGGAGACATCGCTTCTGCTCTGGTAGCTCAGCGAGTTGCCCAGGCTGACGCAATCTATGACTCGGCCGAGAAGGCCGGCGAAATTCTGCGGGAAACCATTTGGCAGGCAAATGCCGTGCTTCGTGAATCTTGCAAAGAACACCCCGAGCTTTCGGGAATGGGAACCACCTTCTCGGGAATGATCATCGTCGGCGACAAGGCCACGATTGCCCACATCGGTGACTCACGCATTTATCGAGCCCGCGATGGTGAAGTCAAACAGATCACCAGCGACCACACCTTCGTGCAGCGCCTGGTTGAAACCGGCCGAATCACCGCCGAAGAAGCCCTAGTTCACCCTCGCCGCAGCGTGCTCATGCGCGTGCTTGGTGACATGGAAGAGTTCCCTGAAATCGACATCGAGACCTACGATGTCTTGCCTGGCGACCGCTGGATGATGTGTTCTGACGGACTTTCTGGACCAGTGCCAGAGAGCGTCATGGATCGACTGATGCTTTCGAAGATCGACTCTTATGAGGCAACCGAACTGCTGGTCGGCGAGGCACTCGAGTTCGGAGCCCCAGACAACGTGACGGTCGTGGTCGTCGACATCGTCAACGCCAAGAACCAAACCGACTTCGTGCCATCGGCCCGCTTCGTCGGCTCGGGTGCCAACGACGTGGTCATCGATGACCGCAAGGGTCGTCGAATCCTCAAGATTCTTAACCCACTAAACCTGCCAGACATCATTCTGCGTCGCACCGAAGACCCAACCGACTATGTGCCTGAGTCTGACGAATACCTCGAGAAGATTTTGCGCGAAACCAGAACCACGATTCGATGGCGCTACGTGCGTCAACTCGCAACCGTGGTGTTGGTGTTTGCAGCGGTGGCCGCCGGGGTAATCGGCATCTATAACTGGAGCCAAGATCGTTATTACGTTGCCAACAACGGCGGTTACGTCACGATCTATAAGGGCATCAAAGAGTCTCTTGGCCCGTTGAAGTTCTCGTCGGTTTACCAAACCACGACTCTCAAACTCACCGACTTGCCTGAATACCAGCGCTATCTCGTCGAACGCTCGATCACCGCAACCGATCGCAAGGATGCCGACCGCATTCTCAACGAGCTCACCAAGACGGTGGTGAACAAGTGAGTTTCAGCAACCTGACCGAGTCGATTCGAATCCCACGCATCATCCGTGTGATTCCTCGCAACCGAAACATCGAAGCCTATTTGCTGGTTTTTGCCATTGGTCTTTTCGCATTTGAACTGACCCAGATTCAGCTCTCGGTGTTGCAGGTGTTGCGCTCAGACTTCTGGCTTTACTTCTTGCCATTCACCCTGGCCGTGGTCGCCATTCACTTCGTGCTGCGCATCCGTGCCAGCGAAGCGGACTCACTGATTTTGCCGATTGGCGTGGTGCTCAACGGGCTTGGCATCGCCGAAATTTATCGACTCGACCTACACACGGTTGCCATCAAGGGCACCGAGCTTTTTGCCGGTAAGCAGATCGCCTGGACCTGCCTAGCGATTGCCGTGGCAGCGATTGTGGTTATTTTCGTGCCGAGCCACCTGTTCTTGCGTCGCTACGTATATCTGTCGATGTTCATCGGTGTCGGTCTTTTGCTTTCGCCAATGCTGCCGATTATCGGCCGAAGCATCAACGGTGCCCGCCTCTGGATTGGCATTGGCCCGCTGACCTTCCAGCCGGGTGAGCTTGCCAAGATTGCATTGACCGTATTCTTTGCCGGCTACCTGGTTACCCGTCGCGATTCTTTGGCGATTGTAGGCCGCAAGGTCTTCGGCGTTCGCATTCCTCGTGCCCGCGAGCTTGGCCCGATCATCTCGATCTGGGTAGCGAGCCTCTTGGTCTTGGTCTTGCAGCACGACCTCGGAACCTCGCTGCTTTACTTCGGCCTCTTCATCGTCATGATTTACGTGGCAACTGGTCGATCGATTTATGTTGTGGTCGGTATGACCATGGCTATCTCTGGCGCGCTGGTTGCCAGCCGAGTCGCCGATTACGTCAGCAACCGCTTCGACGCCTGGCTAAACCCGTTCGACCAGGGTCACTATGACGCCATCGGCGGAAGCTACCAGCTGGTGCAGGGCATCTTCGGTTTGGCTCACGGCAACGTTCTTGGTGCCGGTCTCGGTGGCGGTTTGCCACACCTGGTTCCACTGGCCGAAAGCGACTTCATCATCGCCTCGCTCGGTGAAGAACTTGGCCTGGTTGGCATGTTTGCCATCCTTGCCCTCTATCTATTGCTCGTTTCTCGCGGAGTGCGAATCGCCTTCAACCACAACGACGATTTCTCGAAGTTGCTGGCGGTCGGTTTGTCATTCGTAATCGCGCTTCAGCTCTTCATCGTCATGGGCGGTGTAACCCGCGTGGTTCCACTGACCGGTTTGACTACCCCACTGCTTGCGGCGGGTGGCTCATCCTTGATCGCTAACTGGATCATCATCGGTGTGCTGCTGCGCATCTCTGACTCGATGGGCAGCGGGCAGCGCGTTATCGGGGCGGTGAACTAATGAATAAAGAACTTCGCCGCGTCAGCATCGTCATTTTCATGATGTTCTTGACCCTGTTTGTGGCCACCACTTCGATTCAGGTGATTTCGGCCGAGACGCTTTCGCAAGACCAGCGCAACGTTCGTTCGGTTTACGACAGCTATAAGAAGCAGCGCGGATCGATTCTGATCGACGGTCAGCCGATTGCGTTCTCGAAGCAGTCTGATGACGTCTATCACTACATTCGCACCTACACCGACCCGATGTATTCGGGCGTGACCGGTTTCTTCTCGAACTACCAGGGCGCCACCGGCCTCGAATCGGCAATGAACTCTTACCTCACCGGCCAGAACTCGGCCCAGTTCTTCGAGCAAATCAATGCACTGCTAGATGGCAAGCCGGTAACCGGTGCAGCGGTTGAACTCACGCTCGATCCAGAAATTCAGCGAGCCGCCTGGGATGCACTTGGAGCTCGCAAGGGTGCCGTGGTTGCAATCGAGCCTGCCACCGGTCGCATATTGGCCATGGTCTCAAAACCAACTTACGATGCCAACCTATTGGCAGCACATCTTTATGGCCCGGTCACCGATGCTTATCAGGCTCTGATTGAAGATGAAGATCAACCGCTGATAAACCGTGCTATCGCCGGCGATCTTTACCACCCGGGCTCCACCTTCAAGTTGGTGGTTGCGGCTGCCGCCCTGGAATCAGGTCAATACACCGCAACCAGTGAACTGGAAAACCCGCAGCGTTACCGATTGCCTCGCACCTTCAGCTTTGTGGAGAACAGCTCGGGCAAGACCTGTGGTACCGGTGAGACGGTGACCCTGGAAACTGCCCTGATCAAATCTTGCAATGTGCCGTTTGCGATGTTGGCGGTGGCTCTGGGTGAGCAGCGCATCAGGGCTCAGGCAGAGTTGATGGGCTTTGGCAGCGAGCTTGAGATTCCACTGCCGGTCACCCCGAGCATCTACCCAGAGAACCTGGAAGATTCGCAAGTTGCCCTGACCGGTTTTGGCCAGTTTGATGTGAGAGTCAGCCCGCTGCAGATGGCGATGGTTTCGGCATCGATTGCAAACCAGGGGGTTCTAATGCGCCCACAGCTAATCGATTTGATCGTGGCCTCAAACCTAAACGTGCTCAGTCAACCTGAGCCAGAGGTACTCTCCTCACCGATGTCAAAACTGACCGCGGGTTTCCTCACCCGCATGATGGTTGACTCGGTGAACTCGGGTGCCGCCACCAAGGCCCAGCTGGCAGGGGTTGCGGTTGCGGGTAAGACCGGCACCGCAGAGAACGGCCTCAACGATCCATACACGCTTTGGT
>ERZ650308.1615-NODE-1615-length-11589-cov-5.174181_pt1 | contig 11589 bp, 10 predicted proteins | sample MGYA00376244_ERZ650308 | MGnify/ENA primary metagenome ERZ650308 (study PRJEB26733, sample SAMN07839295) | wastewater metagenome | biome: small river; feature: stream; material: water | place: USA: North Carolina | collected 2016-04-26 ...
CCTAAAGAGAGCAACTCAGCTAACTCTTTCTTATTGTAATTACCTGTTTTATACAATTCCATTGCTTTATCGCGAAGGTCTTGAGAGTATCCGTGCATTTTATTATCAACCAAAATTAGGAGTCATAGACTTTAACATATTTCGCTCAATAAATGATGGGGTAACTATATTAGAAATATACGTCAGCACAGTTAAATCATATAAGCGTTGCTGAATATCAGGATGTAAATTTTGCATGTTGTTTTCTGTTGTCGTCATGGTTTACCTTTTATAAATTTTCTATAAGACAGCTAGTATGATCTACAGGAATTAATTAGTGATGCTATATTTGCATACCAGATTGTACTATAGCATTTGTAACACATTTATTTACCGTTAAGAGTCGTTGAATAATTCTGCGCCAATATAAATGTTATTTCGCACTTTATCAAAACTGGTAATTATACGTTATTCAATGCGTGAAAAACACCCATGTATTACTTGGGTGTTTTTATTAATCTGATGCTATAAAATCCTGTGTGTAACTATATTTCACAAATGTAATTGGTTCTGAAGTAAATATGGCACCTGAAACTATTTTGAGTTATTAACGTACATGTTGGAGAAATAATTTGTCTATAGAATATAAAACAGTTACAAAACATTTAATAGATGATTTCTCAGAAACTCTATCACATATTTCTAATAATACACAAAGATTTTAACACAAGGATATATCAATGATATTGAATAATAAAAACTATGGTGTTCTTAAGCTGTTTATAGCAATGATTCTGATGGGGACTGTCGGATATTTTGTTATCGAGTCTCACCAAAAACCACATGATGTTGTTTTCTTTCGTTGTCTGTTCGGTGTTATATTTTTAGCCCCATACTGCTTTTTCACTGGAATGTTTAAAAATAGTAATTTAACTAAAAAGAAAGTTTTTATTCTATTTATAAGCGGCATATTTTTAGTATGTAATTGGATAATGTTATTTGCCTCTTTCAAACACTCTTCTATATCTGTGGCAACTACTATTTATCATGTTCAGCCGTTTTTATTTGTAATACTTTGGAGCATTGTACATAAAGAAAAAATCGCACCAGAAAAACTACTGTTAATGTTATTCGCTTTTGCAGGTGTATTATTTGTAATTGATATTTTTAATGATAATATAATTTTAGATACAGGTTATTTATTTGGGGCAGGACTTGCTTTAGTTGCTGCATTATTTTGGGCAATTTCTGCTGTTTTAGTAAAACATGTTGAAGGTGTGAAACCGCATGTTACTGTCTTAATTCAATTGTTCGTCGGCGTACTTGTGATTTCACCATTTGTGGATTTTTCATCAATAATAAATATAACTAGTGTTGATTGGACATACTTAATTATCCTTGGAGTTGTTCATTCATGTTTAGTATATATTTTGATGTACTCATCATATAAGACGTTAACCGCCCCTATAATAGCAATTATGACATTTATATATCCGTGTGTAGCCATAATTGTAGATATGGTCGCATACTCTAAAATATTGAGTTATACACAATGGGTTGGTATTCTAATGATTCTTTTAAGTAGCTTAGTTTCATCACAGAATATACAAATCTTTAGAAAAAGTAATTAGTTATAATAATATTTAAGTGGAAGTATTTTATGTATATATATCGAAATATCATCGACACTATAGGTAAAACACCAATTGTGAAGCTGAACAAAACGTCAAATTCAGCCTTTTGAAAATAAGATCGTTAAATTGCTATAGGAAAAATATGAGTAAAAAAGACTTTTCAATCGCCATCCTTGTTACTGCTATCTGGGGTTCAAATTTTTCAGTAATTAAGCTTGGATTGAATCAACTAGATCCGTTTTTGTTAACAGCTTTTCGGTTTATATTATGTGCTGTACCGATGTGTTTTTTTATTGAACGACCGAAAATACAGCTACGTTATATTGCAGCGTATGGGGTAATTTTTGGTGTTGGAATGTGGGGCGTTGCAAACTTGGCAATACAAATTGGGCTGTCTGCGGGAATAGCCTCATTGTTACTACAATTTAGTGCTTTTTTTACTATAATCTTATCAGTAATTCTTTTAAAAGAAACCATCAAACCAGTTCAATATATTGGAATATTAATTGCAATACTTGGATTATTTTTAATTTTGTATATTACTCATGGTAAAGCGCCTTTGCTTGGTATAGTTCTTATATTGATTTCTGCCATTTGTTGGAGTGTGTGTAACATCATAGTAAAAAAACATAAACCTAATGAAATGATATCTTTTATTATTTGGTCAAGCTTATTTTCAGCACCACCACTTCTTTTAGTTACTTATATTGTAAAAGGTAGTGAACCATTTATCAATTTACATAATAGTTTAAATGGCATGGCAATATTTTCTATTCTATTTCAGGCATATATTACTACTTTATTTGGCTATTGGGTTTGGAATAAACTACTAAAAAAATATACTGCATCCACTGTAGCACCTCTCTCTTTACTAGTTCCAGTATTTGGATTCTTAACTTCTCATTTAATTTTTAATGAGGTTATTGATCAAGGCAAAGTTATTTCTTCAGCTTTAATTGTTATAGGAATATTTATTCTTATATACGGACCGCAAATAAGTAATATTTTTTCAAAACATACTGAGTAAAATGCGAGCAAAACCGGAACTAGTAAATTATAATGCTTCTGTCTAATTAATAAAAAAGTTATAACTATCGTTCGGTTCTTCTAAAAAGGAGCGTGTTATTATGTCAAACATAGAGTAACACTCTCTTTTTAGTGCACTCTAGAAAGATGGACTCTCTGCCGCTTCAATAACCATCTCTTAAATATTGGTGACATACTTAAATAGTGTGACAATATTATTTGTGCTACCAAGCACGTAAAGCCGCCAAAATACTATCAAAATCTTTAACTTTCTGTATAATTTGATTGATATATGATTCCACTGTTGATTTAGAATATTCCAGATTCATCGCAACTTCTTTATTTCGAATAAAATCAGCCCGAGTAATAAGAACCATTAGCTCAGTCGGCGTCGGTAACTCATTAAAAAATTGAATTATACCAGTATGCTCAAGAAACTTAGTTGTTGCGATACGTTTATTTTTATAAAAATGGCGATAATAACCATATAATTCTTTAAGGCTGAGTTCTCGTGTAAGATCTCTTCCAATACTTAGTATCGCACTTACATTATTTGACAAATTCATTACTGGCATCTTGTTCATTGTATGCCGCCATACATAGCCTTTAGAGTTTAACCAAACTCTAGAATTATCTACCACTGCTCTCCCTGTCAATCTTACTTGCTCCTCATACGCTTCCATCTGAGTAGCATTATCTATCCAATATTGGATCATAGTATCATTAATATCCCATATTGTGCGATTCACGAAATCGTTTTCTTTTAAATTAAATATCGATAGATTGTGATCATTTGATGCTAGATATTTACCAGATTTCGCATCTTTGAGATGAACAGCATCGTTGGATGTCATTATTAAATTGTCAACAAGACTGAGAACGCTACGATCAAACATGGTTAATACGCTTTTGCAATAAATAACAACTGTATTGTAGCTTAAATCAATGAGATAAGTATAATTTTTTATAAATTACAACCATATTCTACATAGGTGTAATTATTTGTTATTATGAATATAATTAGTGCTGTAATCAATTTATAAGGAATTAATTATGTTTGAGTCAGCAAAAAATGATTTATTGCTTAAAGGATATTGTATTATTGATGATGTAATACCAAATAAACTAATTCATGACTTACGCAAAAAATATCTGCAATATTTCACAAATGATGCCACATTGACTTGTGAGGCGTTTCTTAGTGATAGTGAGCTTTCCGGGATTATTTTCTCTGATGGTCTAATAACTGCTATATCTGAAATTATAGGTAAGAATTTTTGTCTATATCCAGACTTTACTCTTCGTAAAAACCTGTATATCCCTTGGTATAATGATACTCCATATCTCATGGAAAAAGAAAGAGTTGAGTCAATCACGGCAAATATGGTTCAAGCATCAGTTTATCTACAAGATAATACCTTGGACAATGGTGGTGGCTTGGATGTAATTGAAGGTAGTCACCACAATAAATCTAAAGATGAAATTAATTTTTTATCTTCACAGATGATGGCATCAAAAGCTGGTAGTTTAGTCTTATGGGATAGTCGAGTATGGCACAAAAGCCGAGAGCAAACTCATGCGGCGTTACAAATACCTAAACTAGCTATCCAATGGACAGTTTCGCGTAATACAAGGTTTTCTAATCACTTTCTAAACTATTTGAAAGATCGCATTATGTCTCGTAGACAACACGTCATAGACATAAACAGCACGAGAGAAATTAATTATCTTAATTCTATCTTAAAATTAAACTATCCCAGCTCTTTTAGTAAATCACACCTTGATGTTATAGAAAAAAATCAACTTAATATGCTAACTTATAATTTCTAGGAATAATCATGACTTTTGCAGATCAATTAATAAACTCCTTAGCTCGTGACGTAGGACATATTTTTTCCGTACCAGGTCGAACAGTTTTTCCATTCCTCAGAAGCGTAAGTCAATCGCCACTACAAGATATAATTTGTGCAAGCGAGACTGGCGCTGGTTTCATGGCAGAAGGGTATGCTAAAGCAAGCAATAAATACGGAGTGGCAATAATAGTTGCTGGTGTAGGCTTTAGCAATATCTTCCCATCAATAACCAATGCTTACTATGACAATACAAAAGTATTATTCATAGTTGGTACCGCTGAAACTTTTCATGGTGGTAGGAATATTTTTCAAGACAGTAGTGTTCACCAGTTAAATAATCATAATATTTCATCTGCTCTCACTTCATATTCATGCCTGATGAATACTAGCGACCATATGAATCACTACAGTAACTCAATGTTTAATCTCAAACACAAATCAATGCCTGTTTTGATGAATATACCTATTGATGTTCAAACTAGTAAAGTAAGTGAACTACCTAAGGTTAAAAATGTAAACCATAGTCTACTCAATCAAGATGCGCTGAAACACATTATTGATACTCTGCAGAAATATAGTATTCTACTAGTTGTTGGCAATCGTGCCAATGATGCTAAGGTCGCAATAAACCAATTTTGTGAGAAATATTTTATTATCTCTGCCGCTACCTTGTGTGCAAAAGGAATAATAGATGAATGGCAAGATAATTATCTTGGGGTTTTTGGTTTTGGTATGTCGCCACGAGTGTTTGAGTTTATGACAACTACCACTCCTGAATATATTATTACTATTGGTATGGATATAAATGAACGTAACACCTATCAATGGAGCAGTTTTACGCAACGAATAATTCATATTGATGATGAAATAAATCACAATAGCCGCGATCATTATCTAATGAGTGATGGCTATATCAGCAATATCAACATTTTATTTAATGAGCTATTAAGCACTTGTGAATTGGAGCAAGATTTATTAGCTTCGCTAAATACCCGTAAGAAATATATTGATAAATTACAAACACCTGCCATTATTGCAACACCTCATGAAGACAATAGATTATACGTTGATGATGTGTTACATACTGTAAATAGCTTCTATAGTAAAAATACTAGCTTTGTCACCGACTCTGGCTTACACCGTCTATACTGTGCACAAATACTTCGCCTTGCTCACAGCTCAAGATATTATAGCTCAGTGAACAATGGTCATATGGGATGGGCCATTGCAGCGAGTATGGGTATAAAACTCGCAGACCACGAACGTGACTGCATTTGTATAACTGGCGACGGTTGTATGTTAATGACAGGTACCGAGATACAAACAGCTGCAAAATACAAAATAAAAGTATTATTTATCGTGCTCAATAATGGTGCTCATGGGGCAATTAAAAATGCCAATATACAGTACCCACAAATCGGTCTTGTTGATCATCAATATGATATACCTCATTATGATTGGAGTTTATTTGCCAAATCGTTTGGTGTATCATCTCTTAGTATAAAAACTAATCAACAACTCTACGCAGCACTGGAAATGTTTCGCCATATTAGTGAGCCATTATTACTTGATATTTATTGTAATTATGATAGCAGCGTAAATATAAATTGGTATTATGAAGAATTTATTCGTATAAATAAAAATAAAACTGAGTAAGGTTTTATTCAGAAATCCTTACTACATGATAAATTTTAGGGATAGTAAGAATTGAATTTATGTAGAACTTGGAGTTTTATGTGAGGGTTACTCAAAAAGCTTGTAGAATATGGATCTTTTTCATGTTATATACTGCTCATTAATATTGCAATATTGTACCACACCAGCCCGATTTTCCTATATTTACACGGAAATACTATGTGATATATCAGTGCACTAACATTATGGCTCTTATGTCAATAAATATTTTTGCTCATTCTGGTATTCTAGTGCATTACACCGCAGAGTGGCGGGGAATTTACCCTACGAGATTAATTCAATGAGAAGTATTGAGTTTCTGTCTGTATTGACAATAACATTTAATCGATTTTATTTATATCTTACACATGTTATAATTGTGTGATGACTTTATTATGGGATATTATAATGAAAAAACCAGTCTTATTTCTGGCATTACTAGTACCAATTCTTAGCTATGCTGCGTTGGGTGGTAATCCACCACTCTCAAAAGAGGTTAAAACCAAAAAACAATTTACTGCCAATGTGTCGAGTTCTAATATTACTTATAATCGAGAAGTTAAAGCTAATTATTTAACCTACACATCAATTAATGGTGCTTGTCAGATTAAACAATTTGCCACACTTGAGACATCGGTTGATGGTTCGAAGGTATTTGCTGTTTTGTGGCATTGCCCGATAACACCTAATTTAAAAGAACTATTAACTGATGAATATTTTACTATTTTAACAACAACTCGACCACAAATTAGTACGTTAGATTACAAGAAATATGTCACTCGCAATGTAGTCATAGAATTATCTGGTCATCAGGGTGATAGCCATGGTAATGCATACCTGATTAAGCAAATACCCAATAATCTAAACATTAAAGAGTTATTGAATAATGAAAAAATTTAATTTACTATTCTCCTTAGGTATAACTATTTTTACCATGATTGGAATTTCTTCATGTAATAATGGTTCATCTACATCTACGGTTGCTAAGCCTAATGAAGTTCCAATTAGTATTGGTTCAGGTATGAATGGATCCGGTATTAACACGATGTATGTTTCTATTACTTTGTGTAAAGATCAAACTGGTACTAACTGTCAAACTATTGATAATATTATTCTGGACACAGGTTCTTTTGGTCTTAAGATTAATAAATCAGCATTGCCTGAGAGCTTTATTGCCAGTTTAACTAGAGTAAAAACAACTAATGATGAAACGGTCTACGCCTGTAATACCTTTGGTAGTGGCTATGTGTTTGCTAGTGAACACTATGCAGTGCTACAATTGGCTGGTGATTATAGTGATAATGTAATTGTACAAATTATCGAAAATTCGCCGACTGCAGAAATTCCTGATAGCTGTTTAGCCAAAGGTCCATTTGATAATTTTGAAGACTTTGGTGCAAACGGAATAATTGGTGTCAATCCAGCCTTAACATTAAGTAATAATACCATTCTATTGTATCGCAAAGATACCAATGGGATTTATGTAGCTTTAACTGAAAGCGAGGCTAATTCTGTACCGATATTGAATCAAAACCCACTGACTAGCCTGCACTACAATAACAATGGTTTTGTAATACAAATTCCTCCAACATTGACCAATACAAATACTAATATTCATGGTAATTTAGTCTTAGGAATTAATACTAACGTAAATAATATGATAACTAAAAACACTAATTTAATTGTTGCATCAGAATCATCATTAAGCACCGTATGTAATTCTGGTTGTTTCTATAGTAAAATTGAGAATCCAGAGAGTACTATTCCTGCTGTATTTGATTCAGGAACAAATAGTTGGGTTTTTATCTCTAATAATATTCCTCTTTGTAGCTATGGATATTGTCCGGAATCACCGTTTGTGTGGAATTCATGGGTTTTTAGCTATGATTTTGCACCCAATGAATCATATCAAGTGACAGCTATCATTACCAAAGATGAAGAATCGGCAGGGCAGGAGTTATCATTTAGTGTTATGCCTGGTTGGGGATATGAGAATACTAATAATGAAACATTGTACGGCTCACCATTCTTCTTTGGTAAAAATGTATATATAGTCTTTCCATCGAAACAAAATTCCTCACCAATTTGGGGATTTGAGAGTTATCGTTGAAGAAAGGTTAGCTGTAAAAAATCTAACTTTTCTTATTGATGCTAGTATATGTCGGTATGTATAACATTCTGTTGTGTATTGTTTAATCTGGAGTTGCAAGCCGGAATCCTCGAAGCGTCTGAGGCAATCTAACTTACAACTAGGTGAAGAATTTCCAAACTGTATAAACTTTATCAAAGAATTTAATTCAGTACTATACCTTCGCTAAGTTTGTTAAAATATACGGCAACACAATATTATCAGGAGAATAAACATGGCAGTCTTACCTAAAATTCAAGAATTCTTAGATCAGTTGGCAATAATTAAAGCTAAACTAGCAGAAATCGGTTTTAAACAAAATCAAACCAATACTCGCGAAGGATTGGCTAATCTAACCAGAATCTATATGACCGACTTTGACTCAACTGTCTTTGCAGTTGATGATGTTGTTTTAAATGGCAGATATCCAATACCAATTCGGATTTATATTCCCGATTTGAGCCAGCCATTACCTGTTGCAGCCTTTATTCATGGTGGTGGACATATGTGTGGCAGCATTACGGTCTACGATAACATTGTTCGTAAATTAGCCAAAACTACTAATCACATCATTGTTTCAATCGACTATCGATTAGCTCCAGAGTTTCCTTACCCAACTGGAATTGAGGATAGTAAAGTAGCTATTCGTGGAATTTTTGCTATTTTAAACGAACGTAAAATTAAGTATCGTGATCGCAAACTTACTATTATTGGCGATAGTGGCGGCGCGGCAGTCTGTGCTTCAATTGTAATGGACAAAGAATTTGTCGCAATTGAGCAAATCACTAAACAAGTGTTAATTTACCCATCGCTTGACTATACACTAACCTCGCCAAGTATGGATAAACTTGCTGAAGGGTTTTTATTGGATAAGGCTAAAGTTGCTTGGTATTTTGATAACTACTTGCAAAATGGCGAAGACCGTAAATCTGTATCGCCATTATATGGTGAATTTTATAGCGCTATGCCAGCTACAATGGTCATTACTGCAGCATATGATCCATTACATGATGAGGGTGTTGCTTACTATAACAATGTAGTTAACGTCGGTATAAATGCTGAATTAATGCAGGTTGATGGGGTAATCCATGCCTATTTAATGCTGGAAAATTTATGTACTGAAGAATGTAACAAGACCTATCAGGAAATCAATAAATTCCTTAATCATTAAGCGAGTAAATTATGGCTCACCCAATCATAATGAGCCATAATTACTACCGTTCGCCAGTCAAACGCTTAATAACTGGCAAGAATAAAATAAAGACACCAATCACAATTGCCATCCCGATACAGCAGCGATAAAATAGTCCAAAATAAGCTTGTGCGCTGATGGTTACCGCAATTTCTCCCTTGGGGATTTTAACAAAACTTGATAATAAACCAGAAACATAAGAACCAATTGAACTTGCTAAAAACCATGCCCCCATCAAAAACCCCGATAAGCGCGGCGGTGACATTTTACTTACGATAGATAGCCCGACTGGCGAAATACACAATTCAGCACAAGTTAAAAGAAAAATCCCTGCAATTGGCCACAACATTGAGCTTTTAGTACCTGTAGTGTATGCTAAATACGCACTTAAGGCTAAAGTTGAAAAGGATGCTAATGAGAAAAATAGCCCCATCAGGAACTTTGCAGGTGAGGATGGACTTTTGCCTTTACGATCAAGTACAATCCAGATTTTTGCAAAAATCGAAGCTAGGATTATGATAAATGCCGCATTGGGGACTAGTACAAACATACTGGTAGGAACGGTAAGCCCCATTACTGAACGCTGGATATCTTTGTCAATAAACAACGCTAGTGAGTTGAAGAGTTGTTTATAGAGTGACCAAAAAAATACTGCAGTAATAATAAACACCAGTATCGATAACAATTGATTGCGCTCTGCGGAGGTATGACTTCTGACTGCCAAAAAAGCGATATAAAACAATAAGCCAAAACTAATCGCAGTAATGACAATCTTGGTATTGCCTGGATCACTAAGTAACACAAAAATTATGGTAATACTTGCAATTGCACCGATAATCAACCAAATCGCCCCACTGAACAAACCAATTCTACGGCGTAAATTGGCTGATTTAACGATATTTGATTTTTCTGAGTAATAACCTTTTTTATAGCCATAACCAAAGATACACAATCCAACAGCCATTCCGATTGCCGCTAATACAAAGCCATAATGCCAATTAATCATTTCGGCTACATAAGCGATGATAAGTCCAGCTAAAATCGAACCGAGATTAATCCCCATATAAAACAGCGTGTACGCACTATCACGACGCACATCACTTGGCTGGTAGAGTTGTCCAACCAAAACTGAAACTGTTGATTTGAGAAACCCAGTACCAATTGCGACTATAGCCAGACCGAGATAGACTGCATTTAAATCTAATGGCAAGGATAAGACAATATTTCCCAGTAAAATCAGTATGCCGCCAATAGTCACAGCCCAAACATAACCAATTAATTTATCCGCGACCCAGCCACCTAAAATTGGTGCCAGGAAAGTAAAAGCCATGTACGCACCAGAGACCAAACCTGCTTCACTTTCTGAGACATTTAAGCCTTTTGACAGATACAAAACCAAAATCCCAGTTATACCGTAAAAGCTAAAACGCTCCCACATTTCGGTAAAGAATAAAAAATACAAGCCTTTAGGGTGTTTGGCTGAATGAGGCATATCGAATGACCTTTTTAGAGATTAAACAAAGTTACTTATCAATGGTATAGTTTAAATCGTCATTGTTTCTTGGCATATTGTCATTGGTATAAATCAAGCTTTTAGCGTTAGCAAATAATTATACAAGGTATCTTTATTTCCTCCACATAGTTTATGAGTTAAATTGACTGCTTTTTTGGCGGGTAATTCAGTTGCCAATAATGTAACGGTAGATTTTTGTTCTGCGGTTAATTCATCTGAAGCCAAAGCTTGCTCCCGAATGCGTGGTAATATCAGAATTACGAACTCACCTCGTTGCTGATTATGATCACTTTCAACAAATTGCAACAATTCACCTGCGCTACATTTACGAATAGTTTCAAATTGTTTAGTTAGCTCACGCCCCATCACCAGCATCCGGTCATCACCTAGAACCTGGATTATATCTTTTAGGCAATCGCAAATCCGATGCGGTGATTCATAAAGCGCCACCGCGTAATCCACTTCTTGCCATAACGCTAATTGTTTTTGCCGTTGTGAGGTTTTGCTTGGTAAAAAACCAAAAAATAAACTCGGTGTGTTAACTGTACCACTAACTGAAAGCAATGTAATATAAGCACAAGCACCAGGCA
>ERZ650308.1616-NODE-1616-length-11583-cov-7.416031_pt1 | contig 11583 bp, 13 predicted proteins | sample MGYA00376244_ERZ650308 | MGnify/ENA primary metagenome ERZ650308 (study PRJEB26733, sample SAMN07839295) | wastewater metagenome | biome: small river; feature: stream; material: water | place: USA: North Carolina | collected 2016-04-26 ...
CACCCGAGGCGCTGATCGCCTGGTAGCCGCCGTCGCCCGCGGTGTTGAGCGCGAGCGGCCGGAAGACGGGGATGAACGCGCCGACCACGCCGTCGGACATCGCGATCGCGTTCACCACCTGGCCGGCGACGGCGGCGACCGCGCGCCCGACTGCGCCAAACGCGCCAGTGACGTTCTGCACCGTGAACAGCCGCCCGAAGAGGCCGCCGACCGCGTTCGCCGCGCCTGCGACCGCGCCGCGGAGCATCGTCGCCGCGGGGGCGCCCTCGCCGAGCGCGCCCGTGATCGCAATGAGGGTGTCCTTGAAGGTCCGAATCCCCGGCAAATTGCCGAGGTCCATGCCGACGATGAGGTTGAAGATCGCGTTGCGGGCGTTGCTCAAGGCGCCGGTCAGGGTGTTGGCCTGGTCGCGCGCGAAGCTGCCGAGGGAGCGCCCGCGGTCGAGCCGCGTCTGCACCGCGTCGAGCGCGGCTTGGATGCCGACGCTGCTGTTGACGCGGCGCTGCCGGATCGCTTGGAGCGCCGCGCGGTTGCCGGCCTCGCCCGTGCCGAGGTTGAGTTGGCGGGCGATCGACGCCAGCACCGCCTCGCGGCTGACGTTCGCGTTCTGGAGTTGAAGGAGCTCCTGCCCCTGGAGCTGCCCCGCCGCGCGGATCTGCGAGAGCGCGAAGGCGAAGCCCTCTTGGCTGCGCTGCCCGAAGGCCGCGCCGAGGTCGGCGGACGCCGCGACGAGCGGCTGAATCTCGCGCTCCGCGAAGCCCGCGATCGCGAACCCCGCCGTTTGTTGGATGATGTCCTGCGTGTCGAGGGGCGTTTGGTTGGCGATCGTGATGGCGTTGCGGAACTGCCGCCCGGCGGCCTCCGAGCTCCCGAGCACCGCTTCGAGCGCGACGAGCGACGACTCCCGAAACGCGGCGATCTCCACCACGCTCCGCGCTGCGGCGACGCCCACCTCCGCGAAGCTGCCGACGACGCCCGCGAGCGCCGCGGCCGCGCCGACCGCGAGGCCGCCGAGCAGGCCGAGGCCCTGGCGCGTGCCCTGCGCGAGAAGGCGCTGGTTCTCCTGCATCCTCCGCGCGTTGGCGGCGGCCTGCCGCGCGGCGTCCCGCTGCGCCCGCGCCGCGTCGCGCGCCGCCGACTGCTGCGCGCGCCGGAGCTCGGCGCGGTACGCCTTCAGCGAGTCGCGCGCCCGCTTCGCGGGCCCGGACACGCCGTCGCGGAGGAGCAGGCGCCAGCGGAGGGTCTCGTCAGCCACGGGTGCGTCGTTTGGGGGTCGGGGAGGACGGCTTCGCGCTCAGCCCCTTGAGGAGCGAGCGGAAGCCGCCGAGGAATTCGACGAGCAGGTAGGCGCCGGCGCGGGCCTCGGGGTCGCCGTGGTCCGCGCCGAAGAGCGCCATCAGGGCGTCGGCGCCTGCGTCGGGGTCGCGCCGTCCGACGAGGAAGAGCTCCCCGGCGAGGCGGCGCGAATCGGCAAAGGGCCGAGGGCGAGAGCCTCCGCGGTATCGCCGAGCACGTCGAGGAGCGCGGGGTACTCGTCGCCCATCGCGTCGAAGTCGAGCCGCAGGGCCTTCACCGCGGCGGGGTCGGCGGGCGCGTCGAGGGGGACGAGCATCGCCCGCGCGAGCGCGACGCCCGCGTCCGCCTTCGTGGTCGGGTCGGCGCTGCCCTGCATCGCCTTGAAGCGCTGCCAGAGCGCGCGGAAGCCGGTGCGCGGCACCGCGATGCACCACACCCGGCCGCCGAGCTCGAGGACGGCGATCCGGTCGCCGTGGATGGTCGCGGCCTTCGCGCGCGCCGCGTCGAGCGCGGGGCTGGTGAGGTCGGCGGCGCCGGGGGCGGCGTCCGTCTTGTCCGCGACGCTCACGACGCGACGAGCTCCGTGCCGTCCTGGAAGCACCGCAGGAAGGTGAACTTCACCTCCACCTCGGAGGCGTCGGTGCCCTCCTCGGCGCTGTGGTCGCTGCCGATGACGCGGCAGTCCTCCAGCTTCGCGGTGTGCACGTCGCCGTCCTCGTCCCACTGGTGCACGAGGGTGAAGCGCTTGCGGGAGTAGTTCGTCCCCGCCGCGGCGAGGAAGGCCGCCCACCCGCTGCGGTAGAAGGTGACGGAGGCGTCGCCGGGCTTGTAGCGGCCGGCGGTGCGCCCGCGGGGCACGGGCGACGCGCCGTAGACGGGGTCGCTCCCCTCCACCTCCTCGGCGTACTTCGCCCCCTTGATGTCGGTGATCTTCTCGCCGTCGATCTCCAGGCGGTAGCCCGTCCAGGAGTGCTCGTGTCCGTTGCTGTTCATGGTCGCTCAGCCCCTCACGCCGCGAGGCGGTAGCCGATGGTGGCGGTGACGGTGTTGACGGTGCCGCGCGGGACGAGGGTGACCGCGACGCGGAGGATGCCGGTGGAGAGGATGTTGTCCGTGCGGTTGGCGAGCGCCGCGACCGCGGTGACGTGCTCGTTCGGCGCCACCTTCACGGCCTGCGCGACGGCCGCCGCGACGTACTGCTCGATCGCCTGCGCGGCCCTCTCCGTGAGCCGCCCGGTGCCGTCGGTCTTCGTCTCCACGTCGTCGCCGACGAAGGTGGCGATGGCGGGCAGCGCGGCCCGCGCGGCGGCGCACATCACGCGGATGCGCTGGATCTCGGAGTAGTCCGACGAGGCCGTCGCCATGGTGCGCGCGGTGACGAAGTACTCGCCGCGCGGCCGCCCCTGCACGGTCTGGAAGCACGCGAAGCGCGCGAGATCGAGCGAGGTGTACGTGCGGCCGTCGTGGAACACGCTCGACGAGTCGCCGTCGGGGTAGAGCCCGGCGACGGGGCCGTTCTTCACCTTCAGGGGCGACTCGTGCAGCGCGCTGTTGAGCAGCCGCGCCGCGAGCACGCGGAGGCCGCTGCGCCGCTGCGCGCTGTTGTCGACCGCGGAGACGACGAGCGCCTCCCCGGCGACGATGACGCCCGCCTTGCCGAAGTCGTAGCTCTGAAAGCCGGGGTCGGCGCCGGTGATGCTCGTCTGCCAGGCCGCGACGGTCTCGCCCGTCGACTGCCCGCGCGCCTCGCAGAGGGCGAAGGTGTAGACGCCCGCGGTCTCCCGCTCGGTGACCCAGGTCTTGACCGTGGCGACCGTCGTGCGGTTGACCGCGCCCTCGACGATGACGAACTCGAAGTCGCGGCCCGAGGTGGCGAGCGCGTCGAGGGCCGCGTCGAGGCCCGTGGCGTCCCACGTCGGGGCCGCGGTGCGGAGGCGGTAGATGTCGCCGACGACGCACGAGGCGGCGCTGAAGGCGAACGTCACGCCCGTGTTCGGGACGGCGTAGCTCCCGGAGACGATGGACACCTCGTCGCCGTAGGTGCGGCCCCCGTCGAGGCTCACCTTGACCGCGGCGCCCGCCGAGGGCGTCGCCGCCGCGCGGGTGACCTTCACGCGGAAGTCGTAGGCGTCGAGGGGCGTGCCCGACGCGGTGACGGCCACGCTGCCCGTCGCGTCCGCGCTGGTGGGGCAGTTGGCGCCGACCGCGAGCCAGAAGTCGTTGGCGACGAAGGTGCCGTCCGTCCACGCGAGCGAGAGTCCCGTCGACCCGATGGCGGTGGCGCTCGCGCTCACGTCCACCGAGTCGTCCAGCAGCCACGTCGCGCCGCCGTCCATGCTGATCTGCACCTTCGGGTTGGCGGCGCTGTTCGCGCCCGCGGTGGTGACCTTCACCCGCACCGCGTAGGGCTGGTCGGGCGTGCCGGTGAGCGCAGGGACGGCCGTCGAGGTGTTCGACCCGTCGGCCGCGAGGGTGCCCGCCGAGGAGCTACCGGCGCCCTCCTGCGCCACGCCACCGAGCACGGCCGCGGTCGCGCCCGTCGTGCGGACGCCGATCACGGGCCCGCCCGCGTGCTTCAGGATGTGGGCGAGGCTCTGCGCGAGCGGCCCGTAGCCGAACGTGGTGATCACGTCCTGGGGCGTGGACAGCTCGACGGGCGACGCGACGGTCCCGGCCGACGAGCAGCCCACGACCGCGACGGGGCGGTCGAGCTGCGCGCCGATGCCGAGGCCGCCGTCGAGGAGGCTCAGGGTGGCAGATCCGAGGGTCATGGCTCTCCGAGGTGGATGGTGCCGTCTCCGGTGACGGCGGCGGTGGTGTCGAAGGTGGCGGAGGCGACGGTGCGGGTGCCGGGCGCGCGGTCGAGCACGGCGATGGGCCACGCCCAGGTGAGCGCCACCACCTCGCCGTAGTCCGTCGCGGCAGGCGCGTCCTCCCAGGACTCGCCGAGGAAGCGGACGCGGCCCGCGTAGCGGCGCTGCATCGCGGCGACGACGGCGGAGGCGAGGTCGCTCGCCGCGTCGAGGTCGCGGCCCCAGCACACCGCCGTCAGGACGGGGTTGCGGGTGACGAGCGAGCGGCGCCCGCCGGGGAAGGCCGTCTTGAGCGCGGGCGACGGCGACCCGTTGCCGAGCACCCACACGACGCGCGGGGGGCTGGCGAGCTGCGCGAGGTAGCGCCGGCCGATCGCGTAGGAGAGCGCGACCGCGGTCACGCCGTCGGGGCCGAGGCCCGTGATCGACGCGCCGTCGTAGCTCACCACGTCGGCCATGACGGCGGCGATCTCGTCGGCGATGGCGGTCGCTGCGGTGGTGGCTGCGGTCATCGGAAGGCGGCGCGGACGGCGGATGTCGCGGCGGTGGCGAGGCCGCGGGCCCACGGCTGCGGCAGTGCCTTCAGCGGGAGATACGGGCGCGCGGGGATGCGGCCGAGGCTCTGGAAGCGCCCGCGCGCGTCGCGGTTCTGGCCGCTCTTCTTCTGCGACCCGTAGAGGTGCACGAGCGCGCCGGGGCGGTTGACCACGATCACCAGCGCGTCGGCGAGCACGACGGGCGACGACGCCTGTTCGCGCAGCTCGCCGGAGTCGTAGAGCGGGCCGCCCTTGTTGGGACGGCCGCGCGCGCGAGGCTTCTTGAGCCGACGCCACGCCTTGCCGTTGGGCCCGGTGGAGAGTTGGAACTCCGCGCGCACCAGATCCGCCAGCACAGGCCGCGCGGCTTCGAGCACCTTCGCGCGCCGGCTCGCGGTCGCGAGGTCTGCGACGCCTGCGATGAGGCGGTCGAGCTTCGCGAAGTCGCCGTCGAGGCTCACCGGCCGCGCGTCCAGTTGCGCCGGGGGTTGGTGACGCAGAACGTCTGCCCGCTCGCCTCGTCCGTGCTCGGCGTCGAGTCGGTGAGGTCGGGCGTCACGTGGCCCGCGGCGACGGCGCTCAGCCACGTCGTGGCCATCTCCACGCGGCGCAGCAGCACGTCGTCGGCGCCCGCCTGCGGGTCGAAGCCGCGCGTCACGAGCAGGTCGAAGGCCGCGAGGATCGCGACGGCCCGCGTGAGGTCGGCGCTCCACGCGGTGATCGGGAGCACGTACCCGCGCGCCCGCAGGTACCCATCGGCCACCGCGGACGCGGCGTCGAGCGCCTCCTCCTGCACCGCGGTCGCGACGCCGGAGAGCGCCTCCGCGCGAATCCCGAGGCGCACGAGGTTGGTGGTGGTGGCGTAGCGGGTCACGGCGCGTCAGCGGAGGGGAGAGGCGGCGGCGCGGCCACACAGCGCGCGCCGCCGAGGGTGTCGATCAGGCGCCCGCGTTGCGGAGCAGCGTGCCGACGAGGTGGGCGTAGCCCGCGCCCGCGGTGTAGGCGCTGGCGATGCGCTCGAAGGTGAAGTTCGACGCGGCCACGTACATCTGCGTGTGGAGCTCGGCGTCGGTGTCCATGATGGCGCCGATCGTGCCGGTCTTGATCCCCGCGGTCCCGAGGGTCGCGGTGAGGTCGCCCGACGCGCCGCCGAGGATGTCGCCCGCCGTGGAGCTCAGGGACGACGCGATGCCGATCGCGGACGACGAGCCGCCGGTGAAGCCGGTGGTCACCTCCCAGTGCGCCGACTCGAGCTTGAAGCGCGCGCCGGTGGGGATCGTGAGCAGCACCGCGCCGTCGGCCGTCGCGTAGGAGATCGGCAGCGCGAGGTCGACGGCGCCGGGACAGCGCAGCCACCGCCCCGCGGTCGGCGCGGCGGCGGGGGTCGCGACGAGGATGTCGTCGCCGGTCAGCGTCGAGGTCGAGTGCCAGTACCACCGCGACTGATTGGCGTCGACGAGGACCTCGTTGCCGTGGATGAGGTCGCCGACCTCGGTGACCGCCTTCAGCGCGGTCATGGTGGCGACGGAGGCGGCGACGGCGGAGCCCGAGCTGTACTTCGGGGCGCCGAACGGGGTGCGTGCGTTGATGGACATTGGAGGGTCTCCTGTGATTGCTCGGGCGCGGGCCCGTGGGTGTCAGACGGTGGTGCCGGTGATGGCGAAGGTGACGGAGGGGCCGGAGCCGCCGATGGTGCAGGCGACGCGCACGAAGCGGTCGAGGCTGCCCATGCTGCGCTGCGTGGTGCCGGTGGCGGTGACGGGGCCGAAGGCGTCGACGACGCGCCACGTCCCCGAGTCGTAGGCTTCGCGCGTCTCGATCTGCGCGTGCAGCGAGGCGCCCGTGCCCGAGATGGCGGAGACGACGAGCGCGAGCCGCGCCGTGCCCTTGTCGCCGACCTCGTAGACGTCGGAGTTGAACGTCGCGGTGCGGGCGGCGGAGGCGACGAGGGTGACCTCGTCCTCCTCGTACGTCTGCCCCACGCGGGGGCTGTATGCGAACTGCGTCATCGTGGACCTCTCGAGGAAGAAGATGAGCGCCTCGGCGGCGCCAGCGGAGAGGCCGTAGGAGCGGAGCTCGGGGACGCCCGCGCCGATCACCTCCTCCACCGCGAGCACGCCGCCCGCGAGGAGCGCCGAGCGCGAGGGGAAGCCCGCGGGTAGCGCGGTCGCGGTCGTGGCGACGCGGACGGAGTGGAACGCCGCCGCGAGGCCGTCGTCGCCCTCCCGCGTCGCGCGCTGCTCCTTGAGGAAGCGGTAGCGGCGCGCGCTGGTGACGTACGGCGCGAAGCCCGTCGGGAGCACGTCAGCGCCGGTGGTGGCGGTCGTGCCGCTGCGGCTCGCGCAGCGCCGGCCGCGGGTCGCGCGGCGGCGCCGAGGTCGCCGCGAGGGGCGGCGCGGGCTCGACGCGCGCGTCCTCGACGGAGCGCGCGGCGTCGGCCGCGAGGGGCGACGGCGCCAGGGTCAGCGCCGCGCGGTGCGCGAGCATCCGGCGCGAGAGGATCACGTCGACGCCCGCGTCTTCATCGCCGCGACGCCGGCCTTCGTGCCGCCGGCCATGCAGCCGTAGGCGTGCACGAGCATGTAGGCGTGCATCACGAGCAGGTCGTCGTCGGCGAGCGAGTCGCGGTCCTCCTCGATCGTGACGGCGGGGTCCATCCACACCGCGACCGCGCCCTCCTTCACGAGCATCGTGTAGTAGGTCTCGGGCGACGTGCCGAGGACGAGGTCGGCCTTGTCGCTCATCACGAGCGGGACGGGGCCGAGCATCGAGGGGATGCCGCTGGTGTTCTGGACGTAGAGCGGGCGGCCCAGCGTGTCGGAGAGGGCCGAGATGTCCCACATCACGTTCGACTTCGCGAACCAGAGCGCGGGCGCCGGCTTCACCAGTTCGTCGCCGAACTTCTGCATGGTGCCGTTGATCGCGGCGACGCTGACGTTGCCGGAGCTGCCGTCGTAGACCATCGACGCGGAGACGGCGCGGGCCGCGAGGCGCTGGACGATGATGTCCTCGAGCTTCGCCGCGAGGCCGGCGAGCAGCATGTCGCGCGCGACCTGGTACGGGTCGCGGCCCTGCGTCGCCATGCCCGCGAGGGTGTTGATCGACACGGCGTCACCGAGGTGGATCACGACCGCGGACTCGCTCGACATCGCGAGGCGCTTCGGCGTGACCGCGCCGCCATCGGGGATGAGCTGCGCCTTGCCGATGCTGTCGAAGTAGGGGACGGTCACGTCGGCGCCGACGCGGTTGCGGCCGTTCTGGAGCGAGGGGTTGAGCACGACGGCGCGGGAGCCGCCGAAGATCTGCATCCCCGCGATGCCCTTGACGACCTCCTCCTGGAGGACCGTCGGGTAGATGAGGTTCGATCGCTGCGTGGTCGACATGTTCGTTGGGTGTTGCGCGGGTCACGCCGCGCGCGGTGGTGGTTGGCGGCGTGGGCTCAGTGGGTGGCGGCGCGGAGCTCGTCCGCGAGCTTCGGGGCGGAGGCGGTGAGCGCGTGCTTCTCGCGCGCGGAGAGCGAGCCCCAGCCGCCCGCGCGGGCCTTGTCGGCGACGGCGGCGACCTCGGGGGCGAGCTGCGACGCGGAGACCGGCGGCGACGCGGGGGGCTTCACCTCGCCCGCCGGCACGGCGCGCGGGGCGGTCTCGCGCCACGCCCGGAGCTGCGGCACCGAGAGCGTCGCGAGGAAGCCGTCGAGCGCGGGCGTCCACTGCCCCGCGGCCTTCGCGGCGGAGACCTCCGCGTCGCGCTCCATGCCCTCCGCGCGCTTCTCGGCGGCGACGGCGCGCTCGAGGGCGGCGTTGTGGTCGGCGGTCATGCGCGCGAGCGACGCCTCCGAGGCGTCGGCGCGGGTCTTCAGTGCGCCGAGCGCGGCAGCCTGCGCCGCGGGGTCGGTCGCGCCAGTGATGGCCGCGAGCGTCGCGGCGAGGTCGGTTTCCATGGTGGTCCTCTGTGCGCGCCCCACGGGGGCGGCGGTGGTGCCGCGCGAGGCGGCGGTTGCGGTCGTGGCGGGGGAGGTGGCGAGGCCGGCGTCGGGGCGCGCGGACTTCTTCTCCGCGGGCAGCGTCGCGAGGATGCGTCGCATCTCCTCGATCTCGGCCGCCTGCGTCGTCTTGATGCCCGCCGCCAATTTCTTCAGGTCGCTGTTTTTCAGCTTCCCGTCGGCCTCGTCGACCATCGCGAGCGCGGCCTCGTGGTGCGGGATCATCGCGCCAATGAAGCTGCGATCGTCGGTGACCTTGGCAGGCGCCATTGAGGCGAGGTCGCGACCGGGCGAGGCCCGAGACGTCGATGCGTGCGATCCCGCGGGCGCCTTCTGTGCGAGCTCGGCGAGCAGCGCGGCGCGGGAGGCGATGCGGTCTGCGAGCCCCGCGGCGACGGCGGCGCGGCCGTAGCGCACGCCGCCGTCGAGCGCGCGCAGGGCCTCGGGGGTGAGCGCGCTGCGGCCCGCGCCGACCTCGGCGAAGAACATCGCGGCGAGCTCGTCCACGCGGGCGCGCATCCGGCCCTCGGCCGCGTCGCTGATGGGCACGGCGGGGTGGCCGTCGGTCTTCTCGACGCCGCTCGACACCACGCGCACGTCGACGCCGTCCTGCGCGAGCTGGTCGACGCGCGACGTGAGCGACGCGATGACGCCGACGCTGCCCGTCCCGCCCGTGTCGCTGGTGACGATCTCGTCGCAGGTGGACGCGAGCCCGTAGGCCGCGGAGTAGGCGCCCGACGCGACCCACGCGACCGTGCGCTTGCCGCTCTTCATCTTCGCGGCGCGCAGGGCGGCCATGCAGTCGAAGAGCCCCGCGACCATGCCGCCGGGGCTGTCGAGGTCGAGCATCACCGCGCGCACCGCGGGGTCGGCGTGGGCCGCGTCGCAGCGCTTCTGGATCGCGTCGTATCCGTCCCACCACCAGCCCGCGCGGTCCATGAGGGCGCCGCACACAGGGACGATCGCGACGCCGGCCTCGACGCAGTAGCCGGGGCCCTCCTCGTCGTCCTCCTCGTCGTCCATCCACCCGGCGAAGTGCACGGGCTGCGAGGCGAGCTGCGCGGCGGACTCGGGGCGCATCGCCACGGCGTCGGCGGAGAGCCAGCGGGCGTGCGCGTCGGCGCGCCGAAGGTCGGTGAGCGGGTCGGTCATGGTGCGGGGTCCTGGGGAGCGGGCAGTGGAGGCGCGGGCGCGGGGATGTCTTCGAGCGGGATGCCGGCCTGTTCGAACACCGCGAGGCGGTCCACGCGCTTCCCCTCGGGCGCCACCGCGTCGAGCGCGGCGATGCCGTCGCCGAGCGACTTCATGGACTCGCCGCGCGCCTTCGCGTTGACGGGCGCCTCGGTCTTCCACCGCGGCCACGGCGCGAGGTTCGGCGAGCCGAAGTTGAGCGCGGCGTAGTCGACGAGGCACTGCTCGCGCAGGCATGTCGACAGCGTCGCCGCGTCGGCTTCGATCAAGTCCTGCCGCACGATCCCGTGCAGCGTCGCGCCGGTGTCCTGCCCCTCGGTGATCTCGGTGGACGATGACTGCCCGGTGATCGCGATCACGATCTCGCGCGCGGCGAGGTCGGTCTGCGCGGGGAACATCTCCCACGTCTTCGCGGTCGCTTCGAGCAGCCGGAGCTTCATGCCCGGCGGGGGGACGATCGCGGTGTCGGCGCCGATGTCGGCGAGCGCGTCGCACAGGTCGTTGCGGACGCCGAGCGCGGGCGGCTCGGTCGCGAGCGCCGCATCGTAATCCGCCGTGCGGATCGCGCTCCCGTGCACCGCGCTGTGCTGGCCGAAGTCGCCGAGGGCGAGGTACTTCAGCAGCCACGGGCGCCCGCACGCGCGCCAAGCGCCGTACATCCACGGGCGCCCGTCGCCGTCGGGCTCGCCGCTGCACGAGGGAGCGTAGAGCACCCACCGCCGGCCCTGCGGGTCGATCTCCTCGTCGCCCGCCGCGGTGCGCACCACCCACCGGCGGCGCGTCGCGTCCCAGCGGAGGTTGCGCGCGTCGTAGGGCTTCAGCGCGCCGAGCCACCGCCCGCCGCGCAGCGTCCACACGCGCTGCGCGAGGCCGACGCCGAGCAGGACGCCCCACGTCGCGAGCGCGCAGAGCGCGGCCTCCGAGTGCGCGAGGTACCAGTCGCCGCCTTCGAGCGCTCGCGCCACGCGGCCAGAGGAGCGCCGGTCGCCGGCCTCCTCCCACGCGAGCGGGAGCCGCAGCAGCCCCTTGACCCTCGTCTCGACCGCGGCCTTCACGCGCGCGTCACCGAGCAGCGACCACACGAGGTCAGCGGGCCGCTGGAGATTGCCGCCCGCGGCGAGCGCCTCGGCGACCTCCAGGTCGCTCGTCGTCCACTGCGTGAACGTGCGGGGGGTCGGCGGCGACGCGACGGCGACGCGCTCTTTGGCGGCGGGGGGCACGGGGAGGGGAGGTCAGCGGCGGGAGCCGCCGCGGGAGAAGCCTGCGGCGTCGGCGGACGTCGTCGCGCCGAGCATCAATTCTGCGAGGCCCAGCGACAGCGCGTCGATGTCGCCGGGGCTGCGCTGGGAGGTCGCGAAGTCGTGCGTCGTCATCGACTCTTCGAGCCGCGGGTGGTCGCCGACGTGCGAGACCATCGACGGGGTCCCCGTGGTCGGGTCGCCGTAAAGGTCGCGCGCGCTCTCGGCCCGGCCGCGCTTGTCGCCCTTCACCTTCACCAGCTTCACCGGCACCGCATCGGGCGACTTGCGCCCGAGTTTCAGCGCCTCGGTGAGCAGGTAGGCGCGGATGGTGCGCTCGACCATCGCCCCGCCGTTGTTGGCCTCGGCCACGATCGCGGAGGCGTCGAGGCGGCGGAACGCGGCAACGGCGCGCGCGGCCCAGCCGTCCACGCCCATCTTCCCGGAGGCGTCAGCGAGCACGTAGGCGCGGCCGTCGGCGCCGCGCGCGAGCGTCACCACGCCCGCGTCGTCGGCCTTCGCGGCGG
>ERZ650308.1617-NODE-1617-length-11581-cov-6.847389_pt1 | contig 11581 bp, 11 predicted proteins | sample MGYA00376244_ERZ650308 | MGnify/ENA primary metagenome ERZ650308 (study PRJEB26733, sample SAMN07839295) | wastewater metagenome | biome: small river; feature: stream; material: water | place: USA: North Carolina | collected 2016-04-26 ...
CCGCATTCGGATTAATCAAGATGTTGATGAGGCAATTGATATCCTCAATGCGCAGTGCTATCGCAAAGATGAGCAAGTTGATGAGCAGACTATTACTCTCACCACGACAAATGCCCGTGCTGATCAAATCAATGGAGCTGGGCTGCGAGCCATCACCACCGAGGGTAAGGTGTATGCCGGTAAATCGACTGGAAAATTCAATGTCGATGAGCGTAATCTACCGTCACCAAATAGTTTAGTACTCAAGGTCGGCGCTAAGGTGATGTTTACAGCAACAGATCCAGGCTTTCCAAAGCGTTGGGTCAACGGTACGATTGGAGTCGTCCGTGAGATGCTGCCAGATAAGGTAAAGGTCATGGTACAAAGCGGACCATACTCCAATACTGTTGAGGTAACAGGTCATCAGTGGGAATCCTATCGCTATGATCACGACATGATGTCAGGAAAGATCTCTCCGAGCATCATCGGCACTTACGTGCAGATTCCGCTAATGCTTGCTTGGGCAGTAACTATTCACAAGAGTCAGGGCAAGACTCTGGATAAGGTGAAGGTTGATCTCTCATCAGGTGCTTTTGCCTCAGGGCAGGTCTATGTAGCCCTCAGTCGTTGTAAAACGATCGAAGGCATTTCTCTACAAAGACCAATTGAACCTAGAGATGTAAGTTGTGATCAGGAGATCAAGCGCTTCTATATGAATTGCCTTCCTTCCGCCAAATAGGGGTATTTGAGTCTATTTGACTTGCCGTTTTTAATGTAATAACATTGTTATTACTATGAATAAAAGTCATAAATCTCCTCAACAAGCAAGCGCGCCTTTGCAAATAGCTATAAGACCTGTTGGTAACTCCAAGGGTGTGGTTATTCCAAAGATTATTCTTGAGCAATCTGGGATTGAGGGGGTTGTTGAGATGGCAGTTGACGGCGAAAAAATTATCCTCAGTAAGCCAAAAAATATATTGCGTGAACATTGGGCTCGGGATGCACAAAACCTTGTCAGGGCAGGAGAGGATGAATTGGTTCTCGGTGACTTTGCAAACAAGGAAGATGGAGGCTGGGTTTGGTAAAAAGCATGGTGTCCCGCGGCGAGATCTGGCTTATCAACTTGGATCCAATAATTGGTAGTGAAATTAAAAAAACAAGACCCTGTATTGTGGTTTCGCCGCAAGAGTTAAACGATCATTTACGAACAGTTATCGTAGCGCCAATGACCACCAAGGGTAGGCCCGCAGGCTTTCGAGTTCCCATCACACACGACGGTAAAAAAGGACTGATTCTTTTGGATCAAATTAGATCCATAGATAAATTGCGCCTCGTTAAGAAAATTGGGAAGAGTAATCCCAAGACTTTATCTGCAAGTCTTAGCGTTTTACAGGAAGCTTTTGCTCTTTAGGAAATTAAAAACCAGCTGCCAAACCGTCACGGCGATGATCGCTGCCGGCAATATAGGCTGAATTTGCGTCTTCACTTAACTTAGCAATCGCTTGTGCGCTACCAAAATCAAGGCTATTAGCAGGCTGTACGGCTACTTCATGGCCTAGAGCTTTTAAGCCCTCAACAACACTTGCTGGCATTGAGGCTTCAACCGTGAGCTTACCTAAATCATCAATGCGCCAGCGGGGCGCATCTGAGCAAGCCTGAGGGTTGAGATATTCATCAACAAAGCGCATCACAAACTGGATATGACCCTGAGGTTGCATGTTGCCGCCCATCACGCCAAATGCCATGGTGGGCTTGCCGTCTTTGGTTAGGAATGCGGGAAGAATTGTATGGAACGGACGCTTACCTGGCGCCACTTGATTGGGGTGCCCATCTTCTAATCTGAAGCTCATGCCGCGATTATGGAAAGCAATGCCACCTGGTGCAACTACGCCAGAGCCAAAACCTTTGAAGTTCGACTGAATATAAGAAATCATCATGCCGGATTCATCGGCAGCGCATAAATACACTGTGCCGCCAGAGTGAGGGTCACCAGCACCATAGCTACCAGCTTTATTGTGATCAATCATGGCAGCGCGACTTGCTAAGTAATTCCTATCTAGCAAACTAGTAACTGGCATTTGCATTGAGCGTGCATCAGAAACGTAGGCATATACATCAGCAAAAGCCATACGCATTGCTTCAATTTGCAAATGGATACGCTGTGCAGAGTTAGCGGGGTATTGCTTCACATTGGCTGCTTGCAAAATACCTAAAGCGATTTGCGCCGCAATGCCTGAACCATTAGGGGGAATTTCATGGAGGGTGTAGTCGCCATAATCAAAGGCGAGGGGCTCAACCCATTCTGATTGGTTATCAGCAAAGTCTTGCATCGTGAAGCAGCCGCCAGTTGCTTGAGCAAAATCCACCATACTTTTAGCGAGTGGCCCTTTATAGAAAGACTCGCCTTCAGTGGCAGCAATTTCTTTCAGAGTTTTTGCCTGTGCTGGGTATTTCCAAATTTGGCCCGCCTGAGGTGCCTTGCCATCAATCAAGAATGACTGAGAAAAGCCTGGCTGATTCTTCAGGATCGGAATCGCTTCACGCCATTGGCGTGCAATGACAGGCGATACAGGAAAACCATTTTCTGCGTAATCGATAGCACGTTTGAATAATTGCGCAAAAGGAAGCTTGCCAAATTTCCTGGAAAGATCAACCCAGCCAGCTACCATGCCAGGTACAGTCACAGTATTCCATCCAATGAGATCCATAGCTGATTTACCAGCAAAGTACTCTGGTTTCCAAGCGGCAGGCGCACGACCCGAGGCATTTAAACCATGAATTTTTTTACCGTCCCAGAGGATTGCAAAACCATCTCCCCCTATGCCATTCATGGTGGGCTCAACAACAGTCAGTGTGATGGCTGTTGCTAAAGCGGCATCCACTGCGTTACCACCATTTTGCAAGGCTTCAATACCAGCTTGGGTTGCAAGTGGTTGGGAGCTAGCAACGCTGTTTCTGGCTAGTACCGGAGCGCGGGCACCACCAAAGGGAGGGGAAATCAACATAGTAAGTCTTCTAGTTATGCAATGCGGTTACAAATAAGCGAATCAATTAATCAATTTTAATATTAGAGGCCTTCACAATCTTTGCCCACTTCTCATGTTCGGCAAGGGTGATCTCAGCTAACTTTTCAGAATTAGCAAACTGAGGATGGATACCTTGATTGGCTAATTTAGTTTTAAAGTCTGGGTTTGTCAGAATTTTGCGAATTTCTCTTTCTAGACGTGCAACTATTGCAGGTGAAGTTCCTTTGGGTGCGTAGATAGCAAATAAATTCTCGACATCAAATTTTTTCATGCCATCTTGCTCAAACGTAGGCACGTTTGGCATCAAAGGGGAGCGCTCGGAAGAGGCAATCGCAATTGGTCTGAGTTTCCCGCTTTGAATATGCGGTAAAGATGCAGTGATGCTATCAAACATCATCAAAGTATTGCCAGCAATTAAGTCAGGCAATGCAAAGCTACTACCTTTATAGGGAATATGTACTCCAGTAGCGCCGATACGTTGCATAAATAATTGGGACTCTAGATGAGATAGAGTGCCATTGCCTTGCGATGCGTAATTAAAGTTACCATTTTTGGATTTAATGAACGCAATCAGTTCGGTCATGTTCTTGGCGGGAACGCTAGGGTTCACCTCTAAGACGTGAGGTACTGAACCCACTAGCGCTACAGAAACAAAGTCTTTTTGCAGGGAAAAAGGTGGGTTAGTAAAAAGGGCCTGGGCAATTGCCTGATTTGTTAATGCGCTGAAGTGAATTGTGTAGCCATCTGGGTTAGCTTTGGCTGCAGCTGTCATACCAATCATCCCGCCGCCGCCTGGTTTATTTTCAATAACAACTGCTTGACCTAAGGCCTCTCCCAGTGGCGCAGCAATACTGCGGGCAAAGATATCGGATGCGCCACCTGCAGGGAAGGAGAGAATCATTTGAATTGGTTTTTTAGGCCAATCAGTATCGGGTGCTGCAATGCTTGCATTAACTAGGCCAAGGGCAGCAGTGATACCGAAGACGATGCGATGAACGAGATTCATGGGTACCTTTGTAGAGTGTGAGTTGAATTTTTGAATGAGAGGGTTATTTTTCATCTTTGAGCCAATACCACTTATAGAGAAAACTTTGTCCCAATCTTCTAAATGGAGCTAGTGCCTCTGAGCGCACTTGTCCAAAGAGGTTAGGAAATTCGAGAGGTGAGTTATAAATCGGCAACTTAAACACTTCAGAATTAACTTTGCTTCCAGCAACCAGTTCAGCCAAGCGTTTGCCGGCCCAAGTAGAGAAGGAGACGCCATTACCGCCATAGCCTAGCGCGTGCCAGACCATTTGCTTTGGATCCGGTTGGGTGATACGCGGCATCATGTCATGGCTAACATCTACCCACCCCCACCAGGAGTAATCAATCTGAATGCCTGCTAACGGTGGAAACTTTCTAGCGATAGCATCTGTTAATAGCTTGAGATGTTCTGGTGCATTTGCATCGGCACCGCTAATAGAGCTACGGCTACCTAACTGTAATCGATTGTCTTTCAGTAAGCGGTAATAAAAACGCAGCGTGCGTGTATCCGTTAAGAAAGTGTGTGAACGAAAATTACATGCGGCTATCTCTTCATCAGACAGCGGTCTAGTCACCACTGAATTTGACAGAATGGGAAGGACGCGATTTTTGATAGGCTTTAAGCCCTGCATGCCATAGCCACCGGTGCAGATCGCAATCCGCTTGGCGCGAACAATTCCACCTGGCGTACGTATGTGATGAACACCATTAATCGTTTCCCAAGATTCGACTGGGCTACTGGTGTGGATTTTCACTCCCAAGCTTTGTGCCTTGCGGAGCAATCCAAATGTAAATTTAAGTGGATGAATGCCAACGCCTTCACGCTCTAAAAGCGCTCCAGCAGCATCATGATCGTCGCAGTATTGTTCTCTGAGTTCTTGCGCGCTCATGAGGAGTGGATCGTAGCCAAATACGTCTTTTCGAACTCTCGCTTCATTCTGAAGGTAGGCCATCTTTTCTGGACGATGTGCAACGTAGAGGTGACCACCATCAGTTGCATCACAATCTATTTGACTGACTAACTCTTTGAAGTTTTCAAACCCGGTGTAAATCTCTCGATCAAGTTTTTTGGCAGTATCTAAACCCCAGCGCTCAATCCACTGAGAACGGGATAGTCGTCCGCTAGCATTTTGTCCTTGACCGCCACTTCTACTGGAGCAACCCCAAGCGGTTTGGTTTGCTTCCAGAATGACTGCTTTGATGCCATGCTCCTCTGCCAAATAAAGTGCAGTTGAAACCCCGGTTGAGCCCGAACCAATCACTACAACATCGGTATCAAAGTCTTGGGTTACGGGCCCATCATTTGGTGGAGGTGTACCAGCGCTTGCCACCCAGTAACTTGGTGCATAGTCTCGACCTGTCCCAGGATTTTGGGAGGTGAGGGGATCATAAAGCGGGTCGTATTTCATTCGGATTGAGTCTAGGGCATTCCCAATTATTTTGCTGCCGGCAAATTCGGTCGATTCTTGCGAAAGACATTCTTCAGTTGAATCTTGCCATCTTTGAAAGTGAAAACATCTACCCCGTCAGCTTCTACACGCGATCCATCGGCTGCCGTTCCAGTAAATGTCCATTCCGAAACTCCAAAGTTCTCATGAACAAAATGTCGATCATGAATCCATTGAGCATCTGGAAAGTTGATCCAGGCACTTTCAAACGCCGTCCTTACTGCTTGAAGTCCCTCATGGCGTGCGCCATACGATTCCGGTCCTGCTGCAGTCTGAAAGACGCAATCATCGCTCATGAAACTCATTAAGGAATCAATGTCGTGACGGTTCCAGGCCGCGCTGAAGGCGGCTAAGGTGGCAACTGTAATTGGGTCTTTAGTATTTGGCATAGGGCTTATTGCTTAAATTCATGAGGGCGATCAATGAAATTTGGTTTGATTGCTATAGTATCGAATAAATCTAATAAACACATATGAGACAAGCATGGACACTTCTGTAAAGCCAGTTGATATGTCAGCCTATTGGCTGCCGTTCACTCCAAACCGCTATTTTCAGCATCATCCGAAGATCATGCAGTCTGCTAAAGGAGCTTACTACTATGACGATCATGGTCGTAAGCTGTTTGATGGCTTATCAGGGCTTTGGTGCTCCCCATTAGGGCATGCTGATCCGCGTATTGGTGCAGCCATCCAAAAACAATTTGAAACCATGGACTATTGCCCAGCGTTTCAGATGGCGAGTGAAACGGCGTTTAGCTTGGCAGCCCGTATTGCAAAAATGGCGCCTGCCGGATTGGATAAAGTCTTTTTCACAAATTCTGGATCAGAGGCGGTTGATACAGCATTAAAAATTGCCATTGGTTATCACCGCGTCATGGGTAATGCTTCTCGTACACGCTTAATTGGGCGAGATCGCGCCTATCACGGTGTTGGCATTGCTGGTATTTCAGTGGGTGGCATGGTTGCAAATCGAAAAATGTTTGCCAGCATGATGATGCCAGGCGTAGATCACTTACCGCACACGCTCAATCTCTCGCAAATGGCTTTCTCAAAAGGGCAGCCAAAGTGGGGTGCTCACTTGGCTGAAGAGCTTGAAAAAATTGTCACATTGCATGATGCCAATACGATTGCCGCAGTCATTATGGAGCCGGTGCAAGGTTCTACAGGCGTCATCGTGCCGCCTGATGGTTACCTGCAAAAGATTCGTGAGATTTGTACCAAGCACGGCATCTTATTAATCTTTGATGAAGTGATTACGGGTTTTGGTCGCTTAGGTGCCAACTTTGGCGCTGATCGTTTTGGTGTAACACCTGACATGATCACCTTTGCCAAGGGTATTACGAATGGCGTCATTCCAATGGGTGGTGTGATTGTGCGTGGCGATATTTACGACAGCATCATCACTAATGGTGGCCAAGAGCAGTCGATTGAATTCTTCCACGGCTATACCTACTCAGGCCATCCAATACCTGCAGCAGCTGGTCATGCAGTGTTGGATATTTTTGAATCTGATGATTTGGTTAATCGTGCGCGAGCGCTTGAGCCCGTGCTTGAAGATGGATTGCATGCATTAAAAGGTAAGCCCGGTATCTTGGACATCCGTAATTTTGGTTTGTCGGGTGCCGTTGAGCTCGACCCTGTCCCGGGCAAGCCAGGCCTGCGATCCATGAAAGTTCTGGAGGCTTGCATCGAAAAGGGTGCGCTAGTTCGTGTAGCTGGTGATGCGATTGCAGTAGGCCCTCCATTCATCTCGACCCCAGAGGAAGTGCAGTTTCTCTGCAGTGTTCTAGGCGAAGCGATTGATGTAGCTATGCAGATTAAGTAATTGGATCAAGCAAATAAATCAAGCAGGCAAACTATCACTTATTAAATAAGTGATAAATCACAGGGATAGCAACGGCGCTCACTACGCCGTTCATTCCCATGGCTAGGCTGGCATAGGTTCCTGCTTCAGGGTGAATGCTAAAGGCGCGTGAAGTGCCAATGCCGTGCGCCCCAATCCCAATAGCGAAGCCTCTTTGCCACCAAGCTTTCATACCTAAAGCATTGAGAACAAAAGGTGCCAAGATTGCACCTAGGATTCCGGTGCTCACTGCAAAGATGGCGGTGAGAGTGGGCGAGACACCGATGCGCTCAGCTATACCCATGGCAATTGGCGCTGTAACTGACTTGGGATACATGGCCCCAGTAATGCTGGAATCTGCCCCGAGTAGGGTGGCAATGCCAACCGCGCTAATGATCGACACTAGGCCGCCAGTGCACAGCGATGCAATCAAAGGTATGGATCTTCCTTTAAGGCTACTGAGGCCTCGATAAATAGGTATTGCCAAAGAAACAGTCGCAGAGCCTAATAAGAAGTGAATAAATTGAGCGCCCTCAAAATAGCTTGAGTAGGGCATCTCAATAAACTGTATCGTGCTTGCCACAATCAGAATGGCAATGGCCACTGGATTGGCTAGAGGGTTCTGGTGGGTTGCCTTGTAAATGGCCAATCCTATTTGATAGGCAGCCAAGGTAATAAATAGAGCGAAGAGCGGGCTACCAGATAAGTAGACCCAAATCTCAACAATGGAGTGTTTTTCACTCATGAGATTCCTTCTTGCTTAGGAGGCGTGCAATGAATGCACTTGAGGCAATAGTAAGTATGACACTGCCAATCAGGGCGCTAATAATGGCCAGAGCATTGGCTTGCAGTTGGGGTAGAAATAGTACGACGCCAACAGCTGCTGGAACGAAGAGTAGACCAAGGTATTGGCTAAAGCCGTCGGCAACCATTGCCAGGTCGGAATTGATCCCCTTGCGTAAAACTAGCCAAAGAACTAGAAGAACTAGCCCGATGACTGGTCCAGGCAGCGTCGGCAGTAGAAACTTAGAGACAAGCTCGCCAAGACTTTGAAAGAGCAGGATTTGTACGAGGCCAGAGATCATGTCTTGATCTTACTGCTCAATAATTTATGTTGCAAAGCAATAAATTAATTCTTGGTTAAGATGAACGTACTAAAAGCAGGGGTATTTTTAATGCCCTAAGAACGAAAAAGACTTAACAGGAGAGCACGCATGGCCGAACTAAATGTGAATGGCAAAAAGTACAAGCTGGATGTAGATCCAGAGACCCCATTGCTTTGGGTAATCCGCGAACAAATTGGATTAACTGGCACTAAATATGGTTGCGGTATTGGTGCATGTGGTGCTTGTACAGTGCTATTCGAAGGTCAAGCCCTGCGTAGTTGCGCAATTCCTGTTTCTGCAGCAGAAGGTAAAAAAATTGAGACCATTGAAAGTTTGGAAAAGAATGGTCAATTATCTAAAGTACAAAAAGCTTGGGTTGATAACCAAGTGCCTCAGTGCGGTTACTGTCAATCTGGCATGGTGATGGCAACTACAGCTTTGTTGCGTAATACACCGAAGCCTACAGATGCGCAAATCGATGCGGCTATTACTAATATCTGCCGTTGCGGTACTTTCCAAGAAGTACGTGCAGCTATTCATGCTGTAAGCAAGGCTTAAGGGGAAAACACATGACTACAAATACAAATACTTCCCGCCGCCACTTTGTTATCGGTTCCAGTGCAATTGCTACTGGACTAGCAATTGGCTTTGATCTCTCCTTTATGTCTACTGCCCATGCTGCGATGGGTACCGGTACTACTGCAATGACTCCATTAGCCACCCCAGAAATTGGTGTGTGGGTTGTGGTGAAGCCAAACGATGATGTTGTCGTGCGTATTGTGCGCTCTGAAATGGGTCAAGGCACTATTACTGGTTTGGCGCAGATGGTTGCTGAAGAGTTGCAGTGCGACTGGAAAAAAGTTTCTTATGACTACCCATCTCCTGGCGAGAATTTAAAGCGCAACAAAGTCTGGGGAAGTTACTCAACAGGCGGTAGCCGTGGTATTCGTACTTCCGAACAATATGTGCGTAAAGGCGGTGCTGCAGCACGCATGATGTTGATTCAGGCTGCTGCTAATCAATGGAATGTTCCAGCTTCAGAGTGTGTTGCTAAAGACAGCGTCATTACACACACACCTTCTGGCAAGAAAACAACTTTCGGTAAAGTATCTGTTGCTGCATCACAGTTAGAGGTGCCAAAAGATGTGCCGTTGAAAGATCCAAAAGAGTGGAAGCTCATTGGTAAGTCTGTAAATCGTATTGACGGTGTATCTGACAAGGTTACCGGTAAACAAGTCTACGCAATCGATTTAAAGATGCCAGGCATGTTGGTGGCTAATATCAAGGAATCCCCAGTATTTGGTGGCAAAGTTAAAAGCTACGATGCAACTAAAGCCCAAAGCATGAAGGGTGTCAAGAAAGTGGTTCAAGTTGGTGACTCCGCGGTAGCGGTTGTTGCCGATACTTTCTGGCAAGCTAAAACTGCTTTAGACCAAGTCAATATTGTTTGGGATAACGGTTCAAATGGAGAGCTCTCTAGTGCTGGTATCAAGAAGATGTTGGAAGAGGGTCTAACTGCGAATGATGCATTTGCTCACAATACAAATGGTGATGTAAAAGCAGCTATGTCTAGCGCATCCAAGACATTGGAGGCAACTTACTTCTATCCATTCTTGAATCATGCAACCCTAGAGCCACAAACAGCTACTGCCAAATGGACAGCAGATTCATGTGAGGCATGGGTACCAACACAAGATGGTGAAGCATCATTAGCTGCTGTTATCGCTGCTTCTGGTTTGCCAGCCGATAAATGCAATGTGTACAAAGTGAACTTGGGTGGTGGCTTTGGTCGCCGCGGCGCTTTCCAAGATTACACAACGCAAGCGGTGAATATTGCTAAGCAAATGCCAGGCACGCCGATCAAGTTAATTTGGACTCGCGAAGAAGATATGACGCAAGGTCGTTACCATCCGGTAATGATGTGCAAAATGTCTGCTGCAATCGACGACAAGAAGAATGTGACAGCAGTGAATATGCGTTTATCTGGCCAATCTATTTTGGCTGCTGTACGTCCAGCGGTTGTTGAAGCAAATAAGGGTAAGGATCCACTGGTATCTCAAGGTGTTGACTCATCTGGAGAGCATGGAATTACATACAGCTTCCCAAATCTCACTATTGATCACGCTATGAGAAATACACACGTACCCCCAGGATTCTGGCGTGGCGTGAACGTGAATCAGAATGCGATCTTCATCGAAACCTTCATGGATGAGATGGCCGAAGCAACTGGTGTTGATGCTGTTGAGTTCCGCCGCAAGCATATGGAAAAGTATCCTCGTGCCGTAGCGGTACTAAATGCTGTAGCTGATGGTATTGGCTGGAATACACCAGCTAAACCAGGCGTATTCCGTGGTGTTGCTCAAATGCGCTCATTTGGTAGTTATGTAGCTGCTGCCTGTGAGCTTTCAGTGACCAATGGCAATGAAGTGAAGATTCATCGCATTGTTGCTGCTACTGACCCAGGTTATGTAGTGAACCCTGCGCAAGTAGCTCGCCAGGTTTCTGGTTCATTCGTATATGGCTTGTCTGCATTATTCGAAGAAGAGATCACGATTGAAAAGGGTGCAGTTGTTCAAAAGAACTTTGACACCTTTAATTCGATCCGTCTCTCTCAAATGCCTAAAGTTGAAACCATCATCATTCAAGGTGGCGGTAAAGATTGGGGTGGCGTAGGAGAGCCAACGATTGCGGTAGCTGCACCAGCAGTTCTGAATGCCATTTATCGTGCAACTGGCAAACGCCTGCGCACGGTTCCTCTGAAAAACAGCGGTATTAAGCTGGTTTAAGAGTTGGCTTATTGAAATTGTGCCCATGAGAAAGAGGATTGCGCTAGCAGTATCTTTGCTAGTCATCCTCAATCTCCAGGTTGCACACGCTCAAGTCATCAAAGGGGATTCGATTATCGAATCCCTTTCTATTGAGCCTGGTGATCCGGTACGAGGTCGAGCTATTGTGGCAAGTCGTCAAACGGGCTTGTGTCTGCTTTGCCACAGCGGCCCATTTCCGGAAGAGCGCTTTCAGGGTAACTTAGCCCCGGAGCTCAAAACAAGCGTAGCGCGATTGAATGCACCTCAACTCAGGGCGCGCATTGTGAATGCAGCACATTTCAATCCGCAAACCATCATGCCGTCTTATTACCAAACCAGTCATCTCA
>ERZ650308.1618-NODE-1618-length-11566-cov-6.236209_pt1 | contig 11566 bp, 17 predicted proteins | sample MGYA00376244_ERZ650308 | MGnify/ENA primary metagenome ERZ650308 (study PRJEB26733, sample SAMN07839295) | wastewater metagenome | biome: small river; feature: stream; material: water | place: USA: North Carolina | collected 2016-04-26 ...
GAAACAAAGAGAAATTAGTCACCAATTTTGCTTTAGGGTCGAGTGATGCCGCATTAACTTTTGATGGACCAATTGGAAAGAAAGCAGAATTTATTTTTTCCATTCGTCGTTCATATTTACAGTTTTTGTTTTCGGCATTAAAATTACCTTTTTTACCAACCTACAACGATTCTCAATTTAAAGTTAACATTCGACCAAATGATAAAAATAAGATTTCAATCATTGGTTTAGGAGCTTTTGACGATTTTGCTTTGAACACTTCTGTAAACGATGGAATTACCGATACAGCAAAATTAGAATACAACAATTTTATTTTAGGAAATATTCCAACTCAAAAACAATGGAATTATACCATTGGAATGAATTGGCAGCATTATTCTAAAAATTCAATTCAAACCTTTGTTGCAAGTCGCAACATGTTGAATAATTCTTCTGTTCGTTATTTTAATAACATTGAAGCGCCTGTCAATCGCATTTTAGATTACATTTCATTTGAAGCAGAAAACAAGTTTCGTTTTGAACACCAATTTACTAAAAACGGTTACAAGTTCAACTTAGGTGTTGGATATGAATATGCACGTTATTTCTCTTCTAACTTTAATAAAATTGCGATTCAAGGAAATGTGATTACAATTGATAATCAATCGAATTTATATATGAGTAAAGCGTCTGCTTTTGGTCAAGTATCTAAAGCATATTTGGATGGTAGAATGAATCTTTCATTGGGATTAAGAACAGATATTAACTCGTATAGTTCTTCTATGACAAATCCGTTGAATCAATTATCACCCATGTTTTCGGCTAGTTATAAGTTAACACCAAGTTGGACAATCAATGCGAATCTAGCCCGATACAATCAATTGCCAGCATATACTATTTTAGGTTACAGAAATGCAACAGGGGATTTAGTAAATAAACAAAACGAGTTAAAATACATCACAGCTGATCATTTTGTTTTAGGAACAGCATACTCAACAGAATTCAATGCGCGTTTTTCTGTGGAAGGTTTTTACAAAAAATACAACAAATATATCGAACATATCGTGTACGAATCAAATTTATTCAATATCAAAAAAAAAGACAAGCTATTTTAGATGTAGAATCTAAGGCTGCTGTAGTAAATGAAATACAAGAAATCTATGATTTTCTTGAAGAAACTAAAAAGGTATTGTTTGCTTAGATTAATAGCCCCTTCTGGGGCTTTATTTTTAAAAACATGAAAAAACTTTGGAATAGATTAAATTTCACTTTTAATTTTGGAAAAGATAGTGGTAGTTATGTATATTTTTGTTATTATCTTATACCTGCTATTTTTATTGTAATTGATAAACAATTTCAAAATGATTGGAATCAAAAAGAAGACATAATTAAAGGTTGGAAAGAATATGGTATTGGAATAAGTTTTTTAAATTACACAATAGATTTTTACATAACTGTTAATAATGAATCCAAAAGAAATAAAAGTAGGTGATAAACTTGTTTGGTTAGACCCTGATAATGTTACATCACAAATTGTTAGAATTGATGATATTAATGAAGAACTTATTAGCTGTACAGGTGAAGCTGATTGTGATATAGAAGTATTTGATAGTGAATTACATACATTAGATTCAATTCTATGTTGTGAAAAATGTGGTAATATTGATGTAGAATCAAAAGCTTGGATATTTACTAATTCATCTGTTTTTAATCAAAATTGTGATGATTTAGGACATTGGTGTAAGAGTTGTGGTGAAGTTAATCTTAAAACTGTTAAACAATATTTAGATGATACTAATAATAAATGATGTCAAATTAGAACTTGCTTTTTTTCCAAGAGATTTACAAATTGGAGAAGAAATTTGCAATTATAAACCTGATTTAATGGCTGATGATGTATTAAATAAAGGTAAAATTCCATTTCCAATAGGTGATTTTATTGTAGATAGAATTGTACACACAGTAGTTGAAGGTAAACCTTTTACTGATAATCAATATACAAATGAAAAACAATTTTACTTGAAGAAATTATGAAAACTTTAAAACAAGTGTTAATGGATAGAGATGGTTTTACATCTGACCAAGCAGATTTAGAAATTGAAAATGCTCAACAAGATGTTAGAGATGGAGAAAATCCAGAAGATGTTCTTATGGATAGGTTTGGTTTAGAACCTGATTATATTTTTGACTTAATTGAAGACTTATGACAACAACTAAATTGATGTGGCAAGAGTTACAAGAAGTAACTAAAAAGTATGGAGCTATATTATTATACTTTCAAATAGAAGGTGAATTATATGAACCAGTTGATAGTGAGATTAAAGAAACAGAAGATTATTTAGATGAGCAAGTTTTAGTAATTAATCTGAGAAAAGTAGATGAGTAGAGAATACAAATTTTATATTGATGAAAAAGTTTTAATGTGGCAAAGACATCATTATTCTGTTGCAGGAGTTAATTATGAAGAAGCAAAAGAAAGAATGATTGAAGAATTAGATAAATTAAATATGAGTGAAAATATGTTTGATTCAACAGAAACTTTATTTGATACAATAGAAAGTCCTGATGTTATAAGAAAACAATTATGGACTGATACAGGAGACTTAATACAAGAAATAAATGGTAATAATGTTAGTTATGGTAGTTAGTGCAGCTATCTTAGAGTGGAGATGGAATAAAAAAGGACTTTTAACCCCAAATAGATGACTTTACAACAGGCAATTAATAATATTTCTGAATATTTAATTGATGAAAAAGCTCATTTTGAAGATTTACAATTAAAAGGTTTAGATGTTTCAAATCATATTTATAATAGTATTTTAGTTTTGAACAAACCTAAAAGAAAACAAACAAATGTAAAAATTTCTGATAAATTGCTTCAAATATATTTTTTAAAACAAATAACAAGAAAGGAATTGAGTGTTAAAACAGGTTATACAGAAACACAAATCAAGAATTATTTATACAGATTAAATAAAGCAAGTTAAATGAAAGTAAGAAAACTTACAGAAAATGAAATAATTGAAATTTTGGAGTTTTCTGATGTAAATAGTAGAAAATCACATTATCAAAAAATAATTCAAGAAGAATTAATAAGAAATAAAAAAGTATTACTTGAATTGTTTACAAGAGGTGGTAAAGGTTATTTAACAAGTAGTTTTTGTAAATTACTTAGAACTAAATATTCAGAACCTATTATTATTTTAGTTCATAATAGTAAATTAAAATCAGATTGGGAAACAATTTTAAAAGATGTTGATAATGTTCATGTTTATATAGTAAATTCTTATACTTCAAAATCTGCTATTGAATCTTTACAAACTACTTTTAAATATCATAGAGAAGGTGTTATCTGTATTGCTGATGAAATTCATAGATATAGTAATGCTGAAACACAAATGCAATTTTATAAAGCATTACAAATAATTGATACAAGATATTTATTGTGTTTGTCTGCAATGGTTAAAAAGGTACATAAAGATTTTTTAGAAAGTATTGGAGTGCATTTTAATTTCTTTATTCCATTAGAAACTGGTTATAAACTTGGTGTTGTTCCAAATTTTACTCATTATAATCTTGCTATACACTTGACCAAAGATGAGCAAGAGCAGTATGTTAAAATTCAAAATGAGTATAATCAAATAGTAGAATTTTTTGATAAGATTAGCCCTGATAATGCCACCAGAATCCCTGCTTTATTGTTACCATCCAAAGTACCATATAGAAAATTTGGAGGGCTTACAATGACTGCAAAGGACTGGTTACAGTATTTTAGTAAGGAAACAGGAATCAATGCAGGATTAATAATTAATAAAGCTGTAAAATGGAGAACCTTAGTAGGACAAAGAATGAATTTACTATATAAAGCAGAAAATAAAGTAAGTATTGCCTTAGATTTTCTTAAAACTACTAATAAAAAGGTTTTAGTTTTTGTTAAAAGAATTGAGGATATTAAGAGAATTATGAAAGAAGATTCACAAGCAATAGGCTTTCATTCTAAAATGACAGATGAAGCTAAAAAACAAGCAATGGAATCTTTTTATAATAATGAAAAACCTCATTTAGTAAGTTGTGACAGCTTAGTAGAAGGTCTTGAAGTTCTTGATTGTGATTTAATTCTCAATTTAGGTTTTAATAGTAGTGTGTCAGATGCTATTCAAAAGACAGGAAGACTCCTGTTAATTGACAACTCTAATAAGCTAAAACACTCTAAAATTGTAAACTTTTACATTGATAATTTTATTCACAATAACATAGAAGTAAAAAGCCAAGACTTAATTTGGTTAGAAAGAAACCAAAAACAAATATCGTTTGTAGAATGGATTGATTCTACTGATGAAATACAGTAATAAAAATATGAATCCAAGTTGATAGATTACTTAAAGGTTCAACAGTTTTTAGTTGACAGTGATTTGCTATGGGAAGAACTTGGTATTCTTTATACTATTTACAGTAAAAAACAGAATAAAGAATATGCTACATTAGCAAAAAAGTATTACAGCAAAGAGTTTTATTCTTTGGAAAGAAAAAAACAAATACCTTTGAATTGGGTTTCTATTGTGGAAAACCTAATTGATAAAGGATTTATAGAAGACTTTAGAACAGAAGAAGAAAAAGCAGATACAGATAAGATACAAATTACAAAGCTATCTATAACAGATAAATTTGTAAAACTTTTAGTAATGGATAAAGATACTGCTTATAAAGAAGCATTAGCTTGTTATCCTGATACTGGTATAATTGATAAAAATGGAGTACAAACAAAGTATTTTACAAAATTAGGAGCTAACAATCAAGACCTTAAAGATTTTTTCTATAAAGAAATTCTCAAAGGAGGAAACCTTCTGTTATTAAATAGATTTAAGTTCATTACACTTGAAATACATGACGGTTATCAAAAAATTGATAATAATACAAAAGAAGTGAAGTATGAATTTTCAATTATGGCAACAATGGGATGGAAAAAGTATTTAGAGAGTTTTGATGAAGTTATAGCAAAAGATTTTGAAAGTCAAGCAGTTAGTACTAATTCAAATTTAATTTAAGGTTTATGGATATACAACAACTACATGATTATATTGTCGAACAAAACAAAAAGAATCAGGTTGGTATTCCATTACAGTTTCAAAGATTCCATGATTATTTACCAAATATAATGAAGGGAGATAGTCTAATTATAACAGCAGGAAGTGGAGTATCTAAAACAAGTTTTGCTATTGATAAGTTTTTAATGCAACCTTTAAATTGGTGTAAAACAAATAATGTCAATTTAGTAATAGACTATTTTTCCTTAGAAGAAACTACTTTAAGGTTTGATTTAAAATTACTTTCTTACCAACTTTATCAAGAATTTAAAACTATTATAAGTCCTTCTGATTTAATAAATAGAAAAGGAAAACAACTTGTTGATGATAAAATATCCAAACAAATACTTGCTTTAGAACCATTTTTTGAGTATTTTCGTACTCATGTTAGAGTTATAGATGATGTAAAAACCCCTATTGGAATCTATAAAAGAGTTAAAGAAAATCTTCCTAAAACAGATTATCTTAATGAAAATACTTATTATTTTGTAATTATAGATAATCTTAAATTTGTAAAACCTGACACTCAAAAAGATGAAAAAGGAGCAATTGATGAGTTATGTTTGGTCTATTTGCAAGACCTTAGAACAAAGTATAATGTTATTCCTATTGTAATTCAACATCAAGTTGGTGCAGGAGAAGAAAAAGCCTTTAATATGAAAGGTGATTTAATTGAAGCTAAATTAAAACCTTCTTGTGCCAATTTAGGTATTAGTAAATATACACAAGACCCTGCAACTCACATTATTGGTTTGTTTGCTCCTGAAAGATATGGAATTAAAAAATATAATGGTTATGATATTGATATTTTTCAAGACAATATAAGATTTTTATCTGTTTTGAAAAATAGAGATGGTACTCCTAATAAAGAATTAGCATTGTATTACAATGGAGCTTGTTCACATTTTTCCGAACTAGAAAGACCAGAGGAATTTGATAAAAATATTGCTCTGTATAATAAATACAATTTAAACTTACCCACTACAAGGGTAAATACAAGAATGTTTTCAACATAAAATTAATGCAATTAAGAAAAGCTGTTAGGTCAGCCGCAAAATTAAGAATTGGTTTAAGTGCTACAAGTGGTTCTGGAAAGAGCTATGGCGCACTTTTAATAGCAAAAGGTCTTTGTGGAGACTTATCAAAAGTAGCTATTATAGATACTGAAAATGGAAGTGCTGATTTATATGCCCATTTAGGTAACTACAATGTACTTACATTAAATGTTTTTTCACCTGAAAAATACATTGAAGCAATTGATACTTGTGAAAAAGCAGGTATGGAAGTAATTATTATTGATTCTATTACCCATGAGTGGAATCATTTGTTAGAAATTCATGGTGCAATGTCAGGTAATAGTTTTACTAATTGGGCTTATATTACCCCAAGACATGAAAGATTTAAGAATAAAATCCTTCAATCATCGTGTCATATAATAACTACCGTTAGAAGAAAAACAGAATATGCAATTGACCAATCTTCTGGAAAAACTAAAATTGAAAAGGTTGGAACTAAGGAGCAATCAAGAGAAGGTTGGGAGTATGAACTTACTGTCAATTTAGAAATTGATGAAAATCACAAAGCAAAAGCAAGTAAAGATAGAACAGGTATATTTGTTGATAGAGACTTGTTTATAATTACAGAAGAAGATGGTAAAACATTAAGAGAATGGTCTTTGGGAGATTCTTCTGAAACAGAAGCATCATTACAGATTGCTTTAGTAGAAATCAACAACAGTTCATCAAAAGAGGAATTAACTATTGTATATACTAAATTCAAAGCCTTACAAGAAAATCCAGCCTTTATTGATGCTGTAAAAAACAAAAATGCTACTTTTGTAGCCTAAACAAAACACACAAACAAATTTTTTTATGTTAAACTTGAGAAGTTTATTGAAGACAACAGCTACACCAGTAGTAAAAGGAAAAAAGACAAGAACAGATTATGATTTGAAATTTCAAATTGTGACAGATGAAAAGGGAGTTAAAAGTTATAAATATACAGTCTCTCCTACTGTATTTGAGCAATTAAAATTGCAAAATTATGGAGTAAGTTTTTATTTTGAACCAGGTCAAAGTGCAGTATATTTTTGTGTAGTCCCCTTAGATGGAAAACTATATGTAGATGTATTTAAAGGTAAGAAAAATGCTGATGGTTCTTTGAAGAAAAAATCATTTAGTTTTAAAGATGATACAATGGCATGTGGTGAAACTCTTACTAATCTATTGGTAAATCATGCTATTTTGCCTACAGTTCCATTTGAAGATGTAAATCTTTATCTGAATAACTCAAATGAAGTAGATAATTCAGGTTTGACCGTAGGTATTTATGAAATTTCTACAACAAAAGTAGGTGAAGTTAAAGTTATTCAAGCTCCCGTAGTAGAAACTCCAGATATACCTGTCGTAGAAGAAACAGCAACAACTGTTGAAGAAGTAGTAAGTGAAGTAATTCCTCAAAATCAAGCAGCAGCAGATATTATGAGTTTTGAATCTCATGCTAATGTTTTTGAAGCTGAAGCAGTAGCTCTTTAATTAAATTTTATTCTAAAGGCTGTACTTTAATTAGTACAGCCTATATTTGTATTCCAAAAAAACAAAATTTATGTTTAGTACTGAAAGTAATAGTGGTGGTGGCAATCAAATTCTTATGCCTCCTGTTGAGACTGAAAATAATGTATCAAAGATTCTTGGTTATGTTAAGAATGTAGGTATCAAAGAGTTAGGTAAGAATGATTTAGGTTATTATGGTATTGTGTTTTATGATGCTGAAGGGAGAACAATAAATAAACCTCTTTATAATCCTTTTGAAGGTAATGTTGAAGCAAAAGAAAAAAGAGTTTCTGTAAATATTGCCAATTTTAGAAAAACACTTAATGTGTTTGTGGACGGTTCTGCTTTAAATGGACTTTCTGCAAATACTTTTGAAGAGTTTGAAGCTAATTATTCTTGGGGAGATATTATAGAACATTATGCAAAACAAATGCAATTTCCAACTCCAATTATTCCAGGTTCAGAGTTAAAAGTAATCTTTAAAAGTTCTGTTGGAGATAAAAGACAATATGTAGTTAGTAATCAATTTCCTATTGCCAATAGTCCATTATATCCACAAGCTAAATTTGGATTTGACCCTCAAAGAGATATTCTCAAATTTACTTTACAACCAAAAGAGGCTATGCCAGGTATTCCAGCAGGTAATGTAGATAGTTCTGTTTTAGACGCTTTGTAATGTTTTCAACTGAAACCCCTTTTAAAACATCTTTCTTTAAACAGGAAGATGTTTTTCAATTTTATTTTCCAGAAAAAATTACATTTGATAAGAGATTTAAAAATCCTTTGAGAACAGACCCAAATGCAAGTTGTGGCTTTTATTATAAAGGTAATAATTTGTATTTTTATGACTATTCAAGAAAGATATGTTTAAATCATTTTCAATTTGTAAAAGAAATGTTTGGTTTAACAGACATGAAAGATGTTTTGCAGAAAATAGATAAAGATTTAAAAGGGAATTTGAAAACTACAACAAATGTTAATAAGGAAGTTTTTTTAAAAACATCTTTAACTAAAATAGAATATAAGTTAAAACCCTTTTCTAAAATAGAATGGGATTTTTGGCAATTACCTGATTATAGAGTAAAAGAACAGTTGTTAAATAGAGCAGGATTATTTGCAATAGACCAAGTATATTACAATAATGACTTAGTTTATTATGACCTAAAAAACTGTTATGTTTTTCAAAACTTTTCTTTTAGTAAACAGGAAGGTTGTCAATTATATTTTCCAGAGAAAGTAAAAGAAAAAAGATATAGAAGTTCTTCTAATGATTTATATCCTCAAATACAAAACTTAAAACAAGATGATTATGTTATTATAACAAAATCAAATGTTGATGCCTTGTATTTAAGGTGGTTTTTAGACCTAAATAGTTTTGGAATACTTAATGAAGGAATAGTTTTAGAAGAATTTAAGTTAAAACAATTAAAATACAAAAAGATATTTACCTTATTTGATAATGATAATACAGGTATTTTATTATCTGAAAACTATAAAGAAATACATAATACTATTCCAATATTTATTCCAAAAAATTTAGGTAAAGACATTAGTGATGTTGTAGATAAATATGGAGTATCCTTTAGTAAAAATTTAATCAAACAAATGATATGATAACAACAATTGATAATAAACAATATAAAATCTTTTTTGGTTATTTGAATCAAGTAATTCCTCTTAAAAAAGTACTTACTGAAGTTAGAAGTACATCTTGTAATATAGTAGAAATAAGAGAAGTTCAAGATAATAAACCAGAATTAGGTCAAATTGTGGCATCCTCTTTTGCACATTGTTCAAAAAATGATACTTTTAAGAAAGATGAAGGTAGAAAAAGAGCTTTGAAAAAGGCTTTGTCATCTTCTAATTTCAACAAAACTGAGAGAAGTTTGTTTTGGCAAACTTATCTTAACAGAAAATAAGTTATGTGGTTATACAAAGGCAAAGTATTTGATTCTATACCTGATGAGGATTATGTTGGATTTGTCTATAAGATAGAATGTAACATAACAGGTAAAATTTATTATGGTAAGAAAAACTTTTTTTCCAAAACAACAAAACAAATAAAGGGCTTGGGTAAAAGACCAAAAAAATTAGTTGTAATTAAAGAATCTGATTGGAAGAAATATTATTCTTCTAATAAAGAAATCAAGGAATTAAGTAAATTTAACAAGAATAGATTTAAGAGGACGATACTTTGTCTTTGTAGAACAGCAAAAGAATTGTCATACAGAGAACTTGAAGTTCAAATACTTAATAAAGTATTGGAAGATGACAATTGTTGGAATGAAAATATATTAGGAAGATTTTTCAGAAGAGATTTAATACACAAAACATGAAAAAATTAACAATCCAAACAGGATTAGTAGATAAAGAAACTGTATTTGAAACAATTGTTTTAGCTCATGCTGTACAAATGCCTATATTACTTATCGGTGAAAAAGGTACAGCCAAAACAAATGTAGTAATTGATTATGCAAAATCATTTTTAAGTCCTGAACAACTTAGAGATGAATTGTTTTTAACGGAATTAACAGAAGATTCAAAACCTTCTGATATTCTCGGTAAGATTGATGTTGCTGCTTTAACACAACATGGTCTTTATAAAAAGATTAGACCTATTACTAAATCTAAGGTTATTATTATTAATGAGGTTGATAAAGGTTCTACTGGAGTAAGAAACTCTATGTTGTCTGTTATGAATGAAAAGAGAATTTATGATGGTGAAGATAAATTAGCTGTAAATTGGGAATTATTTGTTGCTACTTGTAATGAAATTCCAGAAGAAGAAAAAACCAATCACTTTTGGGATAGATTTATATTGAAAGTAAGAGTCAATAAAACTGATATTTCAAATCTAATTATGTTTATGCAAAATAGACATACAAAGATTTCATCAGAATTTAATTTACCAACAATGCAAGAAATTGAAGCTGTTAGTTTTAATTATTCTATTTTAGTAGAAGTAGCAAAGATGCTTAGAGTAGAAGGAGTTAGTGATAGAACAATTACAAAACTGGATTTACTTATCAAAGCTACAATGTATATTTTTAATTTAGATGATGTACAAGCTACTTTAAAAGTAATTTCTATTTTGTGTCCTGAAATTCTTGTAGAATTAAGTAAAAAATTATCTTCAAAAGAAGAAAGAGAAGTAATGTCATCAATAGATACTATTTCTAAAACAAATGATTTACAAAGAAAAGCATTGGAACTAATGAAATTAAATACATTAGTTAGTAAATGTACTCCTGTTGTACAAGCTAAATATAATAGTGTTATAAATAAAATAACCAAAGAGTTAGAAACAGCAATAACACCGATAAAAGTTGAAGAAACTGAGTATGAAGTTGTAGATTCTTATCCTTTCTGATATGAAAACAGTAAAAAACGATTCGAGTTTAAATGAGTATTTAAGTAAATTTGTTGAAGATTATGTTGCTAACCATTCCTTTATTTGTACAAATGATTTTATTGATGCTTGTTTAGATGTAGCCAGTATTTATTCTTCTAAATACCATGAGTATTTACCTTTAACAAATGATAAGATTTGGATTAGTGGTTTAATAAGAAAATTAAATTATGTTCATTTAAAACAGGTTACTTATAATAATGAATTTGTTTGTGAGACAGTATTACCTTATTTTGTTAATTTTTTAGATAAGTTTTTTCAAGATAAAAAAATTGAAGAGTATAAAAAAATCTTAGAACAAGAGGAAACACAAACACAAAGTTTATCATTTAACAGCTTAAAAAAAATTAAAGACAGTTCTGAGGAAGTTAAACAAGAGTTAGAAGCAAAATTTGAAGAGTTAGAAAAATCTATTGAAGAAGTAATTGATGATATTCCAGAAGAACTTTTATATTCATCAGCAGGAGATTTATCTGATATTGTAGAAGATAAACAAGACATTCAAGAATTAATGAAACTTTTTAAGAGTTTAAAATTCAATA
>ERZ650308.1621-NODE-1621-length-11559-cov-7.468880_pt1 | contig 11559 bp, 18 predicted proteins | sample MGYA00376244_ERZ650308 | MGnify/ENA primary metagenome ERZ650308 (study PRJEB26733, sample SAMN07839295) | wastewater metagenome | biome: small river; feature: stream; material: water | place: USA: North Carolina | collected 2016-04-26 ...
AGAGCACCTTGACCGGGAAGGTTCGGCCGCCGCTACTCCAGATCGCTTCCGCCTCAGAAATGTCGTCGTTCGGCTCCACTGATCTACTGGCCCTCCATCTGCTTCTTGAATCGCTCGCCGATCTGCCGAGCTTCCTTCGGATGCAAAACCATGCACAGCAGTTCGGGCACCCGGCCATAGTCGCGACAAACCCGCGGGCGCGCTTCGTAGATCGAGCACTGCCCAGCGCGAAGAAAAGCGCACGTCCCCTTGTCGTCAGAGATGACGATCGATCCCATGCCGCCGCCCATGGACGACTTGATCGGGAGTCCCGAGACGACGCGAGCGCCAGGCGGGTAGTTCCCCCCGTTGGCCAGGCGCGCCGCTCGAAGCTCGCTTGCGGTGAAGCCCGCCACGGTGCAGCACTTCCCGCCGCAGCCCTCACAGGGCAGCTTCTCGGCTTGGAGGACGGCGAGGGTCAGCTTGGGCGGCTTCATGCTCAAACCGCCCTCAGGTGCCGCGGCCTGGCATGCACCGGGCACTTCTTATCAGCGATCCTCACTTCTTGCCGGCCCCCGCCCGTGCTGTGGAAGCTGTGCTTACAAGTGCAGCGGTCGGATTCGAGCTTCGCCGCGGCAGCCTTCGCCTGGATCTCGTCCACATGGTCTGCCATATCAGGGCAGGTTTCTTTGATGATCTTCGCCTGCAGCGCCGAGATCTCTTTCGCGAGGGCGGTGGCCTGTTTCCGCACTGATGGATCTACGGGTTGCTCGGCATCGCGGATCGCCTGCATGCCCTTTTCCATGTTGTGTAGCGCCGAGTGGACAAGCGCCAGTTCATCAGCGGTCAGACGAAGGGTTTTCAGGTTTTCGGAGGTCATCGCCGCTTCCCATCCGGCCCCAGCGGGATGATCTGCACCGGCCCACCGTCTATCGGTGTCAGCTTCATGTTCACCCGCACCCGGAGCGCCATGCAGAGCCTCACCAGTTCCTTGAGATCGCACGTCCAGTCGCCGTGGCAGATCGCCAGCACGCGCTCGGGAGACAGGGCGGCTTTCTTGCCGACATCTGCCAGGGTCAGCCCACGCTGCAGCCGGAGAGCGTTCAGGTCGGCGGCGAATTGGGCGAAAGCAAGCTGGCGCGTGGCATCGGCGCGGGCCTTCATGTCGAGGATCTGGAGCCGGGCGACAAGGCCGACTAGCGCCAGGTGGGTGCGCTTGTGGCCGATGCGGGCTTTCCGGCGAAGATCGAGCGCCTTGGATTCTACGCGCTTGAGCCGGGCGGCGAGGTTCTTGTTGGTCTCTCGAAGCGAGAGCATTTCTGAATCTTCGGTCATGGTCTATTTCAACCTCTCCGCCATCACTTTGTCTTCGATCTGCGCCAGCTCCCGCGACATCACTTCGATCAGCGGCTCCATGGGCATCTGGACTGGCATCAGCTCCCATGCCATCCGAAGAAACCGCAGCTGCGCCTTCTGCAGGATCTCCAGCGAAGCCGCCTTGCTCCGCAGCGCCACCTTGCCGCCTGGGTTTGAACCTTCCGGATCGGGTAGGCAACCATCGTCTGTGTAGGCGTCATGGCACAGACGGCACAGCGGCACCGCCATCGTATCGCGCACCTTCCGGCCGACCGGGTGCTTTCCTTGGTGGTGGGGGTCGCTTCTTGGCGGAGCCTGGCAGTTACAGCAGGGCCAGGTGCGTATCCACTCCAGGTAGGCGGGTCGCTTCTCGGGGCGCTCGGGCTTGTGCAGCGGGACGATCGGCTTTCCTTCAAGCTCGCTGGCGAAGAACACGGGCGGCAGCGTGCGGGCAGGGGTTGTTGCCAGCAGCGGCTCTAGTGCCTTCGGCGGCTTGCGAGCGGGGGAAGCTAGCTTGAGCTTTTTGTCGGGGAAGCGATCTTCGGTGCCGTCGGCAAAGACGACGATCGCGCCCTTGGGCAGCTTCTGCTTGACGGTCCCGAGGCGAGGCTTCGCGCCGAAACCCTTGGGGGTGGCGTAGACATTGCAGCCGTCGGTGATTTTATCAGATGAATGATTCATCGAGGACGGCTCGGGATCTTGCAGACGCGCCGGCTGTTTATATTGTCAACGCTGGCACCGATAGAACCAATAAGTTCACCGCCCTCAATATAGACGGGCGCTCGTTCTCCTTCAACCCAATACCATCCGTCGCTGCCTGATTTGTCATTCCAGCTCAAAAATTCGGGCTCGTCCGGTGCGACCTGGCCCTTCTTGGCGTAGGCCGCCGCCTTGAGTAGTTCCGCACGCAGATTCTTCGTCTGTGATGGCATGCGCTCCGCCAGCACCTTGTAGGCCGCTTCCCGCCCACGCGCGGTCAGGTGATCGCCGCACACCACAAGGCCCTTCTCAGCCAAGGCGGAAACGCTGCGCGGATGAGAGACGTCGCCGCCGAGCAGTACAAGGACGAGGTTCTTTTCTGTAGCTGATAGTTTGGCGGTGGTCATGGGTCGATTCTTTCGCTCGATTTTTGTCCGCATCCATACTTCTTTAAGTCGGATCTGGAAGCTGTTTCTAGATAGCCAAGTCGCTTTTTAAGATCAGCAACACGCCCTTCACACAAAGCGATAACTCGTTTACAATTCTCGGAATCCATGAGTCCGATATGGCACTTATCGACGGACAATCCCATCTGCCGACCAAGCCATCGATACGCATTTAATCGAGCTGCCGCCATTCCCAGGTTATGATGCCCGCGCAACTTTTGCTCAAGACGCCACACCTGATCAAATACCCCGTGGGCATTTCGTCTCATCCTACGGGTTGGCATATCAGCCAAGGTTCCCATCGGTTTCGTCGACCCGTCATGACAGCCAACTGCGTTGTCACACTCGGGATACCGCGAACACCTCCATTCGTGGGTCGGTGCTTCTGTCCCAAAGCGGACTAGCACAGCGGGAGCGTTGCACGATGGGCATATCAACGGCTTGCTCATTTGACCTCAAGGGGGTGTGGCGGTCCGTTAATCTAACAGCCCTGCCTCAGCGCTCGTCCGGCTCTGGCTCTGCGGTCTGGAAGGTGCTCGACCCTAGCGGCCGGTAGAGCGTCGCGATCGTGACGCCGCCGTGCTGGATCTTGGCGGTCGTGTAGTTGCGGGCCTTTTCTTCGGCGCGAAGGATCTTGGTGAGGCTGCCGCCCCTGGAGGAGACCGTGACGGTCTTGTCCCTCATGACGGGATCGCTAAAGACGACAGACAGTCTGGCTTCGCTCGCCGCCTCGACCACTAGCTCGGCTTTGGCCGCCGGTTCTGCGCTCGTCTGCCGGGCCTTCGTCATCCGGTGGATCGCTTGGGCTGAAACCAGAACCGTTTCTTTTGGAAGCTCGCCTTCGTCGACCATTTTCTCCGAATGGACGAGCAGCCGGCGAACTTTGTCCATAAAGGGGTGCATCACGGGCGTCGACCAGTCGGACAGCCTTACCCATCCTAGCGGCAGAGCACGCTTCACGCGCTCAAGGGAAGCCCCCTTCAGGGAAACCCGCAGCTGGGTATTTCCGAACAGCTGGCGCAGCATGGTCACTTCGCGTTCGCCGAACGCAATGCCGCCCGGCTCGGTCTTGGGCAGCGAAGCTCGGCGCGCTACCTCTTCTAGGAAGCCCTGGCCTATGATCGTTCCGAGCCACTGAACAACCGTCGCCGCGACTGCATAATCACGCGGCGACGGATCGGCCTTCCGATCGCCATTGCCGAGAATGTGCTCAAGAATGTGGCCGGTCTTGTTGATCTCCGCCCAGCGCTCGGCATAGATCCGCTCGATGGGGTTGGAGGCCAGGCGATACAGGTGAAGGCCGCGAAAGCCGGAAGGAAGGTTGTGGGCTGGGTCGGACATGCGCTCAGTGTGGATCAACCAAGCCGCGCATGTCAACGATAATTGATCGGTTTATGCGCTGGCCGCAATCGAAGGGTCCGCCCCCGCGCGCCAGCCCCGCTCATACCGGGTGAAGATGTCCATCAGCCGGTCGTAGGCGACTTGGCAGAACGCTATGGGCTTGGGCAGCCGCTGCAGCACGTAGGTCGCCCCCTGGCCCTTCGCCACGTACAGCAGTAGAAGGACGAACCACTCGTCATTCGTCAGCACCTTGTCGTGGCCAGATCGCCCCCCCGGTGTCCCATCAATGTATGTCATGCCGTGGTCGAACCGCGCTTTAATCTGCGAGTACCGGCAGAAGATCGCCTGCGAGATCGCATCGCGCCAGTCGCCGATGATCTGCTTGACTTGGTAGAAGTTCACCACGCCATCCAGAAGAAGCAGGATCAGGTATTCGTCCAGAGTGAGGCTCATGTCGAGGAAGCTGCCCTACGGCGGGCCGGCTGTCAACCGGGGATGCGGGCCATCCGAGCCAGCCTGCTTCGCTCGCGACCTGCTAGGTCGGCCGGTTCCTCGCCGATGCGGCGGTCGAGCAGGTATTCGGGGCAGGGCAGGCCGATGCGTCGATAAAACCAGGGCCAGGGGATGGGGCGTTCTTCCTTGATCGGCCGGTGCTCGACCGGCACCATATCGAGAAGCCCGAGCGGCTCCCACTTCCTTGTGGCTTCCGAGAAGATCTGAATGCGCCCGTCGACCACGCGGAGGTTGTGCAAGACCAGGCACACATTGAGAAGCCGGAACTGCCAGAAACCCCCGTGGCTCTCCCAGCCTGAGATAAGTTCCAGCGAAGGGAGGTCGGTCAGAAACGGTGAGCTGTCGGTGTAGCGGCCCATCAGTCGTCGAGAAGGCGCTGTCGCACGTACTGCTCGATCTCGGCCTTCATCTCGTCGAGCGTCTGTCGCCCTATCGCCTCGGCGCGAATAACTACACCGCCGCTATCTACGTCTACTCCGACGGTGGTAATACGGAGACGGGCACTGATAGTTCCGACCCCTAGTTCCCAAGCTACCTTTTTGGCGCGGCCCCTGAACGAGTGCTCGCCGATGCCAGAGAAGTGCATGGTAAGGAAGGCGGGCTCGCCGCTGGAGTTCAGGTCATAGGAGACGACGCGAGGGGGTTCGGGGATGAAGATCTCAATATTATAGTCCTCAAGCTCTCGAATCTCCCGCTCGTCTACGGGCTTCGCCTCAACTGCGGTAGTCAGGGCGGTTTCATTGTGGCCGATCGCGCGGCGCAGTTCTTGGCCGATGAAGCGGGCCAGCAGTTCGCGGTGGTAGGGCTCGCCGCCAGTGATGGTGAGAATGCTTTTATCGTCGGTCATGTGGGTTTCTTTTTCCTGTTGGTCTTTTGATAGCAGCACTCTTGTACCTGGGCGATGCTCATCCCGTCGGTTAGTTCGACGACCTCTTTCGTCCAGGCCTCGGCGCTCGGCTCTCCGGCGAAGACCCGCTCGGCTATCGCTCGCCGTCCTTCCGCCGTGGGGTTGCCTATCTCGACGCACAGGTCAATCCGCCCCGGCCGCGATTCATTGTCGGTGTCGCTCGTCTTGATCGAGCACAGCGCCGGGTCCACCGCCGCCGGGTCATTCGTCGTCATCACAAACAAGATCCCGCCCTTGCGCTGGACGCCGGCCAGGCAGTTCAGGATCGTCTCGAAGGCAACCCCATGCTCGCGCGACCGGATGTTGTTTCGGCCCACGATCGTCGAGTCGAAGTCTTCTACCAGAACGATCGCCGGGACGTTTCCGCTGGCTTGTTTCCACGCCGAGACGAAGTCCTTGCTCGTCATCGACGACAGGTCGACCGCATAGATCGGTAGGTCCAGCTCCTCAGCTATCGCATAGACGAGCAGCGTCTTGCCGTTGCCGGGTGGCCCGTGCAGCATCCAGCCTCGCCGCGAAGTGATCCCCCGGTCGGCGCACCACTGTTCGCGCTGCAGCCAGGCGCGGGCGTCTTCGCGCAGCTGCTGCGCCTGAGGAGACCACCACATCCACGATGCGGCCGGCTTCTGCTTGGGCGGGCCGAAGTCCTGCTTCTTGCCGCCGATGTAGCGCACCGGCGCATCGGTCATGGAAGTAACGGGCGCTGGGGGCTGGCCTTCGCCGGGAACCCCTTTGTATAGGAAACCCCCGCCGGTCATCTCATGGACAGCGAAGCGAAGGGCCTCGCGTCGGGTCGAGCTGTCGGCCATCGCTGCAGCCACCAGCGCATCCACGTCCACCGTCCCTCGGGCGAAAGACATCGCGTATCCGCTGTGGTGGAACTGTGTCGCGGGGTCCTTCGTGCTGAAGAAACCCCCGAGCAGTAGCCGGCCTCGATACAAATAGAGCGTGTCAACCTCGATGAATAGGTGCGCCGCCACGTCCACCCACCGCCCGAGCCGGCGATCGTACTCTCGACTGAGCGCGATCGGCGGGTTCGGCCGCCAGAGAACCGTTGCCACTTTCTCTAGGTAGCGCGCCACCGTGCCAGGAAGCCCGCTCGGGTCGCCCTGCAGCGTGACTCGCTCGACCGCGCCGGCGGTCAGCAAATTCCACGCCTGCCTAGGAGCTGAGCCGGCAAAGGCCCCGACGGCGATCGTTACGATCTTGCTGATCGCTGTCATCGGCGCGGCCCGGTGTGCGACAGGATATCCAGGCGCAGCCAATTGGTGATCTCGGCGATGAAGACCTCAGCCGGGCAGGCACCCTGACGGCGTTCCTTGATAAACCCGATCGCTTCGTCCAAGCGCATACCGGCATAGCGGCACAGGTAGGCAGCGACTACCGACACTGATCGCGAGAGGCCAGCGCCGCAGTGGACGAGAACGCAGCCGCGCCCCAGGTGGGCAGCGATGAAGCCAGTGATCGTGTCAAGGTGCTTTTTAAGCCCATGTTCCCCGTCGCGCTGGTCGATGTTGAGAATCGTCACCCGTCGCTGCACTCCCTGATGGTCGGTGTAGTGGCTGGGGGGCTTGGGCGCGCCGTACTTCTCATCGTAGGGATCGCCCGAGAGGATCGAGACGATCGCGACGAAGCCGGGCGTCACCCGAGAGGCAACCGAGCCGATCGCGATGCGGTCGGTGATGAAGTTGTAGTCGTCGGCGGGGTTTATGAGAGAAGCGGTGTGGATCGTCATGCGTCGCCCTTACCGGCCGTCTGTGGCGCTTCCCCATCGAACAAGACCCCGACGCGATTCGTCACCGACCCAAAGGGCGGCATGTCGACTTCCCAGATATCCTGGCGCGTCACGACGAGATCGGGGTTTCTGTGCGCCTCATGCGCTGGCGGCAGCGCTGCCATCTCGACGGCGGTGAACTTCCGCTCGACCTTCTTTCGGATGAGAAAGGTCCCGCGCTTGAAGAACGCCGGATAGTCGTTCCAGTTCACGCCCTTGGCGAACAGCATCTCTTGCTGGTCAGCGCGGCCCTTGCCGTGAAGCTCCTTGTGCGAGTAGTAGCAGCTGGCCGCCATGCTGACCGAGTTCTTGGTTGCGTCGACCTCGCGCCAATAGAACGTGTTGGCCGCCTCGTCTTTGTTGGGAACCGCCCAGACCCGACCATCGAACAGGGCAATCCGGCCGGCGCGCTCGGGGATTGCCTCGGCGAGGTGAGCGTTGAAATACCCGGTTGCCATGGAGGCCAGGATCGATGTCAGCTTCTGGATGCGTCGGTCGAGAAAAACCTGTGCCTTCAGGTCTTCCTGCCACAGAAGAAGGCTGATCTCGTCGGACTGCGTATATCCAGCCAGCGCGCCGCTTTCTTGGACGAGATAGCGCGTCGTCGAGATCATGAGCCGACTCAGGCGGGAATCGTAGGGCCGCACAAGGCCGCGGGTGAATGCAGAGAAGCACTTGCCGTCGATGCGAACGCAGATCGGCAGTCGCGACATGGTGCGCCGGCCTGTTTCCATCGCCTCGTACTGCTTCATGCGGTCGCCAAGCTCGTCGATCATGGTCATGTCCTTTTGGGGGTTTCGTGTTCAATTTCCCTTGACACGGTCGTTATCGTCAACAAATCTCCCGCTCAAGTAGTTTGGTACATCAAACAAAGAACCTATCATGACCCGGCCCACCCGAGCAATTCCAGAATCGCAAGCCTTCGCCCGGCGCCTCGCCTACCTATGGGTGTGGGGCGTCGCTCGCAAACTCCGCACCTCGGACCCCCATGCGATCTTGAGCGCCTCGGACCAGAGCAGCATCAAACTTCGGTTGCGGGATATCCGGGTCGCGCTGCAGATCGGAGAGCCTTCCTTCGAGATCCCTCCGCTGAAGGTTATTCACGCTGCGATGCTTGGCCAGGGCGACCGCGCCGCCGCGGTGGATCAGATCGTGGCTGCAGCGCTGTCCAGCCAGCAGCTTCAAGATGCCGTCCGCCTCATGCTCGGCGAGGATGCCCCAGCGGAAGCCGGTCCGGCCAAGCTCGAAGATCGCCTTCCAGAGATCAAGCCCGCCAAGGTTGTGGACCCCGGCCCGAGCGGCTTCGAGCAAGAGATCACCGATCAGATCGCCGGCGCGGTCTACCTGGCAGGCCAACACAAGGAGATGATGGATGCGCCGGATATCCTCACCGATCCGGAGAACCCGCCTGAGCCGGAAGTCGTTCTTGAGCAGCTGACGGTGGACCTCGTCCACAACTACTACCGGGCCAAGCGCGACAAAGACACGATGCACCTAGCCCGCGTCGCCAAGCTGCTGATTACGGCGAGCGCCACCCGGTTCGCGATCAAGCGGTTTGCCCAGGCGGAAGGCGGCGGTGCTCCGACCGGCTATGACAACGCACGGGCGCTGCCGCCGATCTCCGTCCCGAGCGTTGAATAGCTCATGAACCTGAGCCTCTCTACCAAAGTCGCCAAGCGCATCCCGCTCAAAGAGCCCGTGTTCACCGCGAACCCAGGCCCGCAGTCGGTCTTCGTCCTGTCCAACGTCTTCGAGATCCTCTACGGCGGGCGCGCAGGCGGCGGGAAGGCGCATCCAGAGGACGAGCGGGTTGAAACCTCTCGCGGGATGGTTCCCGTGGGCGATCTGCGTTGCGGCGAGCTGCTATGGAACCCGGTTGCCGGCGGATACCTTCCGCTTGAAGCCCTCACGCCACAGGGGGCCATCCCGACAGCTCGGATCGTGCTCGAAGGCGGGCGCAGCCTGAACGTCTCGCTCGGGCATCTTTCCGCCGCGCGCTTGGTACTGCCCGAGATGGCAGGCTCAGACCTCGAAGGCCCGGTGATTGGCAGCCAGCTTCTGACGACGCGCCAGATCGAGCGGGCCATGCGAGATCACGGGCTCGCCGTCTACCTACCTTTGTCGCGCGGGCAAGAGGTGGTGCAGCGCTGGCGCAAGGTTGAAGCAGTGGAGGACGTAGGCTGCCAGCCGACCGCTTGCCTTACGGTGGCTAGAGGCGAAGGCCTGTACGCTGCCGGACATGGCATCGCAACCCACAACAGCGCCGGTCTGCTCATCGGTGCCTATCGTCACCTTCAGCAGTACGGCCACGCCCAACACAACGCGATCATCTTCCGTCGGTCTCATGCTGAGCTGAAGCGCGCCCCGGTTTTCCAGCTGGCCATGACCCGCTTCACCGCGCTCAAGCAGGCCGGCTACCCCGCCAGCTTCAACGGGCAGGACATGGTCTGGGATTTTCAGGGAAACGGCAAGCTGCACTACGGCTACCTGGAAGCCGAGTTTGACCACCTTCGCTACGCCGGCCCCGAGTTCATCTACATCGGCTTCGATGAGCTAACCCACTTCCGCCCGCGACACTACAAGTTCATGTTCACCCGCCTCCGAGGGCAGACGGGAACGCCTTGCGTTATCCGGGGAGCCACAAATCCCGGTGGCCCCTATCACAAGTTCTACTTCAATCGCTTTCGCCCGTGGCTCGACCGCTCCGCCGAGTACATGGAGTTGGTCAGGAAGGGCGCTGCGCCGATCGCCGAGCCAGGTCAGGTCCTGTACTTCCTGCCGCCAGCGGATGCGGACGATAAACCAGATAGCGACGAAAACCACGACACTGCCGTTCTCGAAGGAACCCCCGGCTCGCGTGGGCGCACGTTTCTGCCGGCCGGTATCGAGCATACTCCGCAGTACGACACCGCACAGTACAACGAAACGCTGGCGTTCGCCGATGCCACCTTGCGCAAGCAGATCCGCGACGGGTCTTGGATCGATGACGACGGGGGCGGGACGTTCTTTCAGAAAAAATGGTTCATCCGAGAGCGCCGCATCCCTGCGATCCTGTCGTGGGTTCGCTCGTATGACCTGGCCTGGGGAACTTCCGAGGGGGCCAAGTTCACTGTCGGCATCCTTGGGGCCGCTCCAAGGCCGGGACTCTATGCGGAAAACACGGTGCTCATCGCCGACATGATCAGCATGAAGTCGCACGAAGCCACCACGATCGAAGCGATCCGGCGCGTGGCGGAGCTAGACCTGGCCTTCATTCGGATGCACGGGGGCGGCCCGCTGCTGATCCGGCTACCAGAAGACAGCGGGAAGGCAGGGATCGATATCCGCCAGCGCTTCGTCGCGGCGCTGGCCGGCTACGATGTCCGCCTCATCCCAGACAAGGGCGATAAGTTCATGCGCGCCCGTCCTGTCGCTGCCCAGGCGGAGTACGGTAATATCCGGCTGCTCGAAGGGTGTCACCCAAGCCGAGACGTAGCGATCGAGCTGCAGCGCAAGGGGATCGTCACCGAGACGGCGGTACAGTGGATCGACCCGCTGCTGTCGCGGCTGCAGAAGGTGGACCCGACGATCGCCTACGAGAAGCAGATCCTCGACCACATGGATGCGCTGTCGTCGACTTGCTCGCTGATCTGGACGCCGAGCTTTCAGCCGAAGGCGGGGTTTTTCAGGCCGGGGGTGGGTTAGGTAGAAGGGGCTTCAGGCAGGGCAGGCTGGCGCTGTTCGCGACGGGCCTTCTTGCGAAGGGCATAGCTGTGGACGGGGCCGACGATGCTATAGACACCGCAGCAGCTCATGATGACTGCGATGCCGATGCCCAGGTAGTCCATGCCGACGAGGTGGTTCATGGCAAAGCCTCTGCTTTTTTGTCGGCCAGCGGGTAGACTTCATGCAGCAGCTTACACGGCGAGCACGTCACCAGCGCCGGAGTCATGACGGTGGCGCTCTCCGACAGCTTGCGCCCACAGCGCGTCACCGCCAGCTTTCCGTCGGGTGTCGTCCCTACCCACAAGTGCCGCCGCTTCATTTCTTATCCCCGACGATCCAGCTGCACTTCTCTTCCGCATCTCGGCGAAGTGTTTCCAGGTTCGTGCATAGAACAAAGGTCCGCAGCAGCACCCGCCCCGTGAGCATGTTTTGGCGGAGATCTTGTCGCCGCCGGTCCATCTCGGTTGCGCACTCTTGGATGCCGCGGTAGAAGTCTCGCTCAGCCCCGATGCACCGGGGCAGCTTAGGGATGGTGTTGATGCCGACCGTCACCACTGCGACCGTGGGCAGCACGCACAGAGCGCCTACGGTCGTCCACCAGGACCAGACAAATCGGCGCTGCTTTGCTGTCTCACCACTGCCCATCACCAACACCGGAAGGCTAGTTGGTAGGCCCCCGGAATCGCATAGGGGCCACCGATGCTGACGTACCACGAGAGGCACGACCCGATGAAATTCAAGTCTTGGGGCTTCTGACGATAAGGCGCACACGCATCTTCTGCGCGGATGACAAGAATGTCCTTGTCGGTGCACTTAGATGGAGATCGGAAGAGCACACG
>ERZ650308.1622-NODE-1622-length-11558-cov-4.096931_pt1 | contig 11558 bp, 3 predicted proteins | sample MGYA00376244_ERZ650308 | MGnify/ENA primary metagenome ERZ650308 (study PRJEB26733, sample SAMN07839295) | wastewater metagenome | biome: small river; feature: stream; material: water | place: USA: North Carolina | collected 2016-04-26 ...
GCAATATAACTTACTCTACTAGTCCCTCTGCAAGTAGCGCCTACAAATGCACCTACCCTATCGTTAGCACCTATTAATTGCTTGCCATCTATATTGAGTTTAGCTACAAAAGTCATAGTGTACTGATAGTCGTTCTCATTAACACTCCAATTTGGCATTTGTGCAAAAAGAGAACAAAAAGGAAGTAACAGTAACGCAATAAAAAAACAAAAGGTTATTTTTTTCATAAGAAAGTATTTTACTTTTGAGGAACTATCTTTGAATTGTTATAATTTAAATTTTAATTATTTTTTGCATCACCATTTGATCTGCAGTTTCTATATTTATAATATAAATTCCAGCAGGCAAATTCGGATTAATTTTCAAAACCGATGCACCAAGATTAATTTCAGAAACCTTTTTATACACTTCTTGACCAAGCAAGTTGCGAATTACTATTGTGACTTGTTCACTTTTCTTAGTTTCTATTGCAATACTTAGCTCGTTTTGAAAAGGATTTGGATATATACTTATTTTTTCTTCTAACACATCAATTAAAATTGGGTTAGCAATACTGCCTAAAATACTATCCGATGAAAAACTAATTGTTTTTGTTGTACCCAAAAGTGTTTCTCCAGTTCCAATAAAAGCAGTTAACTTTTCAGGTTGATTACCATAAATAGTTATAAAAGCCAAATCAACACCTTGAATATTTATAGTCTTACTATTTCCTCGCAATTCTCCTAAATTATTATAGAAAGCAAGGGTTTGGTACCCTTTAGGTAGTTTTACTACAGCATTCATTGTATTGGAAAATTGAGTATAATCGCTTGAAATAACATCTTCTTCTCCTTCGACAGCTAAATTAGTTGAAGTCACTTCGATTGTTCCCTTAGCTGATACTTTTTTGGCAGTAGATTTATTCAAATACTCTGGATAGGTAAAATTCTGAGGCGTATTTATTCGCATCATATACCCTTCTCCAACTTTTAAATAGGTCAATGATCCTTTCCAACCAATAGAAGTCGTATAGATCGCAAATTGAGATTGCGATTTAATGATATCGCCATCTGTTGCATTTAAATTAGCCAAAGCATCACTAACCAGTACATTTTTAGACACAACATAAGGTAGCCAGTTCCAATTTTGAGCCAGATTAAACGACCAGGTATTCAAATCAACAGGAATTCCCTTTATATTTAAATTTTGGGCTGTTGCCAATTTAATTTTATACATTTTTGAGTTAGAAATTCCACCATTCCCAGAAATAGTTCCTGACCACGCACTCTGACTAGGATTGATAGCATTGTATTGATAGGCATCAAAAAATGCTGGTGAATTAGACTCAAACAAATCAGAGGTGCTTAGTGAAAGCCCTTTGGTAAGCAAATTCAAATTAGCAAATCGAGCATCGGCAACATTAAAAGATGTCCAAGTCCATCCTTGGTTCAATTTAATTTGCTGACCTGTTACTTTTGTATTGTTAAAAATAGTAGGAATTCTATAGGTCCCTAAAAGTGTATCGGCAACAAACGGAACTGACGAAGAACCCTCTAGAGAAGCTTCTTTTAACTTTCCGTCTGAGGCATCCCAAATGTAAAAAATTACATCTTCGCCACTTAAATTATTACTATAAACAGTCAAATAAACAAAATATTCATTCAAAGCTATGTCAAAAATCACATTGGTCATTCCGCGAACTTCCCCATTCACTATCGCTACAACTTTATCATAGAGATCATCCGTAAAAACACCATCTATTTTTATTTTCCCGATGACATTCATCGATTGGGTAAACTTTGTAGGATCTAACACTAGAATCGGTTCTTTTTCCAAAACACGTAAATCCAATTGAATTTTTTCGTTATAGCCATAATTGGTAGCTAAAGACAAAATAGTATTATAATTCCCAATAGCTAAATTATTGTCAACCGAAGCTTTTATCGTAATCGTTGTGTTTGGGGCAATTGTTCCAGATTTTGATGATAGTGTTAGCCAACTAGGTATATCAATGGTGTAGGGCTGTGACAGTCCGCCTTGATTAACTATAGTAATATCAAAAGTCAGATTGTCATTATTCCTTTTCATTAAATTCACAACCTTACCTTGTCCTTCTACAAACCACTTCGTAGGATTCTTATTGATATAAACGCTCCATGACACAGGAGATTGTTGACTATTATCAGCCATATCATTAAGATTAGAAACTGTAATATTAGCCACTTTCCCTTCTATGCTTGACCAGTCTGAAATCATTGGCATCAATACGATTTGATCGCCATTTATTACTGCATTTACAACAATTGACTCCGTAGGACGAAACGGCTTAATAGGAGGCGCTATATCCGTAAAAGCAAGTGGTTTTCCGTTTAATAAAGCGTATAGGCTTCCTTTATCAACTGAATTTAAAGGATAATAATATAAAGGTCCATTTGCATTAGCAATATCTGGCTTATTAAAAGACGAATACAAGAGTAAACCCGTACTTTGAGGATCCACCTCGTAGTAACGATCTGCTTTTATCTGCGTAGCATTCCGAGCCATATTCCAAAAACATAATTCATCTATTTGGCCTATATATTTATTATCAATTGTGCTTATTGAACTGTTCATTTGACCTCTAGCTCCCACAAAAATTGTACTCGAAGTAAAACCACCTATATCTGCGCTAGAATACGAGGCCAGCTCGTTACCATCAACATACATACGGATCGTTCCATTTCTGGTTAAACTCATCGCAATATGGTGCCAACTATTATCATTTACTTTAACACTGCCAAAAGGATATGTTTTAGCTTCGGCTTGCAGTTCAATACCACCAGTAGCATTCAGATTAAGTGCCCATTTATTGCGATACGTATTACTTTCGACTAAATCTGTAGCATCTCCTTTACCATTAGACAAAAGTGTGGCAACACCAGACTGACTCGTTTTCATCCAAAAATTAAGCGTCGCATCCATTTCTTTAGAAATAATTACTTTTGAAACTTCTGGTAAAGCCAGATAATTAGTACCATCAAAAGTATAAGCAGTTCCTTTGGGAAAAATATCCCAATTGGCATTAGCTATAACAAGATCCTTAAATCGGGCCAAATCATTGGCAACGATTCCATTTCCTTCGTTTATGGGCCAATATCCCATAAGACCGAATTCATTTCCATTGAGTACACTTCCGGCATTGGCAACAGCCATATCTCTTGAAATATATTTTTTCCAAAATCGCAAATCGTGTAGGTTTCCTTTAAAGGTATTTCCTCCTACTACCATAGGATTTTCATTCGTGAAGTTGATTGCAGTAGTGAGTAAAATACTTTTTTTCTCTGTACTGTTTTCGATGATGCTCAATTTATTGGCTGTGGCATCATAGGAAAGGGCATAATGATTGAATGTATTGTCTTTAGTAACCGAAGAACTGATACTTTGTCCGCCGATGGTATATTTCAATACATCATCTATCAATTCTATTTTAATACCTCCACTTTGGCTTAATAGCGTGGATGTTCCGGCTAGGCTTGAATTTTTAAGCCAAAACTCGATACTAAAATCCCCGCTGGTAATAGCCGGTTTGTTTATGGTAGCCGTATTATTCGAACCATTAAAAGCAAGTGAAACTTCATGATTTACAGGTACTTGGTCTTTTTGTACTAAAAATTCAAATTTAGTCACGGTGCCATTGGTCTTAACAGGTTCATTAAAACGCAATGTAATATCGTCTCCCAAATTTAATATGCCGTTGGTTGGTGTTGGTGTGCCAAATACTACAGGAGCAATTAAATCTACACTTCCTGTTATGATTTCCGATTCGTAAGCCGTTAGATTATTACAGCTTGTACGAGCACGAAGTTCATAACTTCCGTTTCCTAAGCCGAGTGCTGCAATATCCCAGGTATAATTTAGTTGATCTCCTACTATAACTTGTCCATTGGAGTCTCCTCCATTTATAGCAGTAGTTAAATCGGCTTGGTTTTTATAATACGTTCGTAATCCAGTCCAATTGGGAGTCCCTTTCAATCGGTACTCTAAATTAATCTTTTGGAAACTGGCAAAACTGGTATTATATCCCCCTAATTTAATATTCAGGGGTTTTGTTATAGCGCCATCATAAGCCGAATTCCTGTTCATCAGCCAGTCGTTAGGAGGACTCATGATCGTTACCGGAGAACAGGCAGGAACAAAGCTTGCCGAGACCAATACATTGGCAACTGCATTTCCGTCACATGCAGATTCTAACACTATTTGGACATTCGGATAATTGAACTGATCTTGCTTCACTTTTTTAAGAGTCATCGTGTATGAAACAGTTTTTCCTGCTGGAATAGTAACGAGAGTTCCGTTCGGTTCAATGTTAATTTGCGCATTATCTGGATTGGTCGTTTGGTCGACATACAATTTAAAAGTGGCGTCTTTATTGATGGTACTTGTATTGCGTAATTTCAGTACAAATTCGGCATTTCTCCCTTCAAAAACACCCGATACATTTGAAGCAACAACTGTTATTTCAGGTTTTTCTAAAGCCATTGTGGCTACTGAAAGCGGAACACGTTGGGCATCTAACAGATCAACAATTGTAGCCGAAGCGTCCGTCACATTAGCATGAGTTAGGTTATAGAAATGAGAAAGTTCTCCTCCTTCATAAGGACAAGAAGTTTCTCCTCCTTTAGTAATAAAAATTGGGCCATTTCCATCAAAAGCATTAATAACATCAACACTTAATAAATTACCAGCATCATGGTCTTTAAGCGTATAACTGATGTTGGTCGTTTCATTGTTAGTATCTGCGCTGGTATTCCCTGATCCAGAGCCACTACTTTTGCTCGTTTGCATTTCAAAACCAGTGTTATTAAAGCTGGCTCCAATCGCTAAGGCAACTGAACTATCAATTTGTAATTGATACGTGAGTGAATTAGTACTTAGGCGTTCTACTTGATAGCTTTTGGTAAACTCACCAACTCCAGCGTCCAAAGAAACATTTTCATAAAAAGTAGCATTCAACAAATCTTTGAGTTGTTTGGCCGAAGTGGATAACGTATTGGTTACCGGATCTTTTAGACCTGCTATTATAGTGTTTAAGGATGTTTTCAGTTTGTCTTTATCGTTAAGCGCTTGGTATTTGGCTAATTCGTTGTTTAAAATTATTTTTCTCCAAAGATTGATTGAAGATAGGTATGCGGCTTTTGTAAGAACACCATTCTGGTTTTCAGTAATTGTATGAGCATCAATTTGTTTAATAATATCCAAATACTTAGGGATAACATCATTTAATATACTGTGCTGGGAATAGACAAACAAGGTTTTTTCTGGAGCCTCATTAAAGTACATGGCCTTATTAATTTTCGGGTATACTTTTGAAATTTGAGAACCACTTAAAGGAACTACTGTGATTGGATTTGTAGGACTGGAAGGGCTAGAACTTGAGGCAGTTAATTCGTTATAGGTACCGTAAAATTGATTGGCTGAAGTACCAATATACAAATCGGCATCACTACCTATCCAACTTGGGTCGTCACTTGTGGAAATCGTTTGGTTAAAGGTATAGGTATTGGTCACACTTTTCCCGTTCGAAGAGGATTGCGCCATACTAACTCCAGTAGAAATATCGTTGGTGACATCTGTTTTCATAACAGGTCCTAATAATCCGCCTCCTAAACTGAGTTCAAATCCAAGAGAAACGGTTGCGTTTACATCGCTACCATTATTTGCGGTGGAGGTGTTTTCTTTAGAAAAGCTAAAAGAAGATCCTTTCACTATGGTAGCTGAACTATTGGATCCTGGAGGATCGCGCAACACAAAATCAGGTAATTCGGGACCTGCTGTCACAAAGGTTTGCGTACCATCGGCCACGCCTCCTAAAAGAATTCCTTCCGTTTTATAGTTTTGCAATGCAGTATCTACTCCATTCAATCTGTATTTTAAATCGATGGTTCTTGTATAATTTGTAGCAGCATCGGTATTGGGTGTTCCTCCTTTAAAGGTATAAATCAATACACTTGAGTCGGTTGGGTCAACCACTGTATTTTCGGTATTTTCTAGTGCTAAATTATTAGTAGCAATGATAGCTCCTCCCGTTACAGGAACTGTGCTAATAACAGGAGTTATAGCATTTGCATCATAATTGGAATACCGTTCCTGACCCTGAATTCGAACGGAATAATTTCCAAATTGACTATAAATAGGTGGTGTTTGACTTGTTGCTATGGTATACGTTTTTCCATCTGCCTTTATTTCTGTGTCTGAAGTCTGGCTTAATACAGTATAGATAGGTGTTGCCATATACGTAAACTTCAGAACCTCTTGATAGGGTACTCCTGAAATCGTATGATCCCCTTGAACGAAAGTTGGAGTTTGTAACGCTTTTATAGCCGTAAAATTGATGGATTGGTCGGCATCTAAAAGCCATTTGTCCCCCGGATTTTTATTACTGGTGAAAGTCAAATCACTTTGAGATAACTGGTAACTAAGAGGCAATAAATTAACACGAAATTCTCCTGTTTCTCCATCGGTAAGCGTAGGAATTGTTTTGTACTCGGGCGTTATACTAGTAGCTCCTACAGGCAAGTACCCGAATGTCATTCTTGCTTTTCCAATGTTATTGAGCGAGGTGTACACTGTTGTTCTATCGACACCCCCAGCATCTTTATAAGCATAGGTTTTTTTTCCAGTATCTCCAAAACCAATCGTCTTGTCAGATTCTATTTTGCCACCCACCACACGACCTACCACAATTACTTTAGTATTGTCAATGAAGGTAACGGGCTCGTCTCGGTCTTCAAAAAAGTCTTGATAGGTATTGGCATAATAGGTTTGACCGCCTATAACCGAACTTGTTTTGGCAGGAAATCGACCATCAAATTCAAATACATGGTCACTTTTAGTGATGCTTATGGCATGAGAACCTATAGGAACTTCAATTGTAAATCGTCCGTTGATGTCTGTTTGGATAGGAACGTTATTAGCATCAATTGCCGGAGCATTATCGATATTGACATAAGCCCCCGGAACTGGTATAGTGGCGTATCGTTTTAGTGATGTGATTGTTTTCCCTGTTGCATCCATCTCGGCCCAATATTCGCCTTTTTGATATTTTAGAGTGCCTTTGGTATAGGCATTATACACTTCATTGTCTTTAATATCTCCCGTTATAGGAGTATCAGAAGTAGCTGGAAAAACTCCTTTACTATTATACACCACAATGCCTTTAAATGAAAACGAAGATTGATCGATAAAGTTTACATTATTGACTACAGTAGAACCTACCCCCAAAAAGGCCAAATCCTGTTTTGGATTGAATTCATGTTTCCCTAGGGAAGGCACTATCGTAAAAGAATCGCCATTACCACTGTAAGGTACCGATGCTATTACATAATTACCAAACTCATCGGATATACCCAAAATACCCAATTGACTGTTTGTTGGAATATTATTTGTATCGTCTTCGCTATTGGCCCAAGTAGGAACCACTGCAGCATTACTCAATTTAGCATCATTCCCATGAAAACTAAAACCGGTTTGCGCTAAGTCATAAGCATAATCTCCGGACTTTTCATTGGCTCTGATATACGTATTGAAATAAGACTCATTTCCTTTAAGATAACGGCGATAATCCCGTTGAATTTGAGAAGGAGTCAGGGCCGTTTCCCATACCCTAAATTCATCTAAATAGGCTAGTTTTCCTCCTCCTATTTTAAAACTATTCCAGCTTTGTGGCGCCCCAGTCGTCGTCGTATTTAATTGAACAGTGGTATTTGTGCTAGTAAAAGCAACTGTTAATGGTAAATTCAAGGGATTTTGGGCTAGTATAGTGTTCATTTTAGTAGCATAAGCTGCAGAAATCAATCGGCCATTGATATAAATTTCAGGAATTTTGTTATCCCTTAATACGGCACTAAAATGAGTAAATAATTTATTTAAGTTAGCAATAGGCACTAAAATATCCTGTCCTTTGTTGTCTATTTCACCACTTGGGATATAATTAGTCAAGGTAATCATATGGGCTCCCACATAAGCTGTCAATTGACTACCGATCATTTTAATCTTGAAATCCAACGTTTCATTATGATCACTCGACAAGCTGTAAAGGCTTAATACCTCATTAGCTCCAAAATCAGCATAGGGCTTCATCCATGTCTGAATACTGATAGAATCTTTTAAACTTTTATTCAATTTGGCAACCTTAATATAGCTATCGCTAGGTACTTTTAAAGAACTCCCAAAACGCAAACTACTTCCTGTTGGATTGGCAACAATCATGACATCTTTTACCGGATTTCCTCCCGTGTAACTAATATTACCGGTAATCACTCCTGTTGGATTTCTATAGCCAATACCCGTAATATAGTTCGAATATTTGATTTCTAAATTATCGACTTCAATCCCTTTAGCAAAAATTTTATAACGGTATAATTTACCGCCTTCCACATTGGTATCTGAAAAAGTACCTACATCTCCGGCTAGAGTTTTTAACGGTTTTCCCCAAGTAGGATTGACACTAGTCAAATCCTCGGTACGAAATACCGAAATGCTGATGATTTTTTCCTGATTCTTTTTGATATCCCAGTTGAGCTCTATCCTATCACTGAAATAACCTTTAGAAACCGTGAAAGCATCCTCCGAAAACGTATTATAGAGATAGCGAATCCCCCAAGGAAAACCTAAATCTTTGATATAGTTTTGCGTGGAAGCATCTGTCGTAGTTACCCCTTTAGTCAAACCCATATAAGGCATTCCCACCTGCATGCTTACGCTGGAGATGGTAAAATTAGTGCTAACTCCATTTACAGGTTTAGTCAGGTTTAGCCCTAAATTATCTTTTTTAGAAGCATAAGCACCAATCACTGATTTGACGCCCAGTTTTTGTTGCGCAATCAAAGTGTTGTAACTGAATAGTACAAGACACAGTACAAGAATATGTTTCATTGTAGGAGATTTTTGTTAAGGTAATAAGAGAAAGAAGCTGGGATTATAATCTAAATTATATTTTGATAATCCAATTTACACCCCAGTTGATAGGGCGCGTTTCTGTATCTCCGGTAGTATAAGTATTCCCATTTACATTATGAGAGTGAGTCCCAGCATCAGCAGAATCAAATGTACCAAGATAAGATCTATTAGTTGTACTAGCAGAATTCTCATTTCTATTCGCATCTCCAGAATCATAAGCCCCATTATCAGAGTTTGACCTTCTTCCAATCTTGTGCGAGTGGTTACCGCTATCATTTGTGTTAAGATTTACCACATGATTATGGGATTGAAAAGAATCCATCTGGGCCGCCATTACAGCGGGTCCTATTTTACCGTTTCCACTACCTGCTCCACGTAAGAACATGGCTTGAAGCGCAGGAGTGTTGTTACCTAAAAAGGCTCTTAAATTTGCATAATAAGGAGTATTAGGAATAGCTCCTCCATCACAAATCAACCATCCGGTAGGCGCTGTAGTTCCTATATAAGCAACAATAGTTCCTGTAGGTACTCCATTTTGTGCATAAATAGCATAAGGAACGGCTTGGAGTTTTTCATCAGAGAAAACAACACTACTAGAAGAACTTACTTTCAAATAAGCCGATTGGGTGCTAATCAGTGTGTATTGGTCTTGATCTATTGTCAATACATACGAAAAAACACCAAAATTATCTGTCTTTACAGTAGCTGTTCGAGTCAAAATGACGGTTGGCGTGGTAGAATTCCCTACTAAATAGTATACCGTAAATACCAAATCCAATTGGTCAATATTAGCCAAAGCCTCGTTATTAATATCACGGGCGATTCCCTGTATAGACATTCCTGAGGAAGTAACATTGGTTTGAGCAACTGCGTTTATGGTTGTAAAGAATCCTATTACGACACATACTAAAAGATAGATTTTTTTCATGATATTCTATTGTGTTATACATTATCAAACAAATATCAATCATGTAAGAGTAAAAAAAATAATAGTAAATTGTAAAACCCTATATTTGTGACACATTTTGACTATTTGACACATGTTTTTAAACGTAATATCATTACTAGTTGGCTTCTTATCTCTTGTTGTAGTGGCTTTGATGCTCTGCAACCAAAGAGCCAATAGTAAAATAAATATTTACCTTATCATCATATTATTTGTGGCAGGATCGCAGCGTTTTGTCAATGCAATTGAAGTGTTAGGTTTTACAGATACGACTTTTAGTCCCCTGAAAATCAGAATGACATTTGCTTTTTTTATTATACCATTTTACTATTTATTTTTTAAGAGACTGATTCGAAAAAAGAATAAACATAAAAATGAAATACTGCATTTTATACTACCAACTATTTTTGTTGCCTTTGATTTATTTGCAACAAATTATACCATCAGTTATTATTGGTATTTAGTCTTTTCTGTTTATTATTTTATCTCCATTATTTTATTGGTAAAAGAATTATTCCAATTAAATAAACTAAGCATATTAGAGAGGAGAAACTATAAAACTATTCAGACTTGGGCCGTACTAATGACATCCATTAGTTTCTTATTAGTTGTTTATTCTAATTACTTTTTATTAAGCGATAAACAACCTAAAATAAATCTGAATGTATTTTACCGTATTTCTTCCTTATTATGGCTAGGAGCATTAATTTATATGTTCAGAAACCCGTCCATCATTTTTGGCGAACACTACTTATTGAAAAATATCCAAAAAGAAACACATCAAGATATTTTGATTTGGAGTGACAAACCAATAAAAGAAGTAGAAATTAAAGATCAACTATTATTTAATTCTATTGTTAGTACAATTGACAACATACTACTCAACATAAAAAAACTCCAAAAAAATGTTTCTTTTATATCCGTTACAACTTTAACTGCAAAAACTATCGCACAAGAATTAAAACTACCCAAAAGTCACTTGGAGTTAGTATTCAAATATTATTGTCATTACTCTATCAATGACTTTGGTAATTTAGTTAAGATAATTTATGCCTTACAATTGATAAACGAAGGCTATCTTAAAGACTATACCGTAGAATCTTTAGGAGAAAAGTGTCTGTTTAATTCTCGCTTTACTTTTTCAAAAAATTTCAAAAAATTCATCGGAGTTTCAGTAAGTGATTATACAAAGGAAGTGTATAGTTAAATTGTAGTTTTAAAATACTACTGTTGATTTGAAACTACTTATGATTATGTAACCTTAAGTTAAATCTTGAGGTTTTTTTGTTTTAATTTATTTTATTCAAACTTAGCCCCAATCTCTTTTCAGTATTCTAATCCAATGTTCTGTGCCAATAATTACAATTTATAGCGTTTTATTTGAATCAACTTCGAGCTTGAAACTTAAATTGTAATAAAATTTCGTTTGTGTTTCAGATACTTCAAGAAGCCATGCCCATTATTTTCTCAAGAACTGATCCCAAAGTCTCATTATTATATCCTGCATAAGCTGGATTCACTAAGAGCATGTGCGATTTATAGAAAGTAAAATCACTTTCTTGTTGAGCAAATAAAGCACTACTTACTAAAAGTAGTGCTTTGGTTATGATATGATTTTTATATTCTGTTTTTTTAAGTGGGGTTTTAGTTTGTGATGTATAACCAACCTTGAGCGTCGATAGTCCCATCTCCGTTT
>ERZ650308.1623-NODE-1623-length-11557-cov-15.201878_pt1 | contig 11557 bp, 19 predicted proteins | sample MGYA00376244_ERZ650308 | MGnify/ENA primary metagenome ERZ650308 (study PRJEB26733, sample SAMN07839295) | wastewater metagenome | biome: small river; feature: stream; material: water | place: USA: North Carolina | collected 2016-04-26 ...
CTCTTTCCCTACACGACGCTCTTCCGATCTGTCTTTTGGCATGGGCCGCAAGGTTTTGCAGGCCCCCTACCACGTACCCATGTCCTCGCTTGCGGTCTTGCGGTTGTGGCACGACTCGCACAGCGACTGCCAGTTGGCGCGGTCCCAGAACAGATCGCTATCGCCCTTGTGCGGTCTGATATGGTCAACCACTGTTGCTGGCACCAGACGCCCAGCGCGCAGACAATGCACGCAGGTTGGATGCTCCCTCAGCCATACGGCCCGCGCCTTGCGCCAGTCAGCGCCATAACCGCGCTGGTGACTGGTGCCACGATCCACATCATAAGCACGGCGGCTGCGAACGTGATCAGCACAATAGCCACCATTAACCGCATGATTACCACAGCCGGAATGCAGGCAACCTCGTGGAGCTGCACGCGGCATCAGCCTTGACCAGACGCCTTGCGATCACCCCAGCGCTTGATCCATTCGCTCAGGGTATCCACACCTACAAACCCCATGGCGACACCAAAAAACACCGCCATGTCATCAGACATTCCGACATAGACCAGAGCCGGACGGATTGCGACGGTTGCCAGCGCCAACAAGACACCCTCCATGATCCTAGACGGCCAGCGCTTGCGGCCGTAGTACATTGATCTGGCAACGGCTGTTATAAACGTCAAAAACGGAGCCAATGCCGCGCGGGTGATCTCATCAAATGCGCCGCCCATGTCGTTCAGCCTCACTTGTTTGGCCACTCCCGCTGGAACAGCGCGGCCAAGCCGGTGAGGATTTGCGGCACACCAACGGCATAGTCTCGCGCCAGTATGCTGCCGATTCCGGAGGCTATCAGGCCGATACCTGCCCAACTGGACGGCTCTGCAAGCCGCGATGGCGTTTTCATGCGTCACCCCTCAGTGTTTTGCCAGACTGCAGGTCAGCCAACGACAGGCCGCCCGTAAACTGAAAATGCGGATATTCACGGAACTTGATCCAGCGCCCAGCCCACTCCAGATCGCACGACTCGCCCAGCTCGCCGAGACGGCGCCACAGATCGCCATCCGCGCCTGAAGTACCCCAAACAGGCTTGCCGTTGCGCATCGGGACCACATCAAAAGCCATGCGCCAGTTGTGCCAGCTTTGCCCGGCTTTCGCGTTCGTGACCTTCTGGCCGGCCATGGTCCGGCCCTGGGCGTAGAGCGCATTCTGCGACTCAGCATCCCGGTAAGTGCTGGTAATGAGGATGTCGATACCCTGAGCGGCACAAGCCTCCAGGAAGGCATTGCACCGGCGCTGTACAGCCGGATGAAGGTCACAGACGCGGCGCGAGTTGATCATGGCAACCTCAAAAAGTAAGGGCCGCCAAACAGCAGCCCTACGCACCGGGCACCCTGCCCGCCCTCCGACAATTCTGGTTGCGATGGCTGGACTCGACCCAGCGGTCTCCGGGTTATGAGCCCAGCGGGATGACCGACTTCCCTACACCGCGACAATAAAAAACCCGCCGAGGCGGGTTCCGGATTGCTGCACCACCCATGAAGGCGCAGCTATCCCGTGCTTGCAGCTTACGGTTTTACTGGGTTTGACGGCAGTCCTTAAATATATTCAGAAGATGATGGCGGTTATCGTTTGCAGGGCTATCAGCCCGCCACGCCTACAAACAGCACCTCCTGCCCTTCATTCGCCGACCACCCGGCACCGGCAGGCATGTACGCCTGAATGCAGCGCGGGCCGGTTATCGCTACGCGCCGGGCCGGGGCTGCTTCCACGTCGCGGCGTTGTTTCAGGTAGCTCAGGCGGCTGGACAGTTCGTTCGGCTCCACCAGGTCCGGCAGGGCGCGGCGGATTTCCCCGGCGGTCAGCGGGCGGCCCGCCAGTTCCAGCACGCTCAGGATGCGGTCGTTCAGGCTCTTATTGCGCATAACCAGACTCCTCCAGCTTCTCGTGGACAAACAGCTTGGCGCTGACCAGCATGGCCTCAGCGCGCGCCAGGCTGGTGTGCATGGCCTGACACAACAGATAACCGGTGATCCGGCGGCCGTAGCGCAGCAGCAGCACGCGGCGGTAATCCATGCAGGCCGATTCCAGCAACCGCTCAACCAACGCGCCCAGGGCGGCGTCTGCGGCCTTGTGCGGGGTCAGGCGGCCGGTTTCCTGTGTATCCCAGACGTGACGCTCGGTGGCGTCGCTGTAGCGGCCCTCAACGCTGCCGCAGCGGTCACTGGCGCGCGGGCCCCATGATCCGGTCATGACGTAGCTGCCCCAGTTCTCCAGGAGCATTTCCAGAATGTGGTCTGTTACAGCGGTTTTTTTCATGAGTTTTCCTGCCGTCGGTTCTGCTGTCTGCTGTCGGTCTGGTGGGTCTCACCTATCCGAGCGCCCTTGTCATTGATCGCCACGGAGACCTTTGTCATTTGACCCCTATACCTCCACCCTGTCCCAACCAAACGCGGTCATTCGCTCAACCCGTAATACATTTTGATCACCGCAATCGCCTCAGCCGCCGACCAGCAGACAGCCGCCTGATACCCGCAATCAACCGACTCCTGCAGGAACCTCGCTTGCTCCGGGGTCGGCTTGTTGTCGCCGTGCTTCATCTCGATGTACAACCCGGCGTAGTTGCCACGCGGGACAGGCAGGAACAGGTCTGGCACGCCGCGCAGCATCCCCTGGCCTTTAGCTATGCCTGCCTGTGTCTTGCTCAGCTTGACCCCGTTGAGGCTGCAATGAAGCCGCCGCAGCAGCGGGTACAGGTCGGATCTGGTGCGGTAGGCGCAGTGCGCCCACTCAATGACTCGGGCCTGTTCGTCGGCCTCCGGGTGTCCGATGCGGCGCTTCCGTACCGGTAGGACGCGGCCCGGCTTGGTGCGCTGCTTCGGCAGCTTGGCGATCATCTGCTCCAGTTCCGCTTTCGTTGTCATGCTGCTTTCCTCACTTTGCCATTGATCAGGATCAGCGCCCTGCGCTTAATCTCATCCGCCCATTCAGGCGTTTGATGCCTAACCGTCTCCATTGTCGCCCTGCCTCCGGCGGCAACGCACTCCGCCCGGTAATCCAGCCACAACTCCCGGCCGATGGCGCAGTAGCGGCCTGACATCGGGTGGCAGCAGGTGGCGCCGACGACGGAGGCGTGGTTCAGCAGGGCGTCGTGGGCGGGAGTCATGCCGCCTTCCCGCGATAGCTGTCCCAGTCGAACACAAACGCCTTGCCGCCGTTCTCGCGCAGCCTGTCGTAAACGCGGTCGCCCAGGTAGGCCCGGATTTCCTCGGTGGTCAGGTTCGACAGGATGATCGTCGGGCGCAGGTTTTCGTAACGCTCGTTGATCACGTCGAACAGCATGTCCTTCTCGTACTCGGAGCCGCGCTGCACGCCCACTTCGTCCACGATCAGCAGGTCGCAGGTGGTGAACACGGCAATGGCCTGGCTCTCTGTGACCTCGCTGCGCTTGCTGTACGTGTCCTTGATGCTGCGCAGCAGGCGGGATGCCGTGGTGAACACCGATGTCCGGCCGTCACGCATGATTTCCAGGGCGATGCCGATGGACAGATGCGTCTTGCCGGTGCCGGGCAGACCCAGCATCAGGATGTTGCGACCGGTCTTGGCGACCTCGGCGAAGTCATCGGCGTAGCTGCGGCAGAATGCCAGGACGCGGGCCTGCTTCTCGGAGTCGGCGCAGTAGGTTTCCAGGGTGCGGCTACGGAAGCGCTCCGGGATTCCGGCGTTTCCGATGGCGGACAGGTAGCGCTGCTCCCGCTGGCGGCGCTCGTCGCGCTGCTGACGCTCTGCCTCGGCGGCGTGCTTGATTTCCCGGCACTGCGGACATCCAAACCAGGAATCCCTGAAGTGGCAAAACGACGTATACTCGCCGTGAATATCGCAAATTGCCTGCCGCTGAAGTGGTGGCGAATGAAAATCCGCGTTAAGTCCGGCTGTAGTTTGCATGTCAAAAACTCCCGTCAGGGTTAATCCCCTCGTTCCAATCCTTCCCGCTCAGGTCATGGCTGCTTCGTTTTCCGGTCGCCGGTTTGTTAGCGTACCAGTCAGCATTGAACCCCTGCCATCCGCGCTCAATGCATGTTCGCAAGGCATCTTCCAGCGTGACACGCGCTTTCGCGGCCTCGCGTTTGATTCCGTCGATCGCCGTTTCGGTCAATGGCGCTTTCTTGGCTTTCCGCAGTTTCAGGAAGTCAAAAATAACCTGTTCGCTAATGCCCTCGCTGGCCAGCATCAAAAAATCAGCGCCGCGAGGCGTTCCTGTTCCTGTTCCTGTTCCTGTTCCTGTTCCTGTTCCTGTTCCTGGTTTCGAAAGGGTTTCGGAAGGGTTTAGAAACGGTTCGAAAACATCTCGAAAAATGTAGCTGTCAAAACTCTCTAAAGCCTTGGCGCACAAATGCTTGATGATGCTTGACGATGGTATTTGCTCAAAGAGGCGTGCAGCGGCCTTGCCTTGGTTCGGGTTTTCCAGTGGGTTCAGTCGAAGGTACTTGTGGATAACTACCCATTTTGATGCCTTATCATGGGTTGCGAAACCGTTATCAAACAGTTCATCAAACCCTTTCGAAACCCTTGCTGCAGTCCATTGCAGGTCGTCGCAAACGTACGCTTCCGGCAAACGAAAGCATCCGATCATGTTGGCGTGGGGGCTTGTCAAAAGGTAAAACGCAAGGATGCGGGCATCTTCTGGCATCCGCCGAATGTCCTCGCTTGTCCAAAATGCCGAGTGAACCCGGCTATAATCGCGCATGGGAAACTCCCAATAAAAAAGGCCATCTGATCTTTGCCCGGTCGAACTCCCCGCACCGCCGACAGACACGGCAAGTGTAACGATGTGGAGACAGGCAAAGTCGGATGACCTTATGCCGTGTGCTGTCGTTCGCGCTGGATTGGTTTCGACTCCGACACCAGCACAGTCTGTATTTTACCGCATATTCCCGCACCCTGTAACCTAGAAAAGCGCGTCTTGCGTGTTCGTGGCGCTCAGGCAGTGCGGCGACGCCCACACCGTTTCACTGCTGGAATTTTCCTTGGCCTCGTCTGTTAGCGCGTACCCCTTCCTGGCCGTCCAGGTATGTAATTTCCAGCCTAGCTTCAGCAGATCGTCGTGCTCGCCAGCGTGACCACAAATAACGATCCTTAGCTGCTTGTTGTCGCCGTTCGCGGCACACCACTCGCGAACCTGCGCCGATATTCCCAGCCCCATTCCGCCCGCGCCGTAGTCCATCTCGCCCTTGTCGTATGGTGGGTCAAGAAATATTCCGGTCAGCCCGTGGCGAGTTGTCACGCTGTCCTTGCATACCCTTTTCCAGTCGCCGCAAGCTACGCGAACATCACGCAGACGGGCGTACAGCAGGTTAAACCACTCCGCTATATATTCGCCCCGCCCGGCGCTCAGGTGCGGGAGCTGGCGGTTGATGCCCTTCCCGGCGTCACCAAGGTGTGGGAGCTGGCGGTTGATGCCCCTCCCGGCGTTACCAAGGTGCGGGAGTTTGCGGTTGATGCCCTTCCCGGCGTCACCAAGGTGCGGGAGCTTGCGGTTGATGCCCTTCCCGGCGTTACCAAGGTGCGGGAGCTGGCGGTTGATGCCCTGCCCGGCGTCACCAAGGTGTGGGAGTTTGCGGTTGATGCCCTGCCCGGCGTTACCAAGGTGCGGGAGCTGGCGGCTATCAACTATTTTTTCGCCATCCCACACCCACGGGCCGCTTCCGGAACACCAACCAGAGCCAATCCAATTACACGCGCCCCAGCACCACCACCCCGCTATTTTTGCATCGTAATAATCCGGGTCGTGCAGAGCCTCGCGTAACGACTCTGTTTGACGGACAAGCCAACTGTGCCGGGCCAGCAGATCAGCTTCATTCACCGGCCAGTCAGCATGAAAGGCAACAAGTGACGGGTCTTTTGATATTGCGCGCCAGAAATTAGCCACAAACCCGTCAAGGTCGTTTATGGTTTCCACTCCGCCACCATCCGGCCTTCCCAGTATCATTGCGGCGCTTCCCGCGAATGGCTCAACATAGTTATCCGGCTGGCCCAACAAAGACCAAACCAGCTCGCAGGCGTTTGATTTCCCCCCGAAATAGGGGAATGGCGCGGCAAGTGTTCCGGCAATTGATTTCAATTCGTACCTCGAAAAATTACAACGGGTTATGCGTCACGCAATCGCAGAATCCAAAACATCCAGAAACGAGCCTTGAGATCCTTCCTGGTGCAGCCACTTGATGGCGTCGCGGTGGAATGATTTCTTGATCTCGAAGCCGTAACCACCTCATTCCGTTCAGCCCAGCGGCTGACAGGGCGGTCATCAATTCATCGGCCCGTTCGCCGAAGCTGAAGATTGTGGTATCATCGTTCTGCATTTTTGACATGCTCCTGTCTGATTGCACCGGCCCCGCTCTGATCCAGCGGGGCTTTTTTATTGGATGGTTGTTGTGGCGCGGGACTCGAACCCGCGACCCTCGCGATCATCATGACCGCCCGCTCTCCCGTTGAGCTAGACACCACAACCGGCTGGGAACTGCTTAGTCTTCTGCTCATCTACTGGCGCAGCCAGACAATGCCCATGCGGTTGTAGTCGGCGGCTTACCCGCCAGCAGTTGTGATCCCCGCAAATCACGGCGCACATGCAGCGGTCGGGAAACGTCATTCCGCTTGCACTAGGGTCAGCTCTCCGGTTTCCCGGCATATTTCCCAGCCCATAAATCACAACCAGCAGCGCCCTAACAGTCCTGCTCTTGAGGCCTTTCGACAGTCGGTCGCATGAGGCTAAGGCGATGGTGGTTGTAGGCTGCTTACGCCAGCCACTCGCATCTGATCGACCCGGCGATGAACCGGCTTAGGGGCATAACCCGTCTGACTCATTGCATCCCCTGTCCCGACGCCCGCCTTCCGGCTAAAACGTCAGACCCTCATCCATGAGCCGATGAGCTGCCGAATCTTGTCTCACTCATCATTCTACCCTCGCACGTCGGCGCAACTTCCTCATCGCCGCCTTTATCTTGCGCTCGGTGTCGGCCTTTGCGCCTGCACCGTACTCGCCAGCAACCAGGCGACTGATGTTTGACTGGCTCACGCCGCTGATCCTCGCCGCTTCGACCTGAGTCCCTGCCAGCTTGACCAGTTCGGCCGCCATTTCATTGATGCTCATCATATCCGCTCTATTCGTGGCTGCATGCATGGTAACGCAAAAAAACATCGAAAAAAAGGGTTGCATGTTATGCGTGGCCGCATAATAATGAGTGCATCGAAACGAGCAGCCAGGGGAAAGAAATGGCATATTTGCATGCGACCATTGAAGTAAATGGTGTGAAATTGGAAGTCATCGGCAACTACTGGCCGGGAGAGGACGCAAGCTGGGACAGCCCCGGCGAGCCGGAATCTGTCGAGATCGAAAGCGTTCTGACGGAGAAAGGAGATGACATCGGCGGATTGCTGGGACATTGCAGCGAACTGGCCGGCGCCATCAAGGCCATGGCGCTGGAGGAGCACGTCGGACGGCGCACCGAGATGCGCTACTACCTGGCAGAAGAAGAAAACATCCGCCGCCGGGAAATGGCGCGGGAGGCCGCATGAAAACCTCCGACCTGCTCGACATCCTCGCCGTCGTGCTCGCGACGGCAATCGCCGCCTTCGTCATCGTGGCCTGCTGGTCACTGCTGGGCGGACTCATCACCTACATCATCGCCATGCTGATGGGCGGCACAACTCTCTACGTATGGAGCGACAACCATGAAGACATTCCGCGTGACACTGACGTATGACCGCAGGGCGCACGCCTGCCCGGTGTTTGAGGTTGATGTTAAGGCAGACCTTCCGGTCGAGGCGCGCGGCATTGCCCGGCGTCATGCCCTGCAATTCTGGTCCACTGATGCGCCGCTTACGGTGGTGGCGGTGGAGATCAAGCCGAAGATGACGGCTGAACGTATGGCGCAGGACGAAGCTGAACTTGAAGCAGTGATGAAGGTGGCAGCATGAACGCAAAAGCACAAATTGAACCGGGCATCGTCCTCGGCATGAGCAACGCCGATTACCACGCACTGCCGAGCGTCAGCAGCTCAATGCTGAAAACCATACTGCGCTCGCCAGCTCACTACAAGGCGGCATACCTGTCCGGCGCGCCACGCAAGGAGCCGACGGCGAACATGGTGCTAGGCAGTCTGACGCACACGCTGCTCCTGGAGCCGGAGCAATACGGAAGCGAGTACATCGTCGCCCCGGAATGTGACCGCCGCACCAAGGAAGGCAAGGCGGTTTATGCCGCGTTTCAGGATGCGGCCGACGGCATGACTATCATCACCGCCGAGCAACTGACAACAGCACAGTCCATGGCCAATGCCATGTGCGGCCACATCATTCATCAAGCCATGACCGGCGGCTATGCCGAAGCCAGCATCTTCTGGACGGACGAGCAAACCGGCCTTGCCTGCCGCATCCGGCCCGATTACCACATCCCGCCGTGTGAAACCTGGCCCACCGGCCTGATCATCGACGTGAAGACCACGGACGACGCCCGCGCCGAAGCCTTCGCCCGCACCTGCGTCAACTTTGGCTACGACCTGAGCACCGCCATGTACTGCGATGGATTCCAGAAGCACTACGGCACGGCAGAGCTTGAGCCGCCGCTGTTCCTGCTGCTGGTTGTCGAGCGTGACGCGCCCCATGCCGTCGCCTGCTACGAGTGCAGCCCGGAAATGCTGGAAAAGGGCAACAACAAATACCGAGACGCCATGCGGATGCTGGCCGACTGCACCGCATCCGGCGAATGGCCGGGTTATGACGACGGCATCCAGTTACTGAACCTGCCCAAGTGGGCATGAGGAGAACATCATGAGCAACAACGCGCTGGCCACACTGGCCCCGACCAACATGAAGGAAGCCATGGAGTTTGCCGGTCTGCTGGCAAAGTCCGACATCGTGCCGAAGGATTACCAAGGCAAGCCCGGCAACGTGCTGGTTGCCATCCAGTGGGGAATGGAGATCGGACTGCAGCCGATGCAGGCCATGCAGAACATTGCGGTGATCAACGGACGCCCGTCCATCTGGGGTGATGCCATGATCGCCCTGGTTCGAGCCTGCCCTGCATTCGAGTACATCAACGAGACGCAGACCGACAAGGAGGCGACTTGCGTCATCAAGCGCAAGGGCGAGCCGGAAGCCGTCCGCACGTTCAGCCTTGAAGACGCAAGGCGCGCCGGATTGACCGGAAAGAGCGGACCATGGACCCAATACCCGAAACGCATGATGCAGATGCGCGCCCGCAGCTGGGCGCTGCGCGACGTTTTCCCGGACGTGCTGAAGGGCATGATCTGCGCAGAAGAGGCGCTGGATTCTGGCCCGCGTGACGTGACGCCGGTCACCCGCGCCGCCGCCACGCTGGAACGCATCAAGCAGAGCAAGCAGGAGCCAGCACCGGAGCCGCAACCCGACACCACAGCAATGGACGCCTGCCTTGACGCCATCGCCCGCTGTGGCGATCTGGACCAGCTTCGCGCCGCCGCCAAGACATTCCCAGCCACGCTGGCGGATGACCAGAAGGCACGAGTGGCGGCAGCCTACACCGAGCGCAAGGCGTGCCTTGAAAGCGTGCAGGAAGAAACCTCCACCGCGCAGTCGCAAGACGACTTTGACGCTGAACTGAACGATACCGCCCCGTAACGGGCGGTACTGAGGAGCAACACCATGACCAATATCACCACCCCCACCTTCCCCGCCGTCGTCTTTTCCGTGACCGACGCCGGTATTGCCGAACTTGAAGCCAAGCATCGCGGCCTCGTCGTTGCCCACGGCGACAAGAAAGGCTACTTGGCCCTGACGCAAGCCATTGCCGAGGTTCGCACCGCGCGCACCGATGTCGAGAAGCGCCGCAAGGAGTTGAAGCAAGGCGCGCTGGATTATGGCCGCCTTGTTGACTCCACCGCCAAGGCCATCACCGAGCGCCTTGAAGCCATCGAGACGCCACTCAAGGCCAACAAGGAACAGATCGACGCCGAGAACGAGCGCATCAAGCGCGAGAAGGAAGAGGCTGAACGCCTGCGCATTACGGGCATCCAGTCGCTTATCGCGGCGATTGCGAACGCTCCGGCAGCATTTGCAGCCGCAAACACCGACCGCCTGCGCCAAGCCATCGAGAAGGCTGAAGCGATGGAAATCAGCATCGCGGATTACGAGGAGTTCACACAGCAGGCTACCGATGCCAAGACAGCCGCCATAGCCGCGCTGAATGACCTGCTGACGGCCCGCATCGCCGCCGACGAAGCCGAGGCCGCGCGCATCGCAGAACAGGCCCGCATCGACGCCGAGCGCAAAGCGGAAGCTGAACGCGTGGCTGCTGAACAGGCCGCGCTTGCCGCTGAACGCGCCGAGTTTGACCGGCAGCAGGCCGAGGCCCGGCGCCAGCAGGAACAGGCTGAACGCGCCAGCCGCGAAGCTGAAGCCGCCGAGCAAGCCAAGCGTGACGCCGAAGCCCGCGCACAGCAGGCCGAACTTGACCGGCAGCGCGCGGAACTGAGGGCCGCCCAAGATGCGCTGGCTGAACAGCAGCGCAAGGCTGCGGAGGCTGCGCAGGCTGAAGCGGATGCCAAGGCGCGCAAGGAAGCGGAGAAGGCTGCTAAAGCCGCCAAGGCAAAGCTGGACGCGGAGATTGAGGCTGCCCGTCCGGACCGGGAGAAGATCATCGCCCATGCCCGCAAGTGCATCGACGAGATTCCCGGCGTCAGCACTGAGATCGGCAAGCATTACGCCGCCGATCTGCGCGAAGGACTGGAGTCGTTGTTGCTGTCGTGGAATGTGGAAGTGGAGGAGGCAGCATGAGCGTCTCCATGCACCTGCACGACTGCAGGACCAACGAGAAGCGCTGCGCCAGCGCCAGCCTGATTGCCGAATATGAGCGCCGCAACGGCCCGGTGGCGACAATCCCGCCCCAGCGTCGTGATCCAGACACCCGCGTGGACCTGGTAATCCGCGCCGATGTCGAGCAAAAGACCAATGCGCCCGAGTTCAAGCGACGTCGCGGGCGCCCGAAAGGCAGTAGCACGCCAGCCCCGGTGGCCATGATCCACGACATCAAGGCGCGGATGGAGAAATCCGGTGTCAGGCAGAAGCAGGTGGCCGACGCGATGAACGTCGGTCATACCTACATCAGCAACATCATGAACGGCTATCACAAGGCGTCGCCAGCCGTTGCAGCGCGGATATTGGCCGAGGTGATACGGCTGGAATCAGCACCGCCGCTGCCAATTGTGAGCGGTCGTGGATACCCGAAATGGGTAGAGCGCGAAAACATGCTGGAACTGGCAAAGCGTCATCGCCTGGTTGCCCGCGAAATCGGCCGGCAGAGCGGAGTAAAGCCCGCATCGCGAGCGGCTGAGTATCTGTCGGGCCGCAAGACGCCGCATCCTGATTTGGCCCGGTCAATGGAGCGCGTCATTGTTGAGATGGTAGGGGGTACGAAATGAAGACGGTAACGGAAACGATCACCCCCGACATGGCGTCGGCATGGCAGGAACAGTCAGATCGCGTGGCTGGCATGGCGGCAGCGCTGGAGCGCAGCTACAAGCGCAGCACCGACCTGCTGAAGCAG
>ERZ650308.1625-NODE-1625-length-11544-cov-3.754635_pt1 | contig 11544 bp, 9 predicted proteins | sample MGYA00376244_ERZ650308 | MGnify/ENA primary metagenome ERZ650308 (study PRJEB26733, sample SAMN07839295) | wastewater metagenome | biome: small river; feature: stream; material: water | place: USA: North Carolina | collected 2016-04-26 ...
AAATATTTATTTGATACAGACGATGCTTTAATTCGTATTGACATGTCTGAATACATGGAGAAATTTTCAATCTCTCGTTTGGTTGGAGCACCTCCAGGATACGTTGGCTATGAAGAAGGTGGTCAATTGACTGAAAAAGTAAGACGCAAACCATACTCAATCATATTACTAGATGAGATTGAAAAAGCACATCCAGACGTCTTCAATTTGTTGTTACAAGTTTTAGATGATGGACATATGACAGATGGCTTAGGACGTAAAATTGACTTTAAAAACACGATTTTGATTATGACATCAAACATTGGTGCACGTCAATTAGCTGATTTTGGTTCAGGAGTTGGTTTTGGAACAAAAGCAAAAGAAGATTCAAGAGATGAGAATGCAAAAACTGTGATTCAAAATGCCTTAAGAAAAGCATTTGCACCGGAGTTCTTAAACCGTATTGATGATATGATCTTATTCAAATCATTGCAACGTGAAAGCATTCACAAAATCATTGATTTAGAATTGTCAAAATTATACGGAAGAATCAATGATCTAGGATACCAAATTCAATTAACTGAAAAAGCAAAAGACTTTATCGTTGACAAAGGTTACGATGAGAAATTTGGAGCACGACCTTTGAAACGAGCTATTCAAAAATACATCGAAGATCCTCTAGCTGAAGAGATTGTCAAATCGCACTTACAGTCAGGCGATACGATTAAATTGGATATCGAAGAAGGTCAGGAAGAATTGACAGTTAAAATTGATAAGCCAAAAAGTCCTTCAAAGAAAAAAGAAGAAAAAGAATCATAAATAGAAAGAGTCCTTAAGGGCTCTTTTTTTATATAAATATTATACGCGTTTGTTAACTGAAAAAACAATTTTAGAAATTATTTACCAAGATGAGGTAATGGTTGTCATTAATAAACCCAATGGTTTATTGGTACATCGATCGCCAATGGCTGCAGATGCTAGTGAATTTGCCATTCAAGTATTGCGTGACCAAATCAGTCAAAAAGTGTATCCTGTGCATCGTTTAGATCGAAAAACAAGTGGTTTATTGGTGTTTGCTTTGAATGAAGAAGTGAATAAATTATTACAAATGGCATTTATGAACCGATTCGTTGAGAAAAAATACTTGGCACTTGTTCGTGGGTTTATTGCTGAAAAAGGCACAATTGATTATGCATTGACCAACGAGTCAGGGAAGGTGCAAGATGCGCTTACTCATTTTAGATTACTTCAACACTTTGAAATTGAAATTCCTAATGGGAAATTTTCAACGGCACGCTTTTCTTTAGTAGAAGTGAATCCAGAAACAGGTCGGATGCATCAAATTCGCAAGCATTTTGCACATATTTTTCATCCAATTATTGGTGATCGTCCACACGGTTGTAACAAGCAAAACAAATTGTTTTTAGAAAAATGGGGGATGAACTCAATGTTATTGCATGCAAATGAATTAACGTTCAAACATCCAATCTCTCATCAAGAAATGACTTTTAAAGCAAGTTTACCTGCTGATTTTGAGTTGACAATCGAACGGTTGTCGGAAAAAGTTTAATCTTCTGTTAGAATACGAGCTTTCATTTTTCTGCCATCATCTTCCATTAAGTAGCGAATCACATCAGCTGCGCCCATTAACCCAAACAATGCAGGCATGTAACTTACTGTTCCGTAGAAAGAACGTTTAAAGTTAGAACCATCCGTTAATTTCAACGATTTTTTTTGTTGTAATTCAGAAGAGAAAACGGCTCGAATTGTTTTGAAATGAATCCCGTCTTTTTTCAAACGTTTTTTTAAATGGGTTGCCAATTTGCAGTTATGTGTTTGCGTTAAATTAACAACTTGAACTTTTGTTGGATCCATTTTTCCTCCAGCTCCCAAATGCGATATTAATTTGTATTTTAAGACTTTCGTAGCTTTAATCCATTCTAATTTTGGCGTTACTGAATCTATGCAATCCATGACATAATCTGGTTTGGCTTCTTTCAATATTTCCCATACACGATCAGGTAATACAAATTCTTCAATAACAGTTAAATTTAATTTAGGATTGATGTCCAATAAACGTTCTCCCAACACCTTTGCTTTGTTTCTTCCAATTGTAGAATCTAAGGCAGTTAATTGTCTGTTTTTATTGGTTTCATCAAAATTATCTCCGTCAATAATGGTCATTCGTCCAACACCAGCGCGACAAATAAATTCGGCAGCAAACGAACCTACGCCACCCAAACCAACAATTAAAACATGTGAATTTGCTAATTTATCTAACTTATTTTCGTCTATCAGAAGTGCTGTACGTTCAAGCCATTTTTCCATTTTGTAAAAACGCGTTTAAAATTTTGTTCAATTGTAAGTTCTAATTCTTGCAAAGGTATATTTTTTAGTTTTGAAACGAACTCATAAAGCGTTAAAATTGAACAATCTGCTGTATCGGTTTCTAGAAATAACTTATTCATAGGAACTTTTAACAATGCTTCTTGTAGTTTTGTATTTGTTAAAATTCTAGCTCCAAAACTTAGATAGGTAGTTGAATTTACGACATCTTCCACCAAAGCTGCTTTTTCAAATCCATGGTAAATCCAAGCTTGTTGAGGCTTCATTTGTTGTTTCAATTGTTTTATTTCGTTCCATGCTTTCACACAATGGATAATGATGGGAAGTTGTTGTTGTTCAGCAATTGCTATTTGAGCTTTGAAAACTTCTATTTGGTCTTGTAAAGTTGGGCCTTTTAATTTGTCTAATCCAATTTCTCCAATTGCAACACAGTTTTCTTTCGCTAGTTCACTAGTCAATTTTGATTTAAATTCAACCCATTTTTCTGCGTTCCAAGGGTGAATTCCATACGAAAAGAGTCCGTTAGTGAATGGATTGTCCTCTTTGTTTATTATTTCAATTCCTTGATTTTGAAAATGATGCGTATGGATATTGATGAGCATGTTACAAAGTTAGTAAATGAAAAATTGAATAGTGTTAAAAATTTTTCTATTTTCACAAACTTAAACTTTATAAAAACTATGGAAAATAAATCACAAAATGGACATCCGAAAGGATTATGGTATTTGTTCGGTACCGAAATGTGGGAGCGTTTTGGTTACTATTTAATGTTAGGGATTTTCTCTCTTTACATGGTAGATGGATGGAATAACGGCGGAATGGGATTTGATGCTGCTAAGAAATCAGATATTTACGGAACGTATTTAGGATTGGTTTATTTAACACCTTTTATTGGTGGTTTATTGGCTGACCGAATTCTAGGTTATAGAAGATCAATCGTTATGGGTGGTTTGATGATGTCAGCAGGTTATTTTATGTTGTCATTACATACAGTCCCTTCATTTTACTTAGCCTTGTTTTTAATCATTTTAGGTAACGGATTTTTCAAACCAAACATTTCTACTTTAGTCGGGAATTTATACAGTTCAGATGATATGAAAGACAAAAAAGATGCGGGTTACAACATCTTTTACATGGGTATTAATATCGGAGCGTTCATTTGTAATTTCGTTGCAGCGTTTATGCGTATCAATTATGGTTGGGGTTATGCGTTTGCTGCAGCAGGTGTTGGAATGTTAGTGGGTGTAGTTATCTTTTTATTGGGAACTAAGCACATCAAACATGTAGACGTTGTGAAACCAGTTGAAAAAGGAGATATGCCAACGGTTAAAATTTTAGGATTAACTGTTGTACCTATGTTTGTTTTTGGTGTAATAGGATATTTGATTCCTGGAAATTTCTTAGGTTCAGATACAAACGATGCGTTTATTATAGGTTGTTTACCTGTAATTGCTTTCTTTATTTATTTAGCATTTACAGCTGAAGCGAAAGAGAGTAGAGCAATTAAAGCTTTATTAGCAGTGTTTACTTGTGTTATTTTGTTCTTTGCAATTTTCCACCAAAATGGAGATGCATTAACAGTTTGGGCAGAAGATCACACGAACAGAAACATGTCTGAAGGAGTTGCTAATACGGCAAACAAAATTGGAATGGCTCAAGTTGTTGTCAACAATGATATTGTTGAGTCTGATGACAAAACATTCAAAGCAACAATTGATTCATTAAGAGGTATTGAAGAAAAAATGCCAGCTGTTTCGAAAGAAGAATTGAAAGCTAAAGCAAAATATTCAGAACACATTTCTCAATTAGAGAAGTCAAGAAAATACTTTGAAACATTGCCAAAAGATCAAATTCCTGCGAAAGGAAAAGACTTGAAATTGTATTCTACAGAGTTGTATCAATCCATCAATCCATTCTGGGTTGTTGTGTTAACACCAGTTGTTGTTGGTTTCTTCGGTTTTATGCGCAGAAAGAAAAAAGAACCAAGTACACCAACAAAAATTGCTATTGGTTTAATTATTACAGCATTGTCTGCTTTAGTAATGGTTGGAGCTGTATTTGCTACAAATGGTTTGTCTGCTAAAGCAGGTTCATTGTGGTTATTTGCTTCTTATGGAGTAATTACAATTGGTGAACTATGTTTGTCTCCAATGGGATTATCATTGGTTTCTAAGTTATCGCCACCTCGAATTACAGCATTGATGATGGGAGGATTTTTCTTAGCGATTTCAGTTGGAAACAAGCTTTCTGGTATGTTATCAAGTTTATGGGAAACAATTCCAGAAAAACAAAACTTCTTCTTATTAAACTTTGGATTAGTATTAGCAGCTGCTGTTGTTTTAATTTTAATGTTAAAATGGCTGAATAAAGTAATGCGTGAGAATAACGTAATCTAATAATTATTAAAACCTCCTTCAACAAGGAGGTTTTTTTTATAAACTATAACTATGGAAAATCAAGTTACAATCGAATCGATTCAAGATTTCAAAGGAAAGTACCCAAAACAACTGTGGTATTTATTTTTAAGTGAAATGTGGGAACGTTTTTCGTTTTACGGAATGCGTGGTATGTTAACGGTCTTTATGGTAAGTGAATTACTGTTTAAAGAACAAGAAGCAAATTTGAAGTATGGAGCAATTCAAGCCTTTGTTTATGCTTTTACGTTTATTGGAGGTTTGTTTGCTGATAAAATTTTAGGATTTAAAAAGTCTTTGTTTTGGGGTGGAGCTTTAATGATTATTGGAAGTTCAATCTTGGCATTTTCTCCAGAGAAATTATTCTTCATCGGAATTAGTTTTACAGTCATTGGAACAGGGTTTTTTAAACCAAACATTTCTACGATGGTAGGCGCTTTGTACAAAGAAGGTGATTCAAGACGAGATGCTGGATTTGGCTTGTTTTACACGGGTATTAATGTTGGTGCTTTATTGGGCGGTTTCTTATGTGTTTGGATCGGTAAATCCTATTCGTGGAACATTGCGTTTTCATTAGCTGGTATCGTTATGTCAATTGGTTTGTTGACGTTTTGGTTTACGAAAAAAACATTGGGACCAATTGGTGATTCACCGTTACAACATCTGCCAAAGAAGAAACGAACTACGCGTGAATTGCTCGTATTTATAGGTTCGTTGTTGTGCATTCCATTTATATTGATCATGGTTCAGAATACAGCGTATACAGATTTGTTTATGTATATCATTGGACCTGCAACGTTAGTGTATTTAGGATTGGAAATGCGTAAACTAACGAAGCAAGAAAACAAGAAACTTATAGCAGCTTTGTTTTTCATTGTATTCTCAATTGTTTTTTGGGCGTTTTTCGAACAAAGTGGAGGATCTTTGTCTTTGTTTGCTTTGAATAACTTAAAAGATAGCCTAGTGGGAGTTAAGATTGATCCAAACGTTGTCAATAATACATCTAATTCAGTTTTTGTAATTGTATTTAGCGCCTTGATTGGTTTGGTTTGGTTATGGATGGCAAAACGCAAAATTGAACCGAATACAATCATTAAATTCGGTTTAGGATTTTTGTTTTTAGCGCTTGCTTTTTATGTGTTTTATGCAACACGTTTCTTTGCTGATTTAAATGGAAAAACTTCTTTGAATATTTTTACTTTAGCTTATTTCATTATTACCTTAGGAGAATTGTGTTTGTCGCCAATTGGCTTATCGATCATGACAAAATTAGCTCCGAAACATTTGTGGGGAGTGATGATGGGAATGTGGTTCTTGGCTTCTGCATACGGTCAATACGTTGCTGGAATATTAGGAGCAGGAATGGCTAGTCCAGATGAAAAAGCAACAGCTACTGAAAAATTGATTTCATACACAAATGGCTACCATCAATTAGCAATATATGCATTAGTTGCTGGAGTATTGTTAATAGTAATATCTCCCTTCATCAAAAAGTTAATGGGAGAAGTAAAGTAATGATCTGACTTTATATTTAGTGAAATAAAAAACCACCTTTTTGAGGTGGTTTTTTTGCTTATAATTGCTTTATTTCTTTATTTCTTGAAGTTTGGTGAAACGATTAAATCTTTCGTACCATGGTTCCAACAGTAAAACCCTTCACCAGATTTAACACCTTTTTTTCCAGCCATTACCATATTCACTAAAAGTGGACAAGGTGCATATTTTGGATTGCCAAAGCCTTCGTGTAAAACATTCAAAATTGCTAAACAAACATCCAATCCAATAAAATCTGCTAATTGCAATGGTCCCATTGGATGCGCCATGCCTAATTTCATCACTGTGTCAATTTCCTCAACACCTGCAACACCCTCAAACAATGTAATGATGGCTTCATTGATCATTGGCATTAAGATTCGATTGGCAACAAAGCCTGGATAATCATTTACTTCAACAGGTACTTTGTTTAACTTGCGAGACGTTTCCATAATAGTTGCAGTAACTTCATCAGAAGTTGAGTAACCACGGATAATTTCTACTAATTTCATTACAGGAACTGGATTCATGAAATGCATTCCAATTACTTTGTCTGGTCGAGATGTAACTGCTGCGATTTGTGTAATAGATATCGAAGATGTGTTCGATGCTAAAATTACATGTGGAGCAGTAAATTTATCAAGATCCGTAAAGATTTTTAATTTTAAATCAACATTTTCTGTAGCCGCTTCAACCACTAAATCAACACCTTTAACACCTTCTTCCATAGAAGTGAAAGTTGTCAAATTCGCAATTGTTGCATTTTTAGCTGCTTCAGTGATGGCTTCTTTCGCAACTTGACGATCTAGGTTTTTAGCAATTGTTGCCATTCCTTTATCCAAAGAAACTTGTGAAATATCAATTAATGACACTTCGTATCCAAATTGAGCAAATACATGTGCAATTCCATTTCCCATGGTACCTGATCCAATAACGGCTACTTTTTTCATATGTTTAATTTGTTTGATGAGGTTTTTAATCACTTGTAAGAATTGTAAAACAAGCTAAAAAACACGGCTGTTAAATTGGAGCAAACTTACTTCAAAAAAACTTTAACACAAAACTTTACTACCAAAAAAAAGGTTGCGCTATTGTTTATGTAGGGTTGCAAAATTAGGTAAATAGCTCTTTTTTCAATTGGAAGTTTAAAATTCCTTTAAAATGCTTTCTGCGATCGCTGAAACTTTTGTAAATTCGAAGTCTGTATGCAAGTATTTTCTGATCATTCATTCTTCTGGCTCATACCATGGGCGTTAATTTCTTTTGTTGCTGCCAAATGGTTGTATGCAAAGAATGCCTGGTTTTTATCATTAGCAAAGCATTGGAGAATGTTGATGATTGGATTAAGAACAGTCGTTTTATTTTGTATAGGGGCTTTGATATTGGGCATTTTATTTGAGGCAAGCAACTTAAGAATTGAAAAACCAATTATTATTTCTGTAGTTGATAATTCATCTTCGCTCTTAAATTATAAAGATAGTTCACGTGTTAAACCGACCATTCAAGCATTTCAAAATGAACTTAGATCGGAATTGGCAACCGATTATTCATTGGTTGAAATGCATGTTGATGACCAAGCAGTCTATACACGAAACAATCCATTAAATGGTCTTTTTACGAATCTTTCAGCTGCATTTGAAAAAATAAATTCAGATTATTACACACGAAACATCGGAGGTGTGATTCTTATTTCAGATGGGAATTTTAACAAAGGTGTGCATCCTATTTACAGTGCTGAAAAACTAAAATTTACCCCAGTTTATACCTTAGGAGTAGGAGATACCTTGTCTAAAAAAGACCAATTGATCAAGAATATATCGGTAAATGATGTGGCGTTTTATAAAAACTCTTTTCCTATTGAAGTAGATTTAGAAGGAATTAAAATGGGTGGTGCAACTGCAACCGTGAGTGTTTTAAAAAACGGAAAAATCATTGCTAAGAAAAATCTTAATTACAACAAAAGTGTGCACGATTTTCAGCATCTTAATTTTGAAGTTGATGCGAATGAAATAGGGTTTCAAACATATTCAATTCAAGTCAGTTCAGCGTCCAATGAATTGAATTATTCCAATAACAAACGTGTGTTTTACATAGAAGTGATTGATTCGCGAAATAAAATACTGCTGTTAGCCAATGCGCCACATCCTGATATTGCTGCGATGAAACAAGTGCTTGAAGCAGATTTGAACAATCAAGTTGAAACAGTATTGATGAAAGATTGGAATAAAGTTGTAAAAGGTTATAATTTTATTGTTTGGCACAATCCTTCTAATGGCTATGACCCTGCAATTGTAAGCGCCATACAAACAGCTAAAATTCCTGCATTATATTTAATTGGTCCTTCAACTACAAATTCTGTTGTACAAAAATTAAACATTGGATTAAACATCTCTGGGAAAAATTACCAGGCAGATGAAATACAAGGAATATTCAATAAAGGATTTCAGCAATTTGAGTTAAGTCCTGAAACACAAGAAGCCATTTCATTTTTCCCTCCCTTGCAAGCAAAGTTTGGGTCTATTACAGTTGCAAATGATTTAGCAATCTTATTGTACCAGCGTGTAGGACAAATCTCTAAAACGGCACCATTAGTATATTTTCAACAAAAAGAAGGTTGTAAAAATGGAGTTGTGTTTGGTGAAGGTATTTGGCGTTGGAAAATCAATGATTATACACGTACCAAATCATTTGATCATTTTAGTGAATTGATAACAAAAATGGTTCAATTTTTAGTTGTCAAAGAAAATAGAGATCAATTAAAAATCACAACTCCAAAACGCTTTACAAAAGCTGAAGATATTACAATTAACGCGAATTTTTACAACGAATCTATGGAGTCGATTACAACTCCTTTGATTGATTTTAAATTAGTGAATGGTTCAGGAAAAATCTTGAACAATCAATTTTCTGTTGTAGGTGATTTTTATAAATTAAATTTAGGAAAATTAAATCCTGGAAAATATACTTGGTTTGCTAAAACAACATATAATGCTAAATCCTTTAAAAAATCAGGTGTTTTTATTGTAGAAGACATTGGGGTTGAAGATTTGGATAACGCAGCCAATCATGGGGTTTTACAGCAACTAGCGAAAGGTTCTAAAGGTGCTTTTTACACCTTAGATAAATACAAAGAAATGCTTCAAGATTTAAAAAACAGGAAAGATATTACCAGTGTTTCGTATGAAGAAATCAATTTCAATGATTTAATAGATTATAAAATACTATTCTTCTTTTTGTTGTTATTCCTTTCTTTTGAGTGGTTTTTACGCCGTTGGTTCGGAGCTTATTAATTTGAAATCAAGTATTTTTTAAGTCATATATACTAAATTCAAAAGTTCATCGTTTTAGTTAAAAAATTAGCTATTGCCTATGTATAAAAATTACCCTTCTAAAAGTGCTCCAGCAAAAGAGTTGAAACTTGCACCATCTAACAACGTTCTTCAACAGATTTTAAATTACAGTAAATCAACTGAAGTTGTTAAAACAAAACAACAAAAATTAATCATTAGTTTAAATTAACTTAAATGGCTGTTTTCTTTTGGAGACAGCCATTTAGTTTTATAAATGTTTTGAACCAAAGTCCATTTTTAATATTTATTTTTATAGTTATAATTAAAAAGATTCAAAATGATTAAACAGCTTTACAGATTTTTAAGCCCAAAATTTCAAAATTTATTTCTTGATTATAAAGTTGATTTAAAACCTAGGTATGGATTTGGAAAACCTGCTCATGGAGAATTGTATAAAATCATTGACTCAAATAGGGAATTATACAAAGATTTCTTGTTCAAAGCATTGTCTATAAAAGAATTTATTTGGACTATTAAAGACACTAAAAATGAAATAGATTCAACAAAACCAACATGGAATAATGGTTTTTTACCAGGTTTAGACATTATAGGTATTTACACCATTATGAATGAGTTTAAACCAAATAAGTACATTGAAATTGGCTCAGGAAATTCAACAAAAGTTGCGTTTAAAACAAAAACTGAACAAAACTTAGCTACTGAAATCATTTCGATTGATCCAATGCCAAGAGCTGAAATAGATCATCTAGCTACAAAAGTTATTAGAGAACCATTTGAAAATATTGATTTTAATATATTAGATGAATTAAAAGAAAACGATATTTTATTTGTAGATAATTCTCATCGCATTTTGCCAAATTCAGATGCAATGGTGTTTTTTTTAGAAATATTACCCCGCTTGAAAAAAGGAGTTATCGTGCATATTCATGATGTTTATTTGCCGTATGATTATCCACAATTTATGTGTGATCGCTTTTATTCAGAACAATATGGTTTAGCGATGTACTTATTGGCAAATCCAAAAAAATATGAAACAATTTTACCCAATTATTTCATTTTTGAAGACAAAGAGTTATCTGATATTATTGCACCGATATGGAATCACAAACATTTAGAAGGTGTTGAAAAACACGGAGGATCCTATTGGCTTCGTATAAATGAATAACCTATTCACTAAAATCATTTCAACCAACTTAATTTTTCTCGTTCAACTTTCATTCGAATGAAACCAAATACAACTGTAATTGCATCACCTACACAATTTTCAACAGTTCCAGTTTGTTTAGTTTCAATTAGTTTAACGGTTGAACCTATCACAATTTTAGCGCGTTGATGCGGATCGTTTAGTGGCTTTTGCACTCGTTTAGGAGTGGTTTTAGGTGTTGCAATCTTCGATTTAAGTAAAACAGTTCGTTTTACTTCTTCTATTTTAGATTTTTCGACTGAAATGTATTTTATAACTTCGTCAATTAATGGCTTGTTGACATCTTTTTTTCGCGATTTAACCGTAAACCGATCAATAAATGAAAGCATTTTTTTGCCTGCATTTAAGTATTTATTATCGCGTTCAATGGTTGCTTGTTGCGTTTTGAGTTTTTCATCGTAACGCGTTTTCTTTTCTAGATAATCGTTTTTTGCCATTTGAGCCGAAGCTTGTGCTTCTACATGTTCGGAGTTTAAACGTTCCAAATATGTTTTTTCACGCTGTAGTTCACTCAACAATTTGTCCATTTTGACTTTATGCTCGTCCAATCGAGTTTTTGCATCTTCAATTAATGCCAAGGGAATACCGTTTATTTGAGCCACCTCAAATGTAAACGAGCTTCCTGGTTGACCAATAGAAAATTTATATAAAGGCTCAAGTGTTTCTGTATTAAACAACATACAACCATTTTGTGCATGTGGTAACTCACTGGCTTTGAGTTTAATGTTTCCGTAGTGTGTGGTGATCACACCAAAGG
>ERZ650308.1630-NODE-1630-length-11530-cov-4.617255_pt1 | contig 11530 bp, 10 predicted proteins | sample MGYA00376244_ERZ650308 | MGnify/ENA primary metagenome ERZ650308 (study PRJEB26733, sample SAMN07839295) | wastewater metagenome | biome: small river; feature: stream; material: water | place: USA: North Carolina | collected 2016-04-26 ...
CCTACCGAAGGGCAACTCTTAGACTTGTTGGGTGCTCAGATTCCTACGTAACGAAACAGCCGGTGGCTTACTGCTTTTAGCAGCTGCTGTTCTCGCGTTGATCTGGGTAAATCTCGAGCCAACCAGTTACCTGAACTTGCGCGATTTTAAGTTCGGCTTCGCCGAATTACACCTCGACCTCACGGTCGGGCAGTGGGCTTCCGATGGGCTTTTGGCAATCTTCTTTTTTGTAGCCGGCATGGAACTCAAGAATGAATTTCTGGCTGGTTCACTAAAAGATAGGAAGGTAGCTATCGTTCCGATCGCCGCTGCCATTGGTGGCATGATCGTGCCCGCCCTGATCTTTTGTGGATTCAACTTTGGTGGTTTGGCTGCTTCGGGCTGGGGTATTCCAATGGCAACCGACATAGCGTTTGCTCTTGCGGTGCTCGCCGTGGCTGGCAGGCAATTGCCAATCGAGCTACGTGCATTTCTGCTCACTCTTGCCGTGGTTGACGACCTGGGTGCGATCATCGTGATTGCCATCTTCTATACGGCATCTATAAACCTGATCGCACTTGCCGCGGCTGTGGCAGCACTCGTGGTGTTCGGTTACCTTCAACACAAGGGTGTCTCCGGCTGGTACATCTACATTCCATTGGCACTTGTTGCTTGGGCCACGCTTCACGCGAGTGGCATTCACGCAACCGTCGCCGGAGTGGCTATCGGTTTGCTCATGAACCTGAAACGCATTGAGCCAACCATGCACATCGTGCACCCAATCTCGGCAGGCTTGGCTGTGCCCGTTTTTGCGTTGCTAGTTTCGGGAGTGCCGATTCACGGGCTGTCCTTAGACACACTCTTCACTTCACCGCTCGGCCTCGGCATAATCCTTGGCTTGGTAGTAGGCAAACCGCTTGGTGTGCTCGGAACCTCCTGGCTGGTAACCCGTTTCAGCAAGGCCAGTTTGGCGAGTAGGTTATCGTGGTGGGACATCGCAACGGTTGGAGTTCTAGCAGGTGTCGGCTTCACGGTCTCGCTACTAATTAATGAACTTGCCTTCAAGTCGAATCCGATGCTCGCCATGCTCGGCACGATCAACGTCTTAGCGGCCTCAACGATTTCCGCCGTTCTAGCCATCATCGCCATTCAATTCAGAAATCGAGCTCACGCCTAATGACCGAACACGAACCTTCGCCGGAAGCAACCACCTGGGGTGTTGGCCCTCACGCCAAGCCTTGGCCAGTTGGCGAGCAGTACGACCCGGAACTTTTGGAGAACGGCGACACCCGCAATGTGCTCGACCAATACCGCTACTGGAAAATGGAAGCGATTGTGGCAGAGCTTGATAGCCGCCGCCACCAGTTCCACGTTGCCATCGAGAATTGGCAGCACGACCTAAACATCGGCTCGATCGTGCGAACCGCAAACGCATTTCTAGCAGCCGAGGTTCACATCATCGGAAACCGCCGTTGGAACCGCCGCGGGGCAATGGTGACCGACCGCTACCAGCACGTTCGTCACCACCCAACCGTGGACGATTTTCTGCAGTGGGCGAAGAAGGAAAAGTTGCCGATCATCGCCATCGACAACGTGCCTGGTTGCAAAAAGATTGAGCAGTATGACCTGCCCGAGGCCTGTGTTTTGTTATTCGGCCAAGAGGGCCCTGGGCTCAGCGACGAAGCCATCAACGCCTCCGAAGTGGTGCTCGAGATTAGCCAGTTCGGCTCAACTCGTTCAATGAATGCGAGTGCTGCAGCTGCGGTTGCCATGCACTGCTGGATTCAGCAACACATCTTCTAGTTACTTCCAGCAGGTGGCATCCTGCAGTTCAACAAAGTTTTCGTAACTGTTCGCAGGGTCGGTGCCAAATTCGACTACGCGAGACTTGCCTTTGGCAAGACGTTTCAGGTTTTGCTCGAAGTAGTCGATAACTTTACCCGAGTCTTTGGTGGTGGCACCAAACAAGGTAATACTCGAACACGTCTTACTCGTGGTAATCCTCAAGTATTGGCAAACTTCGAAGTGGCACTTACCACCATCGAGCTGCTGGATGTCTAGTGCGCCGGCCCAGAACGGGTCGGCTGGCTTCGTGGTTTCTTCGGGCTCAGGGGTGGGTGTAGGTGTGACGGTAGCTGTTGATGTTGGAGTATTGCGAGCATCTTGAGCGCTTTGGGTATAAGAATTTGCCCAAGCCAAGCTCGTGACCACAATAGCGATCGCCAAGCTCAGCATGATTTGGTTGGACTTACTAATCATTCTCTAACTACTCCCCAGATTTCCTTGACCACTACTCCACGCTAGCCATTGCTGGAGACATTTAGGCTCAGGCGGGAACCGTTCTCGAATTGGGGTAAAATTATCGAGTGCCCATTCGGGCACATCTCCCAGTACTTGAGGAGGGGCAACTATGCCTGCAGTGGTTATCGTTGGCGCCCAGTGGGGCGATGAGGGTAAGGGTAAGGCGACAGACCTACTCGCCGAGCACATTCAGTACGTGGTGAAGTTCAACGGTGGAAACAACGCTGGTCACACCGTGGTCATCGGCAACGAGAAGTACGCCCTTCACCTACTGCCTTCCGGCATTCTGACTCCAGGCGTTGTCCCAGTTATTTCTAACGGTGTGGTCATTGACCCAGCCGTACTATTCGAAGAGCTTGACGCTCTAAACGCTCGTGGAATTGACACCTCGCGTCTAAAGATTTCGGCTAACGCCCACGTGATCACCTCCTACAACGTCACCGTTGACAAGGTGACCGAGCGTTTCCTTGGCAAGCGTGCCATCGGCACCACCGGCCGCGGCATTGGCCCAACCTATGCCGACAAGATCAACCGCGTTGGTATCCGTATTCAGGATCTTTTCGACGAGAGCATCCTTCGCCAGAAGGTGGAAGCCGCGCTAGTTCAGAAGAACAACCTGCTTACCAAGGTTTACAACCGCGCAGCAATCAAGGCTGACTCTGTTGTTGCCGAACTTCTTGGCTACGCCGAGCGTATTCGTCCGTTCGTTTGTGACACCGCCCTTGAACTTCACAATGCTCTAGAACGCGGTGACGTGGTTCTGTTCGAAGGTGGTCAGGCGACCATGCTCGACGTTGACCACGGAACCTACCCGTTCGTGACTTCGTCGAACGCTACCGCAGGTGGCGCTTCAACTGGTTCGGGCGTTGGCCCAACCGCCCTGAAGTCGATCATCGGCATCGTCAAGGCATACACCACGCGTGTTGGCTCTGGCCCGTTCCCTACCGAGCTTTTCGACGAATCAGGCGAATTCCTTCGCAAGACTGGCTTCGAATTCGGAACTACCACCGGACGTCCACGTCGCTGTGGTTGGTACGACGCCCCAATCGCTCGTTACTCGGCTCGTATCAACGGACTGACCGACTTCGTACTGACCAAGCTAGACGTGCTTACCGGCCTGAAAGAGATTCCGGTTTGCGTTGCCTACGACGTCGACGGCGTGCGTCACGAAGAAGTGCCGGTTAGCCAGAGCGACTTCCACCACGCCAAGCCAATCTACGAAAACTTCCCAGGTTGGACCGAGGACATCAGCAAGTGCCGTTCGTTCGAAGAACTTCCTAAGAACGCTCAGGATTACATCATCGCCATCGAGAAGTTGAGCGGTTGCCGCATCTCGGCAATCGGTGTTGGCCCAGCTCGCGACGCAATCATCGTGCGTCACGACATGCTAGCTATTTAGCTTCAATACCTTTTGCTTTGACCTTATCGCGCTGCTCGGAAACGATAGCGCGTAGGCGAGTTGAAACATCCTTTGCCCAAGCCTTTGCCTTTGCCGGTCCTTGGTCGTGAAGCGTGAATACATAGCCGGCAACATAACCGGGACCAAACATCTCTAGGTCTAGTGCTTGAAGCCCTGAAGTGCGCTCGCGGTTGCTCACGGCGATTCTCACGTTAATGCCATTCGGACCAGGAGTTAGGTCGACGATTTTGTCGAGGTCGAAGTCTCGGACCAACTTGGCTCCGGTAAACACGATTCGTTGATCGGTAAAGATCGCACGGCCCTGATCTACCACCATCAACTGGTCTGGGTTTTTGGTGATTTGGCCACCCTGCATGCCCACATTTCCACGAAGACTCCCGGCTAATGGAAAGCTGACTCCTCCGGAGGCACCAGAGTAACTTGAGCCGGTGCTTTGGTATTCGGTGAGCGCAACTACAGGCATGGCGTAGATGACTTTCTCGCCCTTGCTGAGGGAGAAGCCGCCATCGAAAGTAATTTCTTTGCCGCTTGCGATGTCGTCCATGGTCTGCGCAGCGTTTTCCATTGCCGCGACGAACTTGGCCTGTTTGGTCTCGCGGTTGGTCTTCACAATCATGAAAATCATGAAACCAACGGAACCAATAATTAGCCAACCGGCAGTGGTAGTGAACAAGAATTGGAAGATGCTGATGACGATTGCCAGCACCACAAAAAGTGCGCAACCAATTCCGGATGATTTGTTGTTCATTCTTTCCCCAATCGTGAAATCTATTCCAAGCCTAAAGACAATCGGCGACAATTAACTTGTGGACCACAACGACTACATAGAGAACATGACCGACGACGTCATTGAGTCGTGGGGTCTGCCGGTCAACAATCGTGGGCATGTGCCGTTCTACCGACAGCTCTACTACCCCGATGTTTATGAGTTACGCGCTTGCGGTTATGACATCAAGCGTTTCGAAGAACTTTTTGAACTACTCGAGAATGCCAAGATTTCTCACGCTCGAGTGATTCACGGTTTGCTACACGTTGAGAACACCAGTCGAGTCTTCGATCCGCAGGTGGCTAAGCAATACGAACTGAATGTTTGGGCAACGTTACATCGCTTCGGTGCTTCAGATGCGCCGCCACTGCTGCGCAAGGTTTTAGGTCAAGCTTTCCCTGGTGAATCGGTAACCCACTACGCCAGCGACTTGATGACCTGTTTCTTCTGGTCGTGCCTAGCCATGATGGCTCGTGACTTCGTTTGGCGAGCACCGGAACTTGAACTGATGGCCGACTACTTGGATTTTCCACTCAAGGCTGCCTTCGGCATTGATGCCTTGTTGCTCGCCGCTTGAGTTATCCACAGCCTCGTTTTGAGAGGTGTTTTCTTGTAACACTGTTCTGGTGCTACTCCGCCGCAGGGCTAGTACTGGCAAAGAAAAAGGCCCGCACCAACGGGCCATTTCTTTGTTTCCTAGCAAGTTGCCGAAGCCAACCAGCTTCCTACCCCAACAGGATTAGGTTAGCAAGCCGTGCTTTGGATGATCGGTTAGCCGATACGAGGTTGGGTGAAAGCCCAACCTCGTCTTTAGAATCAATAGGTATAAGGGTTTCGGGCAAGACTAAGATTGTTCGTATCCGAATAAAAACGAGTGAATGGGTAAGCAATGTCGCTTCAAGAAGCAGAGCTACTGGCTAAGGTTCCAACCGGTCTTTACATCGACGGTAAGTGGGTTGAAGGTCGCGGAGACGCACCGATAGCTGTTGAAGACCCATCGACCGGCAAGACCCTGCTAACCATTGCTAACGCGTCGGCCGCCGACGGCATCGCTGCCCTCGATGCAGCCGCAGCCGTCCAAGACAAGTGGGCCAAGACTGCACCTCGTGAGCGCGCCGAAATTCTTCGCCGCACCTTCGAAATCGTCCGTGACCGTGCCGAAGAGTTCGCCATGCTGATCTCGCTAGAAATGGGTAAACCGCTGGCTGAAGCTCGCGGCGAAGTTACCTACGGCAACGAGTTCGTTCGCTGGTTCAGTGAAGAGGCTGCTCGCATCGGTGGTCGTTTCGGCTCGAACCCAGAGGGCACTGGCAAGATGATGATCACCAAGCGTCCGGTTGGCCCTGCTTTCGCAATTACCCCGTGGAACTTCCCGCTAGCCATGGCAACTCGCAAGATTGCTCCTGCGATTGCCGCCGGTTGCACCATGATCGTGAAGCCAGCGGAGCTTACCCCGCTAACCACTCTTTACTTTGTGAAGGCATTGGAAGAGGCTGGCCTGCCAGCTGGTGTGGTCAACGTGGTAACCACCAGCACTTCTTCGGCAACTTCTGCACCGATCATCGCCGACCCGAGACTTCGCAAACTGACTTTCACCGGTTCGACTGGCGTTGGAGTGAAGCTGTTGCAGCAAGCCGCGGTGAACGTGCTTCGCACCTCGATGGAACTTGGCGGCAACGCTCCGTTCCTAGTCTTCGAAGATGCCGACCTGGATGCCGCTGTAACCGGCGCGATGCAGGCCAAGATGCGTAACATCGGCCAGGCTTGCACCGCGGCTAACCGTTTCATCGTGCACGAGGCAGTGGCCGATGAGTTTGCCACGAAGTTCGCTGCCAAGATGGCAGAGCTAAACCTTGGACGTGGTGTTGCCGACGGAACCACCTGTGGTCCGGTCATCAACTCGGCGGCTCGTGCCAACATGGAGCGCTTGGTTGAGCTAACCGTGAAGGAAGGTGCCGACGTTGTAGTCGGTGGCGAGTCGGTAGGCGACGAAGGTTACTTCTTCAAGCCAACCGTGCTAGCCAACGTGCCAGCAGATGCTTCGATTCTGAAGGAAGAAATCTTTGGCCCAATTGCACCTATCGTTCGATTCAAGACCGAAGAGGAAGCGGTTCGCCTAGCGAACAACACGGAATACGGTTTGGTTTCCTACGCATTCACCAAGGATCTTGCTCGTGGCATGCGTTTGGTTGACTCGCTCGAGAGCGGAATGTCTGGTCTCAATACCGGTCTCGTTTCGAACGCGGCAGCGCCTTTCGGTGGTGTTAAGGCTTCGGGTCTTGGCCGCGAAGGTGGCGCCGAAGGTATCGAAGAGTATCTAGAAACCCGCTATGTTTTGGTTCCAAACCTCTAAAAATGTTTAAGTTTCAGGGCGACCGAAGCAACTTACTCAAAGACCTAGCCACTAGGGTTTCCCAGGTTTGGTCGAGCTTTGACTCGGCTCGCGAGAGCGAACCAGAGATCAGCACCAAAACCCTGGACGTACTCTCTGGAGACCTGCCTCGGGCCGGTCGCGGTGAAACGGTAGCGCTTTCTCAAGCGGTAGACATCCTCGATCAGTCTCTTGCTCAGAGCCGTCCACGCTTCTTCGCCTACATCGGCTCGAGTGGCCTCGAGATTGGCGCTGTAGCCGACTTCCTGGCATCAAGCTACGACATCAACCTTGCGGTTGACTCGAAGGCTGCCACTCTGCTGGAACGTCAGGCTGCCAAATGGATTGGTCAGTTCATTGGCTATCACGACAACGCCAAGGGGCTTTTCACCTCTGGTGGAACCATCAGCAACATCACCGCTTTGGCGGCAGCTCGAACCAAGCGGTTCCCAGACGCCCGCAAGAACGGCGTAACCGTGCCGGTCGCTATCTACTGCTCGGCCGAGGCGCACTACTCGAACATCCGCGGCGTGGAGCTGCTTGGCTTTGGAAGCTCTGCGGTTCGTTCTATTCCAATCGATGCCGATCGCCGAATGGACGTTGTTGCGTTCGAAGCGGCTGTTAAAGAAGACCTTGCCAATGGTGTGGTTCCGCTGGCCGTGATCGCATCTTCTGGAACCACCCTGACCGGTGCCATCGATCCGCTAGACGCAATCGCAGATGTTTGTGAGCGTTACCAAATTTGGATGCACGTCGACGGCGCCTACGGCGCACCAGCGGCTGGCACCGCGAAGGCCAAGGCACGCTTCCACGGTATTCAGCGAGCCGACTCGGTAACCATCGACGCCCACAAGTGGTTGTTCGTACCGAAGGCTTGCAGCATCGTTCTGATGAAGAGTAACGAGCCTTTGGTTCGTACCTTCAGCCACAACGAGGCCTACATGCCACACGACTCGGATGAGCCGAACGCGGTAGACATCACCCTCGAGTATTCGCGCCCGGTTCGAGCCCTCAAAATGTGGATGGGTTTTGCCACCCACGGCGCCGACGAGTTTGAGCAGGCGATCACCGCCAACATCGAGCTAGCCGAATACACCTACGACCGATGTGTTGCCGATGCCGACTTTAGGGTTTTGCCGAACCGTCCACAGCTGTCTATCGTGCCAATTCAGTACGCACCGGCCGGTGTAAAGGATGTCAGCGGTTTCAACCGTCGCATCTACGAAGAGATCTTGGAAGACGGCAGAATCTATCTCTCACCGGCGACCATCGACGGCGAGATCTGGCTACGTCCTTGCTACACCAACTTCAGAACTTCTCAGGCCGACGTGGACGCACTGTTTGAAGTGGTTCGCGACCTCGGCGACAAAGTTGCCAAAGACTTTAGTTAGAAGCAGCTTCCAGTTCGAGGTCTAGCTCGGCACGGATAGCCTCTGGCAGGTGACTACCGAACTGACGGAAGTAAATCTCGTCGTCGTCTAGCTCCGCAAGCAGCTGATCCTTCGGCATCGCTAGCAGCTGCGCTGCATCGCTCTTGGAAAGCTCAAGCTCGTTCACACCAAGGTCTTCAAGGTTTGGAAGCAGACCGAACTCGGTGGCTTTAGCCTCAACCTTGCCCTGAATGCGTTCCATGATCCAGCGAAGTACGCGAGCGTTCTCCGAGAAGCCAGGCCAGATGAACTGACCGTCTTCGTTCTTTAGGAACCAGTTCACGCGGAAAACCTTTGGCAGGTGAGGAACCTTCTCGGCCATGTCCAGCCAGTGCTGCCAGTAGTCGGCCATGTGGTAGCCGGCGAACGGAAGCATGGCGAATGGGTCGTGACGAAGCTTGCCAACGGTACCCTCGGCAGCGGCGGTCTGCTCGGAAACCATGGTGGCTCCGAGGAATACACCGTGCTCCCAGCTCTTCGACTGCATAACCAGCGGGGCACCGCTCGAGCGGCGACCACCGAAGACGATTGCGTCGAGGGCAACACCCTTCGGGTCTTCCCAGTCTGGGCTGATGGTTGGGCAGTTGGCGGCAGGGGCCGTGAAGCGACCGTTCGGGTGTGCTGCTGGAGTGCCAGCGGCTGGCGTCCAGAACTTTCCACGCCAGTCGATTAGGTGCTTTGGCGGAACCTTGGTCATACCCTCCCACCAAACGTCACCGACGTCGGTTAGTGCCACGTTGGTGAAGATGGTGTCCTTGGCGATGAGTTCCATGGCAACTGGGTTCGACTTCACGCTGGTGCCAGGGGCAACACCGAAGAAGCCGTTCTCAGGGTTGATCGCGCGAAGACGACCATCCTCGTCTGGTCCAATCCAGGCGATGTCGTCGCCGATGGTTTCAACCTTCCAGCCTGGCAGACTTGGCTGCAGCATGGCGAGGTTGGTCTTGCCGCAGGCGCTTGGGAAAGCGGCGGCAAGGTGCATGCGCTCACCGGCAGGGTTCTGCATTCTCAAGATCAGCATGTGCTCGGCTAGCCAACCCTCTTCGCGGGCAAGCACCGAACCGATTCGAAGGCTCATGCACTTCTTACCGAGCAGGGCGTTGCCGCCGTAACCGGAACCGAACGACCAAACCTCTTTGGTGTCAGGGAACTGGCAGATGTACTTTTCGCGGTTGCAAGGCCAAGTGCTGTCGACCTGTCCTGGGCTCAGCGGTGAACCAACCGAGTGCATGGTGGCAACCCAGTCGGAGCCACCGCGGATGGCGTCGGAAACCTTTGGGGTCACTCGAGTCATAAGGTGCATGTTCACCACGGCGTATTCACTGTCGGTGATCTGAATGCCGTAGCGGGTGAGCGGTGAACCGAGCGGACCCATCGCGAACGGAATCACGTACATCGTGCGTCCGCGCATGGAACCAGCGAAGAGTCGCTCAAGCTTTTCCTTCATCACATCTGGTGACTGCCAGTTGTTGGTAGGTCCTGCGTTGATTTCTTCGTCGCTGCAAATGAAGGTTCGCTCTTCAACGCGGGCTACGTCGCTCGGATCGGTTCTGGCGAGGTAGCTGTTTGGGCGCTTCTCTTCGTTCAGCTTGATAAAGGAGCCGTTTTCAACCAACTGGTTGCATAGGCGGTCGTATTCTTCGCGCGTGCCATCGCACCAAACAATTTTTTGGGGCTGTGTCAGCACGGCAACTGAAGTGACCCAGGCATCAAGGCCCAGGGTTTGCGGTAGTTCTGTCAATCGTCGTTGATTAGGCATTTGTCTAGAGTCTAACTATCAAAGGGTGGACATTGTGACATCGATGGTTTCCAGCGTGGCTTCGAGCAATTCGAGCGGCATGGTCAGCGGCGGAAGGAAGCGGACGATATTGCCATCGGTGCCACAGGTGAGCACGATGATTCCCTTGGCCTTCAGAGCTCCGGCCAGCTTTCCGGTGAACACAGCATCTGGCTTTCCAGATCCGTCCACGATTTCGAGCGCAATCATTGCGCCTTTTCCGCGAACTTCGGCAATGCGTGAGTCTTTGGCTTTTAGAGCACCAAGTTTTTCGAACATGATCTTCTCGATGGCCTGAGCCTTGCCGAGCATGTCGTCTTCCTCGATATCCTGAATTACCGCGAGTGCTGCCGCACAGGCAATTGGATTACCGCCGTAGGTGCCACCGAGTCCGCCGATGTGCGGGGCGTCCATGATTTCGGCACGGCCGGTTACTGCCGAAAGTGGCAGACCGCCGGCGATTCCCTTGGCGCTAACCACTAGGTCTGGCTCGATGCCAAAGTGCTCGGACGCGAACATCTTGCCGGTTCGTGCGAAACCGCTCTGCACTTCGTCGGCGATGAACACCACGTTGTTCGCGCGGCACCACTCGACGATGGCAGGTAGGAATCCGTCGGCTGGAACCACAAAGCCACCTTCACCCTGAATCGGCTCGATGATTACGGCAGCCAGGTTGCCAGCGCCAATCTGCTTTTCGATTGAGTGAATCGCCTTAGCTGCAGCCTGAGCTCCGGTAAGCCCGTCGCGCAGCGGGTAAGAACCGCTCACGCGGTAGATCTCGGAAGCGAAAGGCCCAAAGCCACTCTTGTAGGGCATGCTCTTGGCGGTGAGAGCCATGGTCAGGTTGGTGCGACCGTGGTACGCGTGGTCGAACGCCACAACCGCCTGTTTGCCGGTGTGGTAGCGGGCAATCTTCACGGCGTTCTCAACCGCTTCGGCACCCGAGTTGAACAGCGCGGTCTTCTTGGCAAAGTTTCCTGGAGCGATGCGGTTCAGCATCTCGCCAACGGCGATGTAACTCTCGTAAGGGGTGACCATGAAACAGGTGTGAGTGAACTGGGCAACGGCATCCTGCACGGCTTTGATTACTCGCGGGCTGGCGGCACCAACGGTGGTAACCGCGATGCCCGAACCCATGTCGACCAGGGTGTTGCCATCAACGTCCACGATGACGCCTCGGTCTGCGCTCGCCGCATAAACCGGCATTGTGGTTCCAACCGCGGCCGAAATCGACGCCTTACGGCGTTCGTCGAGGCTTTGCGACTTTGGTCCAGGAAGAGCGGTGGTTAAATGCAGTTGCTGAGGCGTGGTTGCCATTTGTGACTCCGTTGTCGGTTAGTTGCGGGTGTTACTTGAGGTGTGTTTTTGGTTTAGTTACCGATGTAGCTCATCACGTGCTTGATGCGCGTGTAGTCATCGAAGCCGTATCCGGAGAGGTCCTTGCCGTATCCGGAGTGCTTGAAGCCACCGTGAGGCATCTCAGCAA
>ERZ650308.1631-NODE-1631-length-11517-cov-4.519805_pt1 | contig 11517 bp, 9 predicted proteins | sample MGYA00376244_ERZ650308 | MGnify/ENA primary metagenome ERZ650308 (study PRJEB26733, sample SAMN07839295) | wastewater metagenome | biome: small river; feature: stream; material: water | place: USA: North Carolina | collected 2016-04-26 ...
ACGATTGCAGGGTCAAGAACGGCAGAAAGGCTGGCAATGGTCTGACCTAGCCAAGAGCCAAGTTCACTCAAAATGGCCAATGCACCCGCATCCCGTTCGAGAATTGCCTGATACACCTGTTCACCGGTTAATTCACCGGCTGAGTGTCGAAGTTCGCGCAAGCGAGCGCCATTCGCTTCGCCTGAGTCGGCAAGTTCGCGAGCCGCACGCAAAAGCGCCGTGCCCGACCCATACTGCTCGATGCAACCGTGAGCGCCACAACCGCAAAGTCGGCCGTTTGGAACAACACGGATGTGCCCAAGTTCACCGGCGATACCAAATCCGCCGCGAAGCATCTGAGAATTAACGATGACAGCTCCACCGACACCAGTGCCGATGGTGAGCATAGTCATGTGCTTTGAGCCGCGGCCCGCTCCATAGCGATACTCGGCCCAGCCAGCGGCATTCGCATCATTTTCGATAATTACCGGAATCGAAAGCCGAGCCTCGAGCTTCGCCTTGAAAGGTTCGTTTCTCCAGCTAAGGTTTGGCGCATAAACAATGTTTGCCTGTTCTGCGTCGATAAAGCCAGCGGCCGCAACCCCAACGCCGATAACCTGCTCGCCGAGTGCCAGTTCTTCAACCAAACCAACCACGGCATCGACAATCGCGGCGCTGTCGCCAGCTGGCGTTACCACGCGCGCTTCGCGAACAATCTGACCGGCTTCGTCTACGAGAGCGCCGGCAATCTTGGTTCCACCAATGTCAATGCCAATTGCGTGCATTTGCGGGCTCCCTTCGCGAACTTAGTAATTTTAGCCTTGATTTGCCTGCCAACAAGCCCGCCCTAAACCATTAGAGTTATGCCTAATCAAAGCGTCATGGAGGACTTGTGCGATCGTTTGAGCTGCCGCCGTTAGTGGTATCCCCTGATGACTCGAACATCACCGACCTATTGGTCGATCGCGCGACGAAGACTCCAAACCTGGCGCTGTATGCCAAGGAAACAAATGGCGGCTACTCATCAATCAGCTCAAGCGAATTCCTGCTTGAGGTTCAGCAGATTGCAAAAGGTTTGATTGCCAGTGGAATCCAACCCAGCCAAGCTGTCGCAATCATGTCTCGAACACGCTACGAGTGGACTGCACTAGATTTTGCAATCTGGTTTGCCGGCGCGGTTTCGGTTCCAATTTACGAAACCTCTTCAGCTGCCCAAATGGAATGGATCTTGTCAAACAGCGACACGGTCGCACTATTCGTTGAAAACGAAGAGCACACCGAACGTTTTGAACAGATCAAAGCGGGCTTGCCGCTAGTTCGACTAGTGATGAGTTTCGATGACAGTTGTCTCGAAGAATTGAAAAAGCGCGGCAAAGAGATTAGCGACGCGGCCCTAGAGCAGCGACGCACCAGCGCAAAGATTTCAGATCTGGCGACGATTATTTACACTTCTGGAACTACGGGTAAACCAAAGGGCTGTGAACTGACCCACCGCGGTTTCATGGAACTAAGCAAAAACGCTTGCCTAGATCTTGACGACGTGATTGTCGAAGGTCGCAGCACAGTTTTGTTCTTGCCTCTAGCGCACGTCTTCGCTCGCTTTGTCGAAGTGCTTTGCGTTGCCGGCGGCATCCGTGTAGTTCACCAACCAGACGCTAGAAACGTTGCTTCTTCGCTCGAATCTTTCAAGCCAGAGTTTTTACTTGCCGTGCCTCGCGTGTTCGAAAAGGTTTACAACTCAGCCGAACAAAAGGCTGAGGCTGGCGGCAAGGGTGAGATTTTCAGAAAGGCTGCCGATGTTGCAGTCGCGTGGTCTGAAGCTCTCGACCACGGTGGTCCAAGCGCAAAGCTAAAACTGCAGCACTTCGTTTTCGACAAACTTGTTTACAAGAAAATCCGCGCTGCTATGGGTGGCCGCCTCAAATATGCAATCTCGGGTGGAGCGCCACTTGGCACCAGACTCGGTCACTTCTTTAGGGCGCTTGGAGTCATTGTGCTCGAAGGCTACGGACTTACCGAGACCACCGCCCCGGCCACTATTTCGCGAACCAACTCAATCAAAATTGGCAAGGTTGGCACTCCGTTGCCTGGCACCGGCGTGATGATCGCCGATGATGGTGAAATTTGGCTTCGCGGCCACAACATCATGCGCGGTTACTGGCGCAACGAAACCGCAACCGCCGAGGTTATGCACGGCGACTGGTTCGCTACCGGTGACATTGGCGAACTCGATGAAGACGGCATGCTGGCAATCACCGGCCGCAAAAAAGAATTGTTGGTTACTGCTGGCGGAAAGAACGTTGCTCCTGCTGTTCTCGAAGACCCACTTCGCGCTAACCCGCTAATCGGCCAGGTCGTTGTCATTGGTGACGCTAAGCCATTTATCGGTGCAATCGTTTCACTAGATTCTGAAATGTTGCCAATCTGGTTGGCAAACCATGGCGGCGACAACACCATGTCTCTTTCAGAGGCAGCAAAGTCGCCACTGGTAATTGCAGCGATTCAGAAGGCCATCGACGAAACCAACAAGTTGGTTTCGCGTGCCGAATCAATTCGCAAGTTTGTGATTATCGACTCAGAACTGACCGAAGGATCAGGACACCTGACTCCGAGTTTGAAACTCAAGCGCAACGTCGTAATGAAAGACTTCGCCTGGGCGGTCGACGAGATTTACTCGAACGACTAGTCCTTCATAAACCAGTCAGTTGCTCGCAAAGCTCTCATAGCCAACTTGCGTTCTTCTGGTTCTAGACGATCGAGATAGAGCAAACCATCTAGGTGGTCGCACTCGTGCTGCAGAGCCTGTGCCAAAAGACCGCTGCCAGTTACTTCAATCGCATTTCCATCAACATCGAATCCCTGCACAGTTGCGTGTTCGAATCTCGGGGTCTTGTGCCAAAGACCAGGCACAGACAAACAGCCCTCGTCAATAAGTTTGCGTTCTCCCCAGGTTTTGACCAGAGTCGGGTTGAGAACATAGCCCACAACACCGTTTACGTGATAACTGAAGGCGCGAAGATTCACGCCTATTTGTGGCGCTGCAACACCCGCTCTGCCCGGCAATTGCGTTGTATCAACCAAGTCGGCTACCAATGCGACCGTGTTGTGATCGAACTTTGCTATAGGGTCGCAAACCGATTTCAAAACTGGGTCGCCGAATAACCGAATATCTCTAACGGTCATGACTAGATTCGAGGGATGTTGAGTCCGTCTACAACAAGAGCGGCAAGTTCACGGGCAGCCTGCTGAGTGCCCTTCTTCAATTCTTTGAATTTGATGACTGAACCTGCGGCAAGTGCATCGTCATATGGAATTTTCACGACTGCGCGCACTCGAGTCTTGAAGTGCTGCTCAATTTCATCTAGCTTCACAAGCTGCGTTGCCTGAGTTGCTGTGTTTAGCGCCACAACGGCATTTCTAACCAAGTCGCCATAGCCGTTCGCTTCTAGCCAGGTCAGCGTCTCAGATGCCAAACGTGCCTCGTCAACTGAACCACCAGAAACAATTACCAAACCGTTTGCGCGCTGCAAGGTTGGGCGCATAACCGAGTGAACAATGCCGGTTCCGCAGTCAGTCAAGACGATTGAGTAATAGCGAGCGGCCATGTCGGCAACCACGTTGTAGTCACCCTCATTGAAGGCCTCTGAAAGCATTGGGTCGCTGTCTGACGCAAGAACGTCGAGACGAGTAATGTCTCGCGACACCATTGTCGAAAAGTCGGTGAAGCCATCGATCGCAGCCGCACGGTTAACAACATCGCGAACGGTAAATCGGGTTGACTTGCTGATTCGCTCGGCAAGGGTTCCGCGGTCTGGGTTTGCGTCGATTGCAATCACGCGGTCTTCACGAACAAGCGCCAAGGCCATGCCAAGAAGAGTCGAAACGGTGGTCTTGCCAACACCACCCTTGCGAGTCAGCACTGGCACAAACTTTGCTCCGCCATCAAGCGCGGCACCGATTCGAAGGTCTAGCGCCTTGCGCTCTCGAACCTTTAGAGAGTCACCGAGGTTGATTGACTTCAGGCTCAAGAAATAAACGAATCGCCTGAAACCAGATTCTGGAGCCGGACGGTTTCTTGAACTCGTGTCGATTAGTCGATCAGCCGTAAGCATGGCTGCTGGCTCTGGCTGGTCGAAAGCCTCACCGCGAAGCGAGTCACGTCGCGAATAGTTTGATCGACGGGTAATTGGGCCAGTGTCGCTGTTTGGCTCTGTGGTTGGCACAACAATTCGAGCAGCGCGTTCGTCTTCGGTCACAATTTGCACTGACTGGGTGCTCGGGGTGATGTCGATGATTCCAGAGTCAACAGCTAACTCCGCGAGCGCGTGAGTCTGAATTGGCTGTTCTTCGTTTGACTGGGCAGCCGCGCGGGGTGCCAGAAAGTCGTCGTCTTCTGGTTTTTTATCCCAAATTGCCAAACCGAATGCTCCTATGCAAAGAAATGTTCGCTATCGCGACATCCGGTCTAGTTTACCCGAGGCACTACGCCTGGTCGGCCTCAACAACCACAATCAGGTCACCGGCATCGACCGATTGAGTCTTTGAAATAGCCAGGCGACGCACGTGCCCACTAATGCTCGCGGTAATCGTGGCTTCCATCTTCATGGCCTCAATCGTGGCGATTGGCTGCCCCACCTCGACATGTGCACCTTCAACGGTCTGGAGGGTCACAACACCAGCAAATGGTGCTGCAACGTGACCGAGGTTCGCTGGGTCTGCCTTCTCGGCCTGCACGATGTCAACGGCAATCTTTCGATCACGGATGTTGATTGGGCGCAACTGACCATTCAAGGTAGCCATAACTGTGCGATAGCCCTTGGCATCTGGCGAACCGATTGCCTCGAGACCTACATAGAGCTGCACGCCCTTAGCGATTTCAACCACGTGCTCTACCCCAGGCTCTAGGCCATAGAGGTAATCGACAGTGTCGATGTGGTCTAGGCGCCCATAGGTTTCGCGGAACTTGGTAAATTCTGCGGTTGGCCCAGCAAAAAGCAAACGGTTCAAGGTTGAACGACGCAACTTCACGTCGTCTCCTTGCAATGTGTCTAGGTCTGCCTGAGCAACCGGAGTGATTCCGAACTTTAGGTTCTTCCCCTGAAGCACCTTGGTTCTAAACGGTTCTGGCCAGCCACCAGGCAAGTCGCCAAGTTCCCCGGCCATAAAACCAACAACTGAGTCAGGAACGTCATAATTCTGCGGGTTGGCAGCGAAGTCTGCTGGGTCTGCATTTACGGCCACAAGGTGAAGAGCCAAGTCGCCAACGACCTTTGATGATGGTGTCACCTTGGTTGGGCGTCCCAAAATCGCGTTCGCGGCCGCATACATGTCTTCGACCTTTTCGAAGTGATCTCCGAGCCCCAACGCAATTGCCTGCTGGCGAAGGTTTGAGAGCTGACCACCTGGAATCTCGTGCTTATAGACGCGACCGGTTGGGCCAGGCAATCCTGACTCGAACGGCGCATAGACACTTCGAACGGCTTCCCAGTATGGCTCGAGCGCGGTGACCGAAGCCAAAGAGATTCCGGCGTCTCGCTCTGTGTGCTCAAGGGCAGCGACCAGAGCCGATGCCGAAGGCTGCGACGTGGTTCCGGCCATAGGCGCACTTGCAACATCAACCGCGTCTACGCCGGCGTTGATGGCCGCCATGAGGGTGGCCAACTGACCTCCAGCAGTGTCGTGAGTATGCAGGTGAACCGGCAAGTCAAAGCGCTCGCGCAGCGCAGTAACCAACTTGGTTGCCGCAGCTGGTCGAAGCAAACCGGCCATGTCTTTGATAGCAAGAATGTGAGCGCCAGCCTTGACGATTTCGTCGGCGAGGTTCAGATAGTAATCAAGCGTGTAGAGCGTCTCGTTCGGGTCTAGCAAGTCTGCCGTGTAGCAAAGCGCAACCTCGGCGACGGCCGTGCCGGTAGCCAAAACTGCATCGATTGCAGGCTTCATCTGCTCAACATCGTTGAGTGCGTCGAAAATTCTAAAGATGTCGACACCGGCAGCCGCGGCTTCTTTAACGAAGCTTTCGGTTACCTCACTCGGATAAGGAGTGTAGCCAACTGTGTTGCGGCCACGAAGAAGCATCTGAATGCAAAGGTTTGGCATTGCAGCGCGAAGTGCCTCTAGTCGCTCCCATGGGTCTTCGCCCAAGAAACGAAGCGCAACATCATAGGTAGCTCCACCCCAGGCCTCTACCGACAGCAACTGCGAAGTCAAGCGCGAAACATAAGGTGCAATCTGAATGAGATCGCGGCCGCGAATTCGAGTAGCCAGCAGTGACTGATGTGCGTCTCTGAAGGTGGTGTCTGTGATCGCAATTGCAGTTTGCTCGCGAAGCTGCTTTGCGAACGCAGCAGGGCCAAGTTGCTGCAAGCGCTGACGTGAACCGCTAGGAGCCTCTGCATTCAAACTAATCTGCGGCAATTTTTGTGATGGCGAGAGGTGCCCTGCGCGTGCACCGTTTGGCTGGTTCACAGTTACATCGGCCAACCAAGAAAGAATTTTAGTTCCACGGTCTAGCGAAGGTGCGGCAGTAAACAACTGCGGACGCTCGTCGATAAATGATGTGCTGAGGTCACCAGACTGAAAAGTCGGGTCGGCAAGCACGGCCTGCAAGAAAGCGATGTTGGTTGAAACACCACGGATGCGGAACTCGGCAAGAGCTCGCTCTGAGCGATTTACCGCGCTCTTGAAGTCGCGACCCTTTGCTATCAGCTTTACTAGAAGTGAGTCAAAGTGCGGACTAACTTCGGCACCGGTCGATACGGTTCCGCCGTCTAGGCGAATGCCGGCACCGCCAGGCGAACGGTAGGTCGTGATCTTGCCGGTGTCTGGTCTGAAATTTGCCGCTGGGTCTTCAGTTGTGATGCGGCATTGAATGGCAAAGCCGTGGCGCTGAATGGTGTCTTGGGTTAGACCTAGGTCTGGCAGCGATTCACCAGATGCAATGCGCATCTGACTCTGCACCAAGTCGATGTCAGTGATTTCTTCTGAGACCGTGTGCTCCACCTGAATGCGCGGGTTCATTTCGATAAACACGTGCTTGCCGGCGTTAGGGCCAACTGTGTCGATCAAGAACTCAACGGTTCCGGCGTTTTGATAACCAATGGCCTTCGCGAAAGCTACAGCGTCTCGATAAAGGGTCTGACGAAGTTCTTCGTCGATAAGTGGCGCAGGCGCAATCTCGACAACCTTCTGGTTGCGTCGCTGCACCGAGCAGTCACGCTCGAATAGGTGAACCACGTTGCCATGGGTGTCAGCCAAAATCTGAACCTCGATGTGGCGTGGTCGCAAAACCGCCTGCTCAAGAAATACTCGTGCATCGCCAAAAGCGCTTTCGGCTTCGCGTGAAGCCTCAACCAATGCGGCGCGAAGATCTTCTTTCGCAGCAACTCGACGCATTCCGCGACCACCACCACCGGCGACGGCCTTTACGAAAATCGGAAAACCAATTGAGTCAGCCTGGTCAACGAGTTCGTCAACGTTTGCAGAAGATTGGGTTGACTTCAAAACCGGAACGCCAGCGCGAATCGCTGCGTCCTTGGCGATTACCTTGTTGCCGGCCATTTCTAGAACATCTGAGCTCGGACCAATAAAGGTAATTCCGTTTTGCTTTGCAGCCTCGGCAAGTTCAGGGTTTTCAGACAAGAATCCGTAGCCCGGATAAATGGCGTCAGCGCCAGATTCTTTGGCAACACGGATGATTTCACTTACATCTAGATAGGCGCGAACCGGGTGACCCACGGTGCCAATCTGATATGACTCGTCTGCCTTCAGACGGTGAGTTGAATTACGATCCTCGAAAGGAAACACGGCGACGGTCTTGGCACCAAGTTCATAGGCGGCTCTGAAGGCGCGAACGGCGATTTCGCCTCGGTTGGCAACCAAAATCTTCTTGAACATCGGTTCCTTCGGTCGTAATAACGAACAAGGGGTTTTCACCCCTTGAAATAAAAAGGTAGCCTATTCAGGTGCATGTTCTAAGCGTTAGCTCCCTAAAGGGAGGCGTCGGCAAGACCACCGTAGCCCTCGGTTTAGCTTCGGCTGCGTTCGCACAAGGACTCAAGACTTTGGTAGTCGATTTAGACCCGCAGTGTGACGCAACCACCGGATTAGGCGCTGTCGGGGAGTTCAAAAACACCGTTGCTAGCGTTCTGAAGAACCCCAAACACAACGTCGTGTCTGCATCAATCGTATCTTCTACCTGGGGCAAGGTGGGCACGGGATCAGTCGACGTTTTGGTCGGCAGCCCACGCAGCATCCACCACGACACCCCTCACCCAACGGTTCGTCAAACCTGGAAACTCGAAGAGGCCCTGCACACGGTCGAAAAAGAGTATGACCTCGTAATCATCGACACCCCTCCATCTATCAACGCCTTGACCCGCACAGCCTGGGTAGCCAGCGACCGAGTGCTTATCGTCACCGAGCCGGGTATCTTCTCTGTTGTCGCGGCCGATCGCGCCATCCGTGCACTTGAAGAGGTTCGCGAGGCAATCACCAAGCGCGTTCGACCACTTGGCATCTTGATCAATCGCCACCGTCCGGCTTCAAAAGAACAAGACTTTAGAGTTCAAGAACTAAAAGACATGTTCCCTGACCTGCTGATTCCTGAATATCTAGACGAGCGCGCTCACCTGCAGCAGACCCAGGGTGCGGCTCGCCCGATTCACACCTGGCCAGGCGACGGCGCAGCTGAAATCGCAGACTTCTTTACCGACTTGCTTGCTCGTGCCCTAGATGCTTTCGCAGAACCTAACGAAGAAGTGGTTCAAGAAAAGCCAAAAGAAAAGCGCAAATTCTTTAGACGACACAAGCGCGGCAAGAAGGGTCCGGAGCTTCTTACAATCGAAACCGCAATTGAAGAGCTCGGCGAAGATATAGTCGTTGAAGACGTTGCCACAGAAGAATTGCCGACTGAAAACGAAGCAAAAACCGAATGGTCGGCCCCAGCTTGGACAGACGACGAAACAGCATCAAAGCAAGAAGAAGTGTCTACTCAGACCGGTAGTTGGAATTTCAAACTCGAAATCGAGAAGCCAGAAGAAAATTAAACAGCTTTGCGGCTGGCGCGACGAGCTGATAGTTCGTCAATTTCATCGATGTGGTTCGCCTTAATGTGAACCAAGCTTGCCTCAACTTCGCGAAGCACCTTGCCAACGGCGATGCCGAACACTCCCTGGCCACGGCCCAAGAGGTCGATAACCTCGTCTTCGGTGGTGCAGAGGTAGACACGTGCGCCGTCAGACATAAGAGTTGTTCTAGCCAAGTCATTGATGCCGGCCGCGCGAAGTTGCTCTACGGCGATGCGAATTTGCTGAAGTGATACACCAGTGTCGAGCAAACGCTTAACTAGCTTCAAAACCAAAATGTCTCTAAACGCATAGAGGCGCTGAGATCCAGAACCGGCTGCCCCGCGAACGCTTGGCTGAACCAGGCCGGTGCGGTCCCAGTAGTCAAGCTGGCGGTAGCTGATGCCTGCTGCAGCTGCAGCCGAGATTCCTCGATAGCCAACCTTTGGGTCAGCCGATGGGCTTCCATCACTGAACAGCATGTCTTGGGAGTAGTCGTTTTCAGACGACGTTGACTCATCGGTAGGAATCATCACGCCTCCTTCAGGTTCAACTACAGGTTTAAGTTCTAGAGCAATTCTTGCCTGAACTCTAGGTATAGCTCTGTTAATTAATATGCTCGGCGTGTCGCCCGAAAAAGTGCGTGAATGCGCTGATTAGTCGTCGATTTTTGAAATCGCACCGCGAATGAGTTCTTCACGGATGCTGGCAAAGTGACTCTGCAATTCTTCGGCAAAATGAGCCGCCTTCGACTTGCTTGAAGCCTCTTTCTTGGCCAATACCGGGGCAACAATCCCCTCGATTAGGCCGATTTCGCGATCTGCAGCTGTCTTGATTCCGCGCAGGTGGCGCGGGGTAAGGCCAAAGCCGCGGCTCAACTTCATGATTGAGCGAGCGATTTCGATTGTGTTCGCATTGAAAGGCTCTTCAGAAATCAAACCAACCGACTGCGCCTCAACAATGAGAGCATCGGTGATTGAAGTTTCGGCAATGAGCTCGATGCGAGTTACGTTCTTTACCTGCGCAACGCGAGCGTGCTTGTTTGGCTTGCCATCGTCGCCAGGAAGTGCCGCCGATTTGCCAGCGTCAAGATCAGCAAGAAACTGACCAATGACTTTGAGCGGAAGGTAACGGTCGCGCTGCAATTCAAGGATGAGCTTCAAACGCTCAACATCAGCCTCGGCAAATTTGCGATAACCCGAATCGGTGCGCTGCGGAGTGATTAGGCCGTTCTCTTCAAGAAAACGAAGTTTTGACTGAGTGAGTTCAGGAAATTCTGGAGTGAGCAGCGCCAAGACCTGGCCAATGGTTACAAGCTTGCCGGCTCGTGCCTGAAAAATTGGTGTTGGTTCTGCCAATTTCTATTCCCCTAAATCCGCACGTGATGCAAAGAAAGTAAATTTGAACTTTCCGATTTGAACTTCAGCACCGTCATCTAGAAGTGCAGAGTCGATTCTAACCCCATCAAAGTAGGTGCCGTTCAACGAGGCTAAATCGTGAATCATGAACGAAGTTCCGTTGCGACGAAACTCAGCGTGACGACGTGAAACGGTCACGTCATCCAAGAAAATATCTGCATTCGGATGACGACCAACGGTTGTAACGTCTTGGTCGAGCAAGAAACGAGCGCCTTCATTTGGGCCGCGCTGAACAATTAGAAGTGCGCTTGCAGAAGGCAAAGCATCGATGGCGCTTCGCTCTTCGCTATCAAGACCGTGAGGGTCTTGTGCCAGCAAATCATCGCTGAAGCGTTGGGTTGAATCGAATTCACCTGGGCCGCTCTGCCCTAATTCATCAAAGTTCATGGGTTCCTCAGTTGCCAAGCCTAGCCGAACCAGATCTACCCGATTTCACGATGTTACGCACCTGTAATAGATAGACAACGCCCGCCCACCAGTAGAGTCCAATGCCCCACCAAGCGAAAGCCCAAGCAATCGGCAGCACAAAAAGTGACACATTCGGAAAGGCTGCGGCAATCAACAAAAGCGGAAAGGCATAGAGCAGTGCAAAGGTTCCGGCCTTTCCTAGGTAGTGCACCGGAAGTGGACCATAGCCATGACTTGCCAACACCGGATAGAACATAAAAAGAAGAACGTCACGACTAATCACAACAACCGCAAGCCAGATAGGAACATAACCAACCGCGGCAAGACCAACGAGGGTTGCAAAAATGTAGAGACGATCGGCGGCCGGGTCAAGAAGTTGCCCGATGCGAGTCACCTGGTTTAGTCGCCTAGCCAAGTAGCCATCTAGAAAATCGGTGATGCTGGCAATGGCTAGAACGACAACCGCCTGCCAGTTCTGACCGTTGAGAATCAGAATCAAGAAAACCGGCACCAAAGCTAGGCGAAGCAAGCTGAGTAGGTTCGGCACTGTGGCCAGTTGCTGCCATAAATTCATTTGCATTCTCCTTTCTTTGTCGGGCTAGCGGGATTTGAACCCACGACCCCTTGTCCCCCAGACAAGTGCGCTA
>ERZ650308.1632-NODE-1632-length-11515-cov-6.880977_pt1 | contig 11515 bp, 17 predicted proteins | sample MGYA00376244_ERZ650308 | MGnify/ENA primary metagenome ERZ650308 (study PRJEB26733, sample SAMN07839295) | wastewater metagenome | biome: small river; feature: stream; material: water | place: USA: North Carolina | collected 2016-04-26 ...
ATACATGACGGTCTTTTAAATCGGGGAGTTTTAATGTTTTCGTTATAGATTCATAGTCTTGAACCATAGCTCCGGCAAATGCCAAATTTACATTTTCAATGCGCTTTAGTATTTCTGCTTCTGAAACATTTTTTCGCCTCATAACATCAGCCCATTCCGTAAAAATATCAGGACTCCATTTGGGCGTATATAATTCATAGTGGGCAAACCATAGGAGGATATCCCGGGTCAAGATCGGATAAATGACATTAGTGTCCAGAAAGCAGGTAAACTTAACGCTATGAATCATAAAGCCCGAGGTCTTCATCCATTTTCATCATGTCGATAATTCGCGCGCGTTGTTTGGAATACATGTGGGCTTTGTATTGCGTAACATCTTCGAATTTAATTCGACGATGCTTTCCTACTTTGATAAAAGGAATTTCTCCACTTTCTAGCAATGAAATCAAATGGGGTCTTGAGCATCCCAATAATTCGGATGCCGCCTGTGTAGTCATTTCTGTTGCTATGGGAACGATGGAAATGGGTTTACCTTGACTTGTTGCTTTTAGGATTGTTGCCAAAAGCTTTAAGGCCTTTAGCGGAACCCTGATTTTTTCAGAGGTTTCTTCAATTTCAATTTCTGGGTTTGTTGCATGAAGGGATTCCAAAGTCGCAGATAGCGCTTCATAGGATTCTTTCGCAACCCTTTGCTCCTCTTTAGTGGGTCTACTTATTCTTGCTTCGGCTTCCATTTGTTTAAGTTGATTTACGAAATTAAATGAAATAAATGAATTAAACGAAATAAATGAAAATATTTTATTTTGTTACGTTGGACGATAGATGTCGATTAGTTTGTGAATAGGCTATTTCTTTGGACTAGTTTTTATATCCCATCGAAAGCCCTACATCACCCTTCACATCTAGCTTAACGTCCACCGATTTATCAGATGAATTTTCAATTCGAAGAGCGGTATTTTTCCCTACTTTAAGTTTCACATTTGCTGCGGGTTGTAACGTCAAAGGAGAGTGACGTCCCCCATCGATTGGATATTGCCAAACCGTTAATGGAGAAGTTGAAACATTCGTCACACTAGCAGAAAATCGGCCGTGTTTATTATTACCTAGTATAAATGCATCGTTCGCCTGAATAGTAGTAGTGGAATGAAGCATATTGCAAGCAGAAAGGAAGATTCCGGTTATCAGGATGCTAAAAATGGATTTGATCATTTTAGTTTGTTTAGTAGCTTAACGGCATTTAGGAGGAAAAGTTTTAGCTTTGAGAATTATAAAATGACCTGATGTTTACCCTTGACCAAATAACCTCCGCCCACAGCCTCGTCAAATCAGGGGCCGATTTCCCTCCATATATTCGCGACTTGAAAGCATTAGGTGTCATGAATTACATAGCTTTTGTGGCGGATGGGCACATCGATTATTTTGGCGCGGAAGAGTATCTAGTGCAGGCTACCGGAAAATATGAGGCTTTGTCCAAAGCGAAAACTGTCAACATCCCCTTATTTAAATCAGAGCTAATAGCCCACCAACAAGGCAAAACAGACTACCCCGCTTTCATTCAGATGTGCGCTGAAACGGGCATCGAAAAGTGGGAAGTTAACCTCGAAAAATTAACCTGTACCTATTTCGATATCGCAGGAAATGAAGTAGTAACCGAACAAATCCCCACCTAAAATGAAACAAATTTTCTTCGTTCTATTTCTGCTAATGGCTAGCCAAATCTATGCCCAAGACTCCAATCGCATGCACCGCATTGCGAAAATCAAAGTCGATGCGAAGCAACTTGACGTCTATAAATCGCTTTTAAATGAGCAGATGAATACCGCGATAAAAGTGGAACCGGGTGTTTTATCGTATACTGCAGTGGCGGATAAAAAAGACGCGACGAGCATCATTATTTTCGAAGTTTACGCGAGTGTGGAAGCGTATCAGTCTCATATTTTAACGCCCCATTTTAAGAAATACAAAGACGCGGTAAAGGACATGGTTTTGTCACTAGAACTGATCGATACGGACGTCGTTTGCCTAGCTAAGAAAGAAAATTTCTGATGAAATCATTCAAAGAATCTTTGTCGCAACCAGCACCTGATCCGCAGCTATCTATAGTCTTAAAAAGTCTTTGGTACGATGCCAAAGGAGACTGGGCGAACTTAGTTTCTTATTTTATCGAGAAAGTTTGATTATCAAACAGTTGATAGTTTTATTATCAAACAATTGTTTACCTTTGATTCATCATAGTGCTAAACAATAGCGAAATGCCTGACAAACTCACTAAAAAAGATATCGGTTATAGAGTAACAGAGCTTCGGAAGCGGAAAGGCTTGTCTCAGGATGATTTAGCCAAGAAAGTACATATTTCTAGATCCTCATTGACTCAAATTGAATTAGGGAATAGGGGCGTTGATGTATTAGAATTGCATAAACTTTCGCTTCAACTTGGCTTTTCATTGGATGAATTTTTGTCCCCTGATTTTGATTTGAATCCTGATTTTGTGGAAGAAGAAAATGCGCTTTTGGAAAAAAAAGAACGCATTTCCGTACCCAAACTTCACGTAGAAAAATTTATAAATGTGTTACTCTATTTATTAGAGCGTTGCGCTGGAAAGCCCAATGTAGGAGAAACAGTCCTGTATAAACTACTTTATTTTTCGGATTTCAATTATTACGAATTGTATGAGGAGCACTTAACAGGAGCACAATACCGTAAATTACCTTTTGGCCCTGTCCCTCAAAAACTTGATAACCTTATTCAGCAGATGATTGAAAAAAAACAGCTACAGCGCGTTAAATCAGTTTATCGAGGCTTTCCGCAAACCCGTTATTTGCCCTTAGTAAAAGCTGACTTAAAAGTATTGAAAGCAAGTGAAGCTGAAGTTATGGATCGCGTAATCGAGCAAATGAGTGACTGGTCTGCTTCCGCTATAAGCGAGTACTCTCACAAGGATATGCCTTGGTTAGCGTCGAAAGATGGAGATATAATTAATTATGAATTAGCTTTTTATCGGGAAGCTCCCTTTTCTGTTAGAAATTATGGGGAGGAGGCAGAAGCACCATGATTTTTTTAGAATTAGATGAATTCCAGAAGGAGCTAAAATTCTTACAAAAGAAATACCGATCCCTTTTAGAGGATTTGGAAGTACTTAAGCTTGTTTTAGGAGTATTGCCTAATCAGCGCCCACCTTTTAGTTTCGAAATTTCAGATTTAGGTCTTACAACTTGTATTATTAAGGTAAAAAAAATAGCCTGTAAATCGTTAAAAGGTAGAGGGGTTAATTCAGGACTTCGGTTGATTTATGCTCATTTCCCCGAGGAGGACAAAATTGTCTTTGTGGAGTTATATCACAAGAACAATAAAGAGAATGAAGACCGGGGTCGGATTTTAGCGAATTTCAGTTAAATCGAATCCGGGTTCTATTTTATCAAAAAAATACATTAAATTGTGCCTTTAATGATTTAATCCTACGTTAACTATGAAAATGAAATCAATTGTAGCGGTATTAGCCTTAACGGCGATGACCCTATTCTCGTTCAAAGCATCTGATAAAGAGGTGCAATCTGACAAGCGTTTTGGCGGTTTAGCCTTGTACACGGTTCGTGATGCGATGAAAGATGCACGCGCAACCTTAGAAAAAGTAGCACAAGCAGGTTATGTAAACGTAGAATCTGCGGGTTACAACAATGGTAAATTCTATAATTTGTCTCCAGCGGATTTCAAATCGCTTCTAGATGAGATGAAATTAACGCCGATTTCGGCACACCAAGGAACAGTAACGTTTGAAAATATTGATCAACAAATCGCTGATTTAAAAGCGGCAGGTTTCAAGTACTTTGTTGTACCAGTTCCCCCAATGGGCTTGTTTATGTATGACGCAGTAAACAAGAAACTAGCGATGAAAGGTGGCGCTAAGAATTTGGCAGAAATCTTAGACAAATTAGGCGAGAAATGTACGGCAGGCGGTTTGCAATTGTTATACCACAACCATGATTTTGAATTCCAAAAAGATGCGGACGGAATTGTTCCAATCGAGTATTTATTAGAGCATTGCAATCCGAAGAACGTTAACTTCCAAATGGATTTATACTGGGTAACGAAAGCGGGGGCAGATCCGGTGGATTATTTCAAACGCTATCCAGGTCGTTTCAAAATTTGGCACGTAAAAGATATGGATGATCAAGGTCGTTTCGCTCCAGTAGGAAATGGGAAGATTGATTTCAAACGTATTCTAGACAACAAGAAATTAGCGGGAATGCAATACTATTTCGTAGAGCAAGATGCTTGTTTTAACGAAACAGCTTTAGAGGCGATCGTAATCAGCCACAAGGGTTTAGAGAAAATTGGATTCAAGTAATTTTTGATTTTTAGCATAGAAAGAGCCTCGCAATTGCGGGGCTTTTTTTATTTGTTATTTTCAAGACATGTACATATATTTGTACATAAAATTGTACATTATGTTAACGACTACTTTATCAGACTTCAGGAAAGATATTAAGAGCTATTTTGATCGTGTGACCGAAAGTTTTGATACCTTAATTATAAACCGAGGAAAGGATTCTGGGGTCGTAATAATGTCTTTAGAGGAATATAATTCCCTTAAAAGCACACAGCATGAACTTTCCTCTCGCAAGAATCAACAGCGATTGGATGAATCTATCGAATCATTAAGAGCAGGCAAGAAAGTATATAAGGACCTCGCTGAATAATGAAAATCGTATTCACGGAGCTTTCTTGGGAGGATTATCTGTATTGGCAGAAAATTGATAAGCACAAAATCAAGCGGATCAATGAGCTGGTAAAGGATATTTCGCGAAATCCATTTGGGGGCATCGGAAAACCAGAAGCATTAAAATTCAATTATGCGGGATTTTGGTCGAGAAGAATCGATGAAGAGCATCGATTAATCTATCGAATCGTAGATGATGAAATCCAAATCGCGAAGTGTCGTTTTCATTACGATTAATCCGTCTTCCCTTTAAACAGCGCCCAAATCGCCATGCAATGTCCGTGGCCTAATTGAAAATCGTCTGGACTTTGACCGGTTTTGGCTTGTATGTTATCGAGGTAGGCTTGGAATGACATAATGTTAGTATTTTTGATAGCGCTAAATTATTAAAAAAATGAGCTTATTAAAAGAACTAATTGCCCTTTACGATCGCGACTTGAAGGCGCTTCGCAATGAAATCGAATCTTACCCTGATGATGCTTCGGTTTGGAAAAAAGCGGAGGGGATTAATAACCCTGGAGGAAATGTATTTTTGCATTTGATGGGTAATTTGAACACTTTTTTCGGGGCAGTTTATGCGAATACGGGATATGTTCGTGATCGCCCGCTTGAGTTTTCTGCGAGCGGAATTTCCCGAGCAAAATTACTTGCCATGTTGGATGAAATTCATCCGATTGTTTTACAAGTCCTTCGTGATTTTCCGGCTGAAAAATTGGGGGAAATCTACCCTATTAAAATATTCGATGAGGAGAAAACGGTCTCGTATATTTTCATCCATTTAGAGACGCATCTAGCCTATCATTTAGGCCAAATTAATTACCACCGCCGAATCTTAAGTTAATTCACAAACTTCACATTCAATCCCACATACCAAGTCCGGCCATCCGCAGGTAAAATGCCTGGGCCCGGATAACCACCAGATCTTCGAGTAAAATAGCGCGAATCACCTAGATTGTTCACTCCAAACTTCAAAGTGGCGTATTTTTTAAACTTGTAAGAGCCAGAAACATCTTGTACCTGATAAGCAGGAATTAAACCTGTCGTTGCTGCCGCATTAGCTGCCATGGTATTGCTGGCATCTGCAAAAGCTTGACCAATGTCACTGATCTGCCAACTTAATGAAAGGCCTTTTTTCGAATACGTAATTCCGTAACGGTTGATTTTTTCAGGAGCATTTTCGACGCTTTTGCCGGCTAAATTGCTTTCCACGATTTTGCCGCTTACCACAGATGTTGTTTTGAAATCGAGGTAGTGTGCTTGAATGGCAGCGATGGAGGCAAAAACCGAGATATTACCCATTTTTGAGGCTTTCAACCAAGCGGTGGTAGGGCTAAATTCAATGTAGGCCTCAGCGCCTTTGGAAACAGAATGACCTAGATTAGTACGGAACTGGTAGATTTTACCATCGCTATTTGTGCGCGAGATAGTACCCACGCGGTTATCGTAATCGAGGTGGAAATAGTCTACATCGAATGTCAAATAATTACCCAGTTCGCCTCGGTATCCCAGGTCAAAGTTGAAGCCTTTGGCATCCGATAAATTCGGGTCAATGACGTCCGTTGTAGCAGGAGGTAACAGGTCAGAAGCCAAAACTGGGCGATAAGCTTGCGCAATGTTCGTGTAGAGTTTTGTTCCCGAGCTTACCTGGTATTCCGCTCCTGCACCTAGTAACACGAATGATCGTTCACGGGTGCTTGGTGTGGCTGCGAGTGGAGTGCCAGATGAACTAAGTCCAGATTGACCCATCATGTGCGTTTCGATTTGTTCTAAACGGGCGCCTATTGTCATTAGTAAACGTTCTGATGGTCTTAGAATAGTCTCCGCAAAAGCCGCGTAATTTGTGTTATGGAAAATTAAATCGCGGGTATACAAGCCCTGAATGTCAAAGTCCATACCGTTACCATTGCTTCCCACGCCTAGTTGCTTGCGTTTGATTTCTCCAGAGAAATACCGAAGACCAGAAGCTACCGTATTCTTCCATGACCCTAGCTTGTAATCTACTAAATAACGTAATTCTAGCCCATTGGTTTGGTAAAAGTCACGGTCTACTTGCCTGTTTCCCATGGGATCTACTTCTGTAATCGCCTTGGTGAAACCGATGGAATTACGCTCTGCTGTAGTCCCAAAATACTTTAAACTCAGTTTCGAATCCGCAGAAATGACATAGTCCGCGGTCAACGCGTAAATGAACCAAGGGTTGCTAAACCAATTTCTGGCGCGCTTGCTTTGCTGGGCATTTTGGGCAAATTCTGTATCGGTTAACCCCCCTGCTTGTTGACTTTGCGTATACATATAAGTTAGTTGAGCACCTACTTTAAGTTTGTTGGAAAGCGCATAAGACACTTCCCCATGAGAATGGTCCGTGTTAAAATAGGAGTTTTGTCGCCATCCATTTCCTAGACGCTTTTGATAGTAAGTCGTGTAGCTTAAGCGACCTGCGGTTCCCCCCACGTAATTAAAGGAGCTGAAGAGGCCATTGTTTCCGGTGGTGTTTTGGCTTTCCACAACCAGCTTTGTAGATAGATCAGGCTTGCGAAGCACAAAGTTCATTAACCCTCCAAACTGTGGGCCATACTGTAGTGAACTCGCCCCTCGAATAATTTCAATGCGATCGACTACCTCCATGGGCGGCGTATAATAAGCTTCTGGATAACCCATCGGGTCTGGAGTGATATCGTATCCATCCATCCGTACATTGAATTCCCAAGAACGATTAGGGGAAAGTCCGCGCGAGGCCACGCCTAATTGAATTCCGGAACCATCACTTTCCCAGACCGAAATTCCGGGTGTTCTAGAGAAGATTTGGCGGGAATTATTCATGGCTAAATTCGCTTGTAGGTTATCTAGCAAGATCACCTCATTTTTTTTACCTGCTGTAATCGTGTATTCGTTGACTTGAGGTAAAAAGGAATTGCCTTTTACTCCCGATTGAGCCGTGACAGAAACGCCTTGTAGCTCTGTTACATCGCTTAGGGTAAAGTTTACTTCCTGTTGCTTTCCTTCTTTGATGTTGACTTCTCGTTTGCTGGTTCTAAAGCCCACAAAACTCACTTGAATGGTGTATTGCCCAGGTTTTAAGCCTTTGAGGATATAAGTACCCTTCGCATTCGTTTGTACCCCACGAACAGTTCCGGCAAGGGTAATTGATGCACCTGGAAGAGGCTCGTTTAATTCAGTCGTAATTAGGCCTGAGATTGAGCCTAATTGCGCAAGTGATGAGAAATTAACTAGTAATACGAAGGCGAATAGTACTTTTTTCATTTAAACTTTATTTAGACTAATTTTAAATAGAGTACAAATGTAGGAAGCGATCGCGACTCGCGCAACACTATTTAGAATTATTTTAAATAAGATTTTTAAGGGGCTGATTCGATTGTATTATGTTGAAAGAGGTAATTTTGGGATTCTTATAAAAAAGCCGGATGAAACGAATACTATTTCTATTGTTTGCCTACATGCCGTTTGTTAACGCTCAACAGGTGTTATTAAAACAGCTGTCTGAAAACACCTTTATTCATACCTCTTATTTGCAAACGGACGATTTTGGACATGTTCCCTGCAATGGTTTAGTGGTTCGAAATGGTAAGCAGGCGCTCATTTTTGATACGCCCACGGATGATCAAAGTGCAAAAGAATTGATTCGTTTAGTTCAAGATTCGTTACACTGTAAAATCATGACCGTAATTCCCACTCACTTTCACAATGATTGTTTAGGTGGTCTAAGGGCTTTTCATGAGGCTGGGATACCCTCCGTTGCGAACGAACTAACTCTTGAATTAGCTAAAAATAGTGGATCAGAAGTGCCTAAAAACGGCTTTCGCGATTCTTTAACACTAGAAATAGGACGCGAAAAAGTAGTAATTAAATTTCTAGGCCAAGGCCATACGCGGGATAATGTGGTGGGCTATTTTCCAAGTGAAGATGTACTGTTTGGGGGCTGTTTAATAAAAGAATTAGACGCGTCTAAAGGTTATCTAGGAGATGCAAATGTGGACGAATGGTCCGCCACCGTGAAAAAAGTTAAAAAGGAATTTCCGCGTGTGAAACGAGTGGTTCCCGGTCATGGGGAAGCGGGAGACTCCAGTTTGCTTGATTACACTCAGAAATTATTCACGAAACAAAACTAAGTTTATCTGGTTTATAGCTTGATAAATAGCTACTTAGATGAACATGAATCGCGAAGAGTTCTTACACAAATTATCGGGAGGTTTAGCCGCAACTTGTGTTGCTTGTATGGCCGCCGCCTGTTCTAAAGAGGAGTCGGTGACTCCCGCAACGGGTTCTAATCCCACGGGAAATACAGCGGGAACCACGGTTAATTTAGATTCAGAGTTAAAAAATATCAATGATTTTGTTGCCAAAAGCTCTACCATCGTCATCCGCACCGCGTCCGGAAACGCTATAACTAGTTTTTTAGCATTCTCTTCAGTATGTCCTCATGCTGGGGCAACGGTGGAATATAATAATTCTACCTCCTCCTTTTTCTGCGCCGCTCACGGTTCTTCCTTCAGTGGAAATGGGGCATTAGTGCAAGGTCCGGCTACGAAAGGATTGACGAAATTAACCATTGAAATTACTGGATCTACTTTGACTGTCAAGGCGTAATTATTTTTATCTTTGGTCTAGATAAAAAAGAATAGCCTTATGAAAAAGTCCCTATTTAAATCGTTTGTTGCTCTAGCTCTTTTAGCATCCATGAGTTCTTGTGCTACTGTACTTGGAGGAAGAGTGACAGAATACCAACGAACTAAACCTGCTCCCGGGAAACCTGCCAGAGAAATTAGAGGTGCGGCCTTGATTGCGGATGTTATCTTGTTTTGGCCAGGTGCGATTATTGACTTTGCTACCGGAGCGATCTACAGACCTCGATAATTTCGTAGACAAAATGGGTGGATTGTATCGACAAAAATGGATGGAGGTTAATGATTCTGTGCGGAACTTTGGCACATGAAAAAATACCTACCTATTTTATGCGCAGTGCTACTTTTTACCTCTTGTAAAAAAGACGAATTAGAGCCTACAGATGATAATGAATTAGTTACTCGCGTTCAGCTAACCTTTACGGATGTCACTTCAAAAGCATCCCTCACCTATACTTTTCAGGACAAAGATGGCGATCCCAATACAGCGCCAGAAAAGTTCGATAAAATCGTGTTGAAAAAAGGGGCGACTTATACGTTGTCAGTGGGGGTTTATGACGATACGAAGTCCCCTGCGGAGGATATTTCAGAGGAGATCGAAGAGGAATCAGATGTGCATCTTTTTGTATTCAAAACAACGCCAGCCTCTTTGTTTACAACGACCATTTTGGACAAGGATAACAATGGGCTTCCGGTGGGATTATCCTCTTCTGTTGTAACTTCTGCGAGTGCCGGAACGGGTAAATTAAATCTATTATTAAAGCACCAGCCAGAATTAAACGGGGTAAAGGTGAAGACGGGTCAAGAAGCGGGGGGAAGTACCGATATCGATCTGTTGTTTGATGTGGAAATTAACTAAGTAAAGCCCTCTGCTGAGGGCTTTTTTTATGGGTAGCCTACAAGGTGTTCGTAGATTAAAAAATTATTTCATTAATTTGGACCAAATTCAAATAACGAATGAAAAAAGCACTTCTACTCAGCTGCGGCCTTTTAGCCGCTACTTTTTTAAGCCACGCTCAAAACGCTAAAACACCTGCAGCCGTGCAGCCTAAACCGGCTGATTCCACTGCTTCGAAAAAGCCTGCTTCTAAGGCGAAATCCTACGATCAAGTCATTACCAAGGAGGCGAAATCCAAAAAAGGTTTATTCACGACCCACCAAATAGGCGATAAATTCTATTTCGAAATCCCCAAGAAACACTTAGGCAAAGACATGTTATTAGTCAGCCAAATCGCCAAAATCCCCAACGGTTTAGGCGGAGGCTACGTGAATGCGGGTACGTCTTCTCACGAGCAATTGATTGTTTGGGAAAAATTCCAAGAAAAGATCTTAATTAAAATCAAATCTTACGCAGCTGTAGCGGCAGATTCTTTACCTATCAGCTTATCGGTCAAGGCAAATAATTACGAGCCCACTTTGTATATGTTCGATATTGAAACATATAGCAAAGACTCTTCTAATGTCGTGATCGATGTAACGAAGTTTTATAGCAGTGACATTCCAGCCATGAGCGGCTTAGATGCATCTTTGCGGGAGACGCATAAAGTCAGAAATTTAGATGCTTCTCGGAGTTTCATTCGTTCCATCAAATCATTTCCGTTGAACATCGAGGTGTTGCAAGATTTTACCTACAATGCCACTAAGCCATCGGCCACAGCCTATACGGAAACGATCAGCATGCAGATGAATCAATCGATGATTTTATTGCCAGAGAAACCGATGAAACCGCGTTTATTCGATCAGCGTGTGGGTTATTTCACACAAAGACAGTATGATTACTCGAGTGAAGAATTGAAATCCGATCAGAAAACGTATATCCAGCGCTGGCGCTTAGAGCCAAAAGACATGGCCGCATACAAGCGTGGGGAGTTAGTAGAACCGATCAAACCAATCGTCTATTATTTAGATCCTGCTACGCCGGTGAAATTGCGGAAGCACATGAAGAAGGGCGTAGAGAATTGGCAGAAGGCTTTTGAAGCGGCAGGTTTTAAAAATGCGATTATTTGCAAGGAAGCACCTACTAAGGAAGAAGATCCTGATTTTTCACCAGAAGACATTCGCTATTCGGTGATTCGTTATGTGGCAAGCACGACGCGTAACGCGATGGGCCCTAGCGTGAGCTATCCGCGTTCGGGGGAGATTATTGAGAGTGACATT
>ERZ650308.1635-NODE-1635-length-11507-cov-3.998778_pt1 | contig 11507 bp, 8 predicted proteins | sample MGYA00376244_ERZ650308 | MGnify/ENA primary metagenome ERZ650308 (study PRJEB26733, sample SAMN07839295) | wastewater metagenome | biome: small river; feature: stream; material: water | place: USA: North Carolina | collected 2016-04-26 ...
TTTGCCAAGCTGTAAAAGTCTCTTACTGCCAGAAAAGCCCTCAATCGTTTGGTTGAGGGCTTTTTTATTGTTATATTTGCATCTCGTATAAGTCAAACTAAAAACTGTAAACAAAATGCAAGAGAAAGTAAGAATTTCAAGCCTTATTACCAATACGGTATTATATGGCAAAACGCTCATTGATGGTCAGTGGCAAATATTGACCGAGGACTTTCAGCAAATGAGCCTGTATGAGTTCGAGAACAATGTCGAACACAGAAACAAGAAGTTATTCACCTTTAACTTCAGCGAAAGTTCCAGAAACTTTGATTACACCTACTACACGAAGGAGCGACCATTGATTCCGAAGCCTGATCTGAAGGATTTGAAAACAGAGGCAGATCACGACAGGTATGCTGAAATCGTGAGAACCAATCAAACTATTGAGGCGGAGAATCTGATCAATCGCAGAAAGCGACTTGCTACGATGAACTTCTTTGGAAGGCACATGCAAATTCAGCAAAAGACTTCACTCGGTAACGGGCATTTTTGTACTTCACAACCGATTGCTGAGATTGAGATTTTGACGCAGGTCGCTAAGCACAATTACCAAAACGATCTGAAAGTTGCCAAGGCATTTATCAAGGTAGCTTCAATGGAATGGAGAAAGCAGTATGATGCTGCCATCTATTACATTCCATCGGTTTTTGGTATGCGTCAATCGGAGGTGCTTAACAAGTTCATTGGACTGAAGGGCAGAGGAACGAAAGAGGCGTATCTTGGTGGTGCGTTATGGCAGGGTAACAACCTGAACGATTTCTTAACCAATTACGACAACAACCCAACTGTTGTTATGAAGATTTATGTTTCAAAGGCAATTCAAAGTAAACTCCTCTCGCAGACAAGGGATGGCATTTACATGAATGGCTCAACTTTTGTGGGTCGCACCATTGACGAGGCGGTTGTTTATTTCAGTGGTGACATGAAGAGTTATACCAATTACATTCAGCCCGAAGTGGATAAAATCTGCGGACTTCCTGAGGAGGACTTAAAAGAAGAAGTTATTGTACCTGAGTTTTCGGACTTCATGAAAAAAGATACTTCTGCGCAAAAGACACAGGATTGGAAAGAGGAGCGCAAAGCCCTGATTGTTGAGGCTACATTGTTGGGCATCAAAAATCCACATGAATATAAGCAGGCAGATTTGCAGGTGCTGGTTGATGCTGCCAAGGCAAAAGCCAATGCAATTGCTAAGCACGAGGAGTTACCGACTGTAATTTTGCAGCAGGAGGTTGATGATTTGTTGACAGAAGATGTTGATAAATTAAAGAAAATTGCTTCTGCGGAAGGGTTGAATCTGACTAATTGGAAGGATATTGACAAAATCCGTAATCGCATCAGAGAGCACCGGGCAGCATCGGTGGATATGTAATTAACCACAAGTGAGAAAATCCGTCATTCGTGGCGGATTTTTTTATTTTCCCCCACTTGCATTTTTCCAACATTTTTCTATTACTTTTGTGACTACCTATAACTCAGCCCTATGCCATTCTACGGTACAGACTTCAACACCGAACTTGATGTTGTTATTGACAGGGCAGGGCAACGCTACTACGATACTACCGACAGGAATATTATCACCCGACTGGCAACTCTTAGGGCGATAAAAGATCGTATCTCTAAAAATGATACCATCTTCATTCAGAGCCAACTTTTCAGTATCTACAAAACCAATCAGGTATTTACTCCAACTACCAACACGCTGAACATCGTTGAGGGCACAGGTGCGGTAGCGGATTATTTTGAAGCAATGAATATTCGGTGTAAGTTTATTATACCTTATACCGGGAATTATTTATTGGCTGCATCGAATGCCACTCCGATAGTGGTGGAATTTAATAAGCCGATCAATGCTCAAACAGGGTCGTTACTACTCTTTCAGGGCGCATCGGGTAACACCAACACCAATGGGCAGAGGTATGTAAAACGCATCTCTCCTACTCGGTTTGCGCTTTATTCGGATGTAAATCTACTGTCACCCGTTGCAGGTAATGGGGTGTTTACGGGGACTGCCACCGCTTCGATGGTGAGGTATGATAAGAATTATGCCAAAAACCTCAAAACAAATCGCAAGTTTTCGGTTTTAAATGCTCCTACCCCTACCGACCCGTTTTATGAAATTGGGTCTGGCGTTATCAGGATATATCCATTAGAGTATTCGTGCTCAGAAGTTACGATGGACTATGTGAGCATACCGACATTTATAGACGTATCGAACTCAGCAACAGATTTACTACCTGTTTATTCTCGTGACTTCTTGGACTTCATCATTGAGATGTGCGCCAAGGTCATAGCGGAGAACTCTTACGATTCCACCCTTTTACAGAATGCTATCTACGAAACAACACAACCTTAATGCCAACATTACCACAGTTATATGAGCGAATTGGTTCACTTGCAAGTGGAGGGTATCTTACAGGAGATTCCCGATACGACAAGGGCTACATTTATAGCTTGGTCGATTCTGCTCGTATTGTCATTGCTGCTGAGCGGTTTAAAGCGGATATGGCGATTCCTCCGATTTATTATCAGGAGTATGAACCAGAGTTTATAAAGCAGGCGCAGGATGCTAATTTATGCTGCTCGGTATTTTATGATTGTCCGGAACTTGCTGCCATCAACAATCTGACATCGGGATTGGGGTATGTAGGCACGGTGAACGGTCGTCCTGTTCGCTTTGCTGAAGTGGTATCCGAGGCAGATATGGCAATCATATTGCAAGACCGTGTCAGTAGCATCCCTTTAGTTCCTTACGTTTTACGGAGCGCAGGGGTTATCAGGGTATATTATAAAGATGTTGTCAAGCGATTTAAGATGACAGGTATTTTTGCTAATCCTCGCACCATACCAACCTTTGATGAGGAGAGAAGCCTTTATCCGATTGACGATGGCGATTTGGCTAAAATGGATAGCTATCTTATGCAAGGGTCAATGAACGCAACGGTGAAGACGATTGCCGATAGAATTGCTAACAGTAAAGATAACACGCAGCCATGAAAACCGATATAGCCACCATCATTAACAGGGCGAGGCGAAGATTGGGTCTTCAGCATACAACCATGCACGAAGCCGATTTGAGGCAGTTGGTTAATGAAGGTCTTAGCGAAATGCAGAAACTGGAAACTTATACTGTTTCATGTGAAATAATTGATATTGAGTGTGGTCGTGGTAAGTTGCCATTCAATTGCGATTTCGTGTTAGCGATCAGCCCCATACCTACTGATACGGGGTGTTGCTGTCTTTGCTCGGGTGAAGAGGTGTTGCAATCTACTACCTTGATGAACACAAGAAGTTGTTCTTGTTCAGCATATTACGTATCTGACAGTTCCATATTAATGGCGATGAACGACTGCGGTGCTTCTTGCAGTTCTTCCACCAACATCTATTATACTCAAAACGGCTATTTGATATTGAAGCCAAGTGCTGAAGGTCAAATGAAGGTTTATTATTGGGGTAAGAATGTGGATTGCAATGGTATTATGATGGCTGACGAAGATGACATCAGAGGGGTGTCGGCTTACGCTGCCTATCAATTTGCATCAAGCGGCTCTAATTTCAATAAGTACAATTACAGGCAAGTAAAAGATTGGGAGAAGGAATGGGTAGCCCAAAAGTCATATTGGCAAGGAGTGAGTCAGAAAAAATATTTTAAAGCAAATAAAGCGAGGTTTACGGCAATTGCCACCGCAATTGTCACTAACCCAGTACTTGCGTTAGCACCTAATCCTTAATGTCTAAGCAGCACAGAAACATTCTATCAGTGCCTTGGAAGCCGGGTAAAGGTGGGTTAATATCTGATATTGACCCAAAGGATATGCCTAATGGCGGTCTGTATGCTCCATCTGCCGAGAGTGGTGGAATGAATGTGCGATCTTTGGGCGCAAGCACAGGTGTGAGTCCTGATTACGAGATGATACTGGGTAACACCATCCTCACCACACTCGATGAGGTTACTGCTCAGGTTAAGCAGTTCCGTATCTCTGTTGATATTTCGTTAAAAACCATCGATAGTACGCTGTATTTTAAGATAGCAACACCAGATGGATTGCAAACCTCAACTGTTACCATTAATATTTTAGCAGGTGACAATTTAGCGACCACCCTTTCTACCATAAAGACCGGGGTTGATTTGATGGGTTTTACGCCCACATCATCTACCACCACTACTGGCACTTACACAGGATATATTGACTTCTCATTTGCCGATCCATCTTACATTGATTTTGCCTTATACGATTTTAGCGTAACAGGAAATATGACCGCAAGTTATGTGGTCACTCAGGAGGCAATTGATGAGGGTATGACAGGGGAGTGGAACTTCATCGGAAGTGCCAATCAGACAGGTGATACCTTTGTGTTTTTCACCACTAAAAAGGGCGACACTAAAAGCCTTGGAGTGGCGGGTTGTGCTGATGACGGGTCAGGCTTAATTCAAGTTACCACCACGACCGATCATGGGTTGGTAGATAATGAGGTGGTTACTATATCTGGTGTTTTAGGAACGGTAGAGGCAAATGGCATTTGGTCGATAATGGTTATTGATGCGACCAATATCACATTGCAATTATCCTCTTTCTCAAACGCTTACACATCAGGAGGTATATTGCAATACCAAGTAGTGGGTTATGGCGAGTGGGGTGTGGTATATCGAAATACGGTAAATGACGTAAAATATACCCGGCTACTCAGATCAAGGGAGTTTAATTTCTCCACTTACTATCAGATTTATGCTGAGAGCAAATTTAAGAATGATGGCAGGGTTGCCATTTACTTTACAGACAATAATAACCCGTATAGGGTCGCATTTTATAAGGGTAGATACATTTCGGATGGCGCACTGACATCGGTAAGTCCCGATGGTCAATATACCTATGGAACAATTGCGGCTGACCTAAAACTTGTCCCTGAGAATGAGGGTATCAAAATTCGTTTCACCACACAGTTGCAGTCGGGCGGTGCGGTAAGGGCAGGCAATAAGCGATATTTCGCTCGTTTCCTTACGGCTTCCTTTGCGCCCACAGCGTGGACTGAATCTACCAATCCCGTTCTTGTCTATTCCTATAATAACCAGTCAGGTGTTTTCCCGATTGGGGATGAAGAAAATATCATCACTCCGAAGATCAATGTACTCGAGATAACCAATCCATTCGGGGATGTTTATACCTACTGCGAGATAGCGGTGGTTGAATATGTAGGCATTGCGGTACAGGGAAGTATCATTGGAAGATACACGTTAAATGGCAATCCTACCCAAATTATTAACCATACTGGCAACGAGGTTGATACGGTTGATCTTGACGTAGGGACGCTTGTAGAGATACAGAACTTGGTAGAGAAGGGTGCAAATTTAACCCTGATTGATAACAGACTCGTTATTTCTAATCTCACGCCACCTACCTTCCCTGATTTTTCTGACTTTACAAAGACGTGGAGGTATTCGCTCGAGGTGGAGAAATTGCAGCCCGTTGGTAATCGAACCACCACACCTACGGCAGATATGCAGGTTGGGGAGTACCAACTTCCTGACAATTACTACTCAAAACTTAGCCATCAGCGATTTGAGACCTACCGTTACGGTATGCGGTATCGGATGCGTGACTCAGGGATGTGGACTCCTGTTTTCTACACGGGTTATGACATCAGAATTGACCTCACCACTCCTTTCCCTGCTGCTCGTGATGCAGGAAGTTTCAGCACCTACGACCTGACAGATGAGTACGATGGAACGAATTTCAGCAACCTTGTTAACAGTATCTACATTGACTTTCATGGTATCGACTATGAATATTTGATTGACGGCAAGTCATTCAAGGAATTGGTGAGTGAGGTGCAGTTTGTTAGAGCGAGGGTAGTTCCAACGATATTGGTGTCTGGAATGGCAGTGATGGGTGTTACGGGAGTGATCCCCGGGTCAGGTGCATTTTCGACCTACAATTTAACGTATGACTTTGCATCGACAGGCCCAATCGGGCCGTTCCCTTTCCCATCAGGTACAAATTGGGATTCGGCAGGCGTTATGACAGCACTTGGTGGTGATAACCCTGCTTATTCTGCGTGGCCGGGCACTCTTGTCCGAAGAGCATCTTTCCTATACGCTCCCGACATTCTTCTTGCGAACACTACCGTACAGTTTCAGTCTGGTGACAAGATCATCAATTTTGGCAATCCGAAAGCGATGGTGCTTGGCGACTATGCTATGAGTGGCAAGACGTTCAGTGAGTTTTATCAGGAGTTCGACGGATATACAGGGCATACCGATGACACGACCATTGAGATATTAGACCTTGATGATAGTCAGTTTTTATCGCATGGTACACCCAATCAGGTCATTGGCTCGCAAAACATGAGCAGCAATTTGGGTTGGGGCACTACGGTAACTCCTGTGGAGCGTTACCCTCAATGGGATAGTCAGGCATCCATTACGAGCGTAGGAGCGACCGATGTCAACCAAGGTGGTAATACCGACTATGGATTTTACGATATGCTTTATTACCGACCGATCAGTAATCAATATGGTGATCCCGAGGATAATATTTTTGAGACTACGGGTGTCAGCTTTGAGATCAATCAGGGCAGCACTGGTACACTTGCGGCGGGTTCTATCTCGGTTTACGGTGATGTGTGCACACAGATGTATTACTTAAAACATCGTTATCCATACTCCTCTACAACAGGATTTGGTGGTGGACTTGGTTTTTACACACAGAACAGGGTGAACGGGCAGATGGTCAGAAAGCCAACGCCAACCTCACCTGACATTTTCCCTGAGCAAAATAACGGCAATTGGCTCACTGCATCGGAAGCAATTGACCCTCGACTTAACTACAATGCAGGATACACCTATCAAAACAATGTGACCAGTTCACGGGGATTTGATAGCAACGCCAATTATCAGGCAGATTGGGGTAATGCCATCATGTGGAGCGATCCTGAGGCAGACGGGTCAAATACCGATAATCTTCGTGTAATACCTCCGTTCAATATTAAGTTCTTGGACTATTCCAATGGAAGGATAACTGAAGGGTTGAATGTGAACGGGGAATTGGTTACGATACAGGAGCGGGAGACGCAAAGGCAGTATTTCAACTCAACGGCTATCATCAACACCAATGACGGCAGCCCGGCGGTATTAGGAAGCAGCGCAGTATTGTCAAGGCGTGGTACGGTCATGACCAAAATGGGAAGCCAACACAAGTGGTCGATCATGAGAGGTAAGAGTGAGCGTGGCTTTGACGTACTGTATTTTATTGACTGGATCAATAAGGCGGTGTGCCGAATAGGATATAATGGGAACGATACGTTAGAGGAAATTAATGGCATGAAGAGTTTCTTTGCCAACAACCTCAAGTTCCTGTGGAACGAAGATCGCCCTGCTAATGGACTGGGTATTTGTTCTGTTTTCAATCAAAGATACAGGGAAGCAATGTGGACGATGCGAGCCTTTAATCCCGATGTGGATGATTGGGCTTCCGATGGCATTTATACCAATGGAGATGTGGTGAGTTACGGTACACACGAGTGGTATCCCGAGATTCCCAATTTCTATGTTGCCATTGCGCCAAGCGAGAACATTTTACCTACCGATACAGACTATTGGACACAGATACTTTATACCAACCCAGATTATTACAACCTCTATACGATAGCGTTTAGTGAATTTAAAAATCAGTTCCAAGCATTTCATACACCAAAACCATTGATATATGCTTTATTTGAGAACGGGTATCTTGTTTCCCGTCCGATAAGTAACACATCGCAGATTTACATTGCTAATAGCGGTGGTATTTGCGAGTGGTTCAATGATGGGTTAACCGTACTTACAGGAGATGGGTTTATTGACCCTGTTATTAACCAACCAACGGGAAGGAAGAATTTCTACAATATCATTAGTGAGTCCGATCAGGCAATCACTGAAATTACTTGCACCACTCCAACGAGCGTAAGTACTACGCCGGGGTCAGATTCCGTTCAGCGTGAGGGAAACGAATGGTGGACGCCTATTCGCAAAGACGCAAATCGTGTTGATATGTACGGTGATTGGGCTATCATAAGGCTCAGAATGAGTAGGACAACATACAATAAGATCAATTCTTTTTATTGTAGATTAAGGGCATGGGTAGCAAGACAAATTGATAGTTAATGCCACAAAATTCACTATATAATACGCTAAGAAGTTGGATGCTGCATAAGTATCCGCCTGAGAAGGTTATTACTGCTCAGGATGCGGTGCGTATTGTGGATGACCTTGTGACATTGATGCAGGGTATTCAGGTGGTACAGGACGGCATTATATTGCCTGATACGAAAGGGCAAATCATCACTCATAATGGAACACAGCCCACATTGCAGGATGTCGGTACGGACGGTCGTATCATTATTGCCGATAGCGGTGAGGTGAATGGATGGAATTGGTTTGACCCTTCCATCCTTGGCTTCATGACTGGGCTATTGGTTCGATTGAACGGCACAGGCGTTGGTACAAGGCCAGCAATTAATTTTCTGAATGGCGGAGGAATTACTTGGACAATCACCGATGATGGGGTTAATGATGAGGTAGAGGTGAGCGGTACGGTTGCAGCACCATCAGGTAGTGCACTCACTAAAGCCGATGACACGAATGTTACGTTAACCCTTGGAGGAACACCTGCGTCTGCGCTTCTTGCTGCGGTGAGTCTTACCTTGGGGTGGACGGGTCAATTGGCAATAGGGCGTGGCGGTACGGGGCTTTCAGCCCTTGGTTCAGCATTGCAGGTATTGAGGGTTAACAGTGGAGCGACAGCGTTAGAGTATGTTACTCAGTATTTAACCAGTAAATCTTCCTCAGATCAAACTACCGCAACGGGGGCAATGGTCGATATTACTAATGTCGGATTAAGCATCGCAGCCAATCAACTCATTTATTTCAGGGCGGTTGTTCATGTAGGTACGAGTGCTAATAACGGAGTGAGGTATGCCGTAACGATACCAACAGGGGCAACGATGAAAGTGATGTTTATGGCTGAAACGACAGGTGCAATCGGTCAGGGCCCATCACAATGGATCACTGTATCGGGAACCGAAACCACTACCGTCAACGCAATTGTTAATGCTGCTCAGAACGCCGTGTTTGAGGGTTGGGTGCAAGCCAGCTCAACCGCAGGCACAATACAGATACAAGGAAGAACGGTTAATGCTGCCAACACCGTTACATTTTACTCAGGATCATTTATTACAGGACATCTTGCTAATTAAAATATTATTTAACTTTGTAAAAACCTAAACAGATGGCATTTGAAGAGATAAAAGCTATTTACGGGATCACTCAGATGAACAAATCGAAAAAGGCTCTCAATCGCCTATCGAACTGGCATCCGACCTACCGTAGTGGCGAAAGTATTTTGCAGGAAGCCACTGCCAAGACACCTTTTGGATATTCAGCGCAGGAGCGTGCTGTTTTTAATAACGATCTATCTCGTCTGGGGACACAAAAATATAGGATGGCTACTCAATCCAATCCTAATCTTGCTCAAAATATCCAAGCAGGAATTGACTACGGAAACATTGCGGCTTTGGAGCAATTCGCTAAATCGGATGCTTCCTTAAAGCAGCAGAAGATCGGTCAATTAGCCAACATGATAACAGCGCAGGATAATGCGAAAACTGCTTATGACATCAATCAGAAGTCGCAGATGGAGCAGGCTTACGGTGAAGCATACAAGGCGGGACTGGCAAATGTAGTTGGTGCTTTTGATAGCAAAATGAACGATTTAAAAACGGTTGCTTCTTTTGTGATTCCAATGGCGGGTACGGGTGGAGCATCTTCTACGCCATCAACTACCACTCAAACTTTAGGTTCGCTTGTAGGTGGAAAGACATTGAGTGGAATCAATAGCGGTGCTGCCACTACATCTGCAATGGGTGCATCGGCAGGAAACATGGTCGGTGGAGTTCCTTACAATACCTATTGGAAGCCTGAGGCTACACCTACTTACGGATATGCGCCAACATCAACAAAAACCTATCCATCAACACTCAACGATTGGATTACTAACCCAAATCAATTCCGACCATAATGGCAGACTCAGTAGGCAAGGGCATTGCGCTTGGAGAGAGATTTAAGTATGACACCACATCAGGAACGAGCGCACTCAATAATGCCGTGCAATATAAGATTGCGTCTGACAAAAAGAAGGAGGCTGATGCTGTTTCTTCCCTTGACTTTAAAATTGATATGAACCAATGGCTTCCTGTTTATGGGAAGGCTGCTGCTGAAAAACAAGCGGAAGTTTACAATAAATATTTACAGTACAAGTCAGAGGATAAAAACACTGCATACAACCGCATCCAACAAGATATCTTCAAAGCACGACAGGAGTTAGGTCGTCTTGCTGGCGACAATGAGCGAGCGAAAAAATATTTATCACAGAAAGAGGGTTTACTGAGAAATGCGAAGGTAGATAATGCGTTAACTTCAACCGAAACCAATTTAGCTGACTTGGCAAAACTGAGTGACGGACGATTTTTTAACATTGGTGCGAATGGTGAGTTTGCATTTAGACCAGTTGAAGTAATCAATCCTGCCTCTATTGTAAAATACGATGCGCAGGATTACAATAAGGTTATGGCGAGAACCCGACCAAGTAAAGTGCCGGGCAAAATGGATGTGGAATACGTAGAGGAGTTAAACCCTGATGCGGTTAGAAGAAATGCTGAGGCACTGATGGCAACTCCCGGATTTGTTGACAATGTAGTAGCTGCTGACCCATCTTTATTTTCACTTCCTGAAAAGGATATATTAGCTGCCAGTTACGATGCAGCATTTAATATAGCAAGTAAACTCAAAAGATCATCGCAATCCGAATGGAGATTAGCCGACCTTCCAAACGCAACGAGTAGTGGAAGTGGAAGCGAAGATGACAAGAGAGTAGAACCAGTAGAGGGTGGTGAGTCAACGGAGTCGTTATCGGTAGGCAAAACTGATGGCAAGGAAGTTAGGAAAGATGTATATTTCCCTTGGTCGTACGATTTCCCTGATGCGCCTGAAACATCTATACCTCTTGATTCTCGTGTCATTGATTATGCAACCAATAAGTTTTTATCAGGGGAAGATATAGGCAAAGTTGTAACATTTAAGCCTAAGAAAGTTTATCCGCAGCTAATGAAGCAAACGGGCAAGACGGAATTGTATGTAATCGGAACTGCTTATGTAGAGCAAGCGGTTGGTAATAAAGAGAAGGTCGTAAAAGAATTTAACTACAAAGTTCCTTACGACAAAGTGAAACCTGCGATTGCAACTAAATACAAACTCAATAAGGTTGACGAAAAGTTTAAAAACACCAATTTGACCCCTGCTAAGAAGCAAGGTGCAACTTCAGCCCCATCTAAACCAACTAAAGGAAAATTATACTAATGCCAGACGATAAACTCAAAACACTTCATCAGAATTTAGTTAAGGAAGGTTATAATCTTCCTGACGAGGCTACTTTTCG
>ERZ650308.1636-NODE-1636-length-11501-cov-5.139001_pt1 | contig 11501 bp, 8 predicted proteins | sample MGYA00376244_ERZ650308 | MGnify/ENA primary metagenome ERZ650308 (study PRJEB26733, sample SAMN07839295) | wastewater metagenome | biome: small river; feature: stream; material: water | place: USA: North Carolina | collected 2016-04-26 ...
GGGCGACACGCCGAATAATTAAATTAACCCCACAAATGGTGGAATCAGGCAACAATTAAACCTGTACTTGAACGTTAGATAATCCGGAAGGGAGCCGCATGTCGACGAACGATATTGATGCTCCTGAGGACTACTCGCAGGGCATGCTCTTCACCGATGGCCTACCTTCTAACGACCCAAAGGTTGGTTACCGAGGAACTTCAGCCGCCACCGCATGCGGAATTAGCTACCGTCAACTTGATTACTGGGACAGAACCGGACTAGTCCAGCCAACCGTTCGCGGGGCAGCAGGATCCGGAAGCCAGCGACTTTACTCTTTCCGAGACATCTTGGTTTTGAAGTTAGTCAAGCGACTACTTGACACCGGGGTTTCTCTTCAACAAATCCGCGTTGCAGTAGACCAATTGCGTGCCGCCGGAATAAACGACATGGCTGCCATCACACTGATGTCAGATGGCGCACGAGTTTACCTATGTACCACTCAAGACGAGGTTATGGACCTGCTAAGCCGAGGCCAGGGTGTCTTTGGAATTGCGGTGGGTCGTGTGCTTCGCGAGGTGGAAGCGTCGCTTGTTAACATCAAAGAAAATAACGTTGATGATGTTGACGAGCTGGCTGCACGTCGCCAGGTTAGAAAAGCTGTTTAGCTTTCTTTATTTTTATCTAGCCATTCGGCATCTGCCGGTGAGAGATCCAAACTAGCCAAAGCCTCTAATTGCTCAATGGCGCTCATTTTGCTGAAGTCTGGCAAAGAATCAACTTTTTTTACCGGCCCGGTAGGTAATCCATCGTCTGCCACCGGGGCAAGCGCCTGAAGCGCAGAATCTTCCTGCAAGGATTCCAATTCCAGAACTGCGTCTAGGTTTTGCCCGCGCATAATTTTGCTGATCCGAGACATCTTCTTGTCTTGCTTGGCTCGGTGCTTGTCGGTTGGTTCTTGGAATGAAACCAGGGCAGAGGCCAAAATTTCATCAAAGGTTCGAGCCAGCTCAGCAGCGTGGTCGCCCGGCCAGGTGTGGATCGGTCGAGCTGCACCCTGTGCTTGCTGAATAGTTGCGCGTTCTTCAATTTGAACGGTCATCAAGTTTTCTTTGAACATTTCGCCGAGCTCCTGAGCGCGGTAGATGTGCTCCTTGCTCTGCGGTCGGATGCGATTAATCACAACCCCCAGAGCCTGAAGCCTTGGGGTAAGGCCCTTACGCAGTTCTTCAATCGCTCGCATCGCCCTATCGGCTGCCACCACGGAGAAAATTGACGGTTCCGAAACAATCAGTACTCGGTCGCTGGCGACCCAAGCCGTGCGAGTCAGGCCATTTATCGAGGGCGGAGTGTCAATTATGACCAGGTCATAATCCTTCTCAATTCTGCTGAGGGCCTCCTCAAGTTTCCATACGTCGCGAATCGTCGGATTCGGGGTGTCAAATTGAAGGGCTCTTGGGCTACCGATCATTACGTCAATGTGCCCAGACTGAACTTTTCCCCAAGTACTCGATACGATTGATCTATGCACAATGTTGTGCTTGGGGTTGTGAAGGACATCGGCGACGGTCTCTCTAAATTCCCCAATGGCGCCTAATCCGGTCGATGCATCACATTGTGGGTCAAGATCCACAACCAGTGTTCTTAGGCCGCGAGCAAATGCAGCAGAAGCCAGACCAAGGGCAACCGTGGTCTTTCCTACGCCTCCCTTGAGGGAGCTCACGCTCATTACATGCACGTAAATAGGCTACCTTTTTATTGAGGGCGCCATGTGTCCATGTTCGCCAATACGATGCTTGAGGAACCAATGTTCAAGAAGATTCTGGTAGCCAACCGAGGCGAAATCGCCGTCCGAGCCTTTAGAGCGGCTTACGAGCTAGGCGCCAAAACCGTCGCGGTTTTCCCTTACGAAGATCGCAATTCAACCCACCGCCTTCAAGCAGACGAGTCCTACCAAATCGGAACCGTGGGTCACCCGGTTCGCGCATATCTTGATGTTTCAGAAATTATTCGTGTAGCCCTTGAATCGGGCGCAGACGCAATTTATCCGGGTTATGGCTTCCTCTCGGAAAACCCAGAACTAGCCGAAGCTGCTAAGGCTAACGGCATTACTTTCATCGGTCCTTCTTCAGATGTCCTTGAGATGGCCGGTAATAAGGTAACCGCCAAAGAAGCCGCAATTCGCGCGGGCGTGCCCGTTTTGAAGTCATCGCCATCTTCTGCAGATGTAGACGAACTAGTTGGCCAGGCTGATGCAATTGGCTTTCCGATTTTTGTGAAGGCAGTTGCCGGCGGCGGTGGCCGCGGCATGCGCCGAGTGGCTCAAAAAGAAGATCTTCGAGCTGCACTTATCGAGGCATCTCGTGAAGCGGAAAGCGCTTTTGGCGATCCGCGGGTGTTCTTGGAGCAAGCTGTAATTCGACCGCGTCACATCGAGGTTCAGATTCTTGCCGACACGCAAGGCAACGTAGTTCACCTATTCGAACGCGATTGTTCAATTCAGCGTCGCAATCAGAAGGTCGTCGAGATTGCACCTGCACCGTTAATCGATGAAGAACTTCGTCAAATTCTGTATCGCGATGCAGTTTCTTTTGCGCAGCAGATTGGCTACCAAAACGCCGGAACCGTTGAGTTCTTAATTGACACTGTTGGTGCAAATGCTGGCAAGCACGTGTTCATCGAAATGAACCCACGCATTCAGGTTGAACACACCGTTTCAGAAGAGATCACCGATGTAGACCTCGTGCAGTCACAAATGCGAATTGCATCGGGGGAGTCGCTTTCAGATCTTGGACTAACCCAAGACAAAATTAAGATGCACGGATTTGCAGTGCAATGCCGAATCACAACTGAAGATCCAGCACAAAACTTCCGTCCGGACACCGGAAAAATCACAACTTATCGTTCACCAGGTGGTGCCGGAATCCGCCTCGACGGTGGAACCGTTTCTACTGGTGCCGAGGTAAGCCCGCACTTCGACTCAATGCTTGTGAAACTAATTGCCACAGGTCGCGACTTCAAATCGGCCGTCACTCGTGCAAAACGCGCGCTAGCTGAATTCCGTATTCGAGGCGTATCCACCAACATTGCCTTCCTTCAGGCCGTACTCGCCGATCCAATTTTTGAAACCGGTGACTTGAGCACTTCGTTCATTGATGAACATCCGGAACTATTCACCGCTAAGCCGTCTCAGGACCGCGGAACAAAAATACTTGCCTGGTTAGCGGATGTCACAGTGAATCAGCCGAATGGCCCGCGCGGATCTCACAGCAATCCCGGAATCAAACTTCCAAAGATTGATATAAGTAAGCCAGCCCCAGCCGGCTCGAGGCAGCGTCTGCTAGAGCTCGGACCCGAGGGATTCGCCAAGGCACTCCGCGCTCAAAGCCAGGTTGCCATCACCGATACGACGTTCCGCGATGCGCATCAGTCACTTTTGGCAACGCGCGTTCGCGGTCGCGATTTAGTGGCAGCGGCTCCATACGTTGCCCGACTTACTCCGCAGTTACTTTCTGTAGAGGCATGGGGCGGGGCTACCTATGACGTTGCCCTGCGCTTCTTGGGTGAAGATCCTTGGCAGCGCCTAGCACAATTGCGCGAGGCGATGCCGAACGTGTGTATTCAGATGTTGCTTCGAGGGCGAAACACCGTTGGCTACACACCTTATCCGACTGAAGTAACTGAGGCTTTCGTTTCTGAGGCCGCAGCAACCGGCGTAGACATCTTCCGTATTTTTGATGCGTTAAATGACGTCTCGCAAATGAAACCGGCAATTGACGCGGTCTTGAAGACTAAGACAGCGGTTGCCGAAGTTGGAATTTGCTACACCGCAGATTTACTTGACCCAGAGGAAAAGCTTTACACCCTGGATTACTACCTAAACCTTGCCCAGCAGATTGTCGATGCGGGTGCACACATCATCGCGATTAAAGATATGGCCGGATTGCTTAGACCTGCCGCCGCTGAGAAGTTGGTATCTGCATTGCGAGCCAAATTTGATCTTCCTGTGCATCTGCACACGCACGACACTGCCGGTGGCCAGCTTGCAACTCTCATGGCCGCAATCAATGTTGGCGTTGACGCAGTCGACGTCGCATCGGCACCGATGGCCGGCACTACCAGCCAGCCTTCTGCGTCGGCTCTGGTTGCTGCTCTTGCTCACACCGATAAAGACAGCGGTATTCCTCTTTCTGCTGTTGCCGAACTCGAGCCTTACTGGGAAGCGGTGCGCAATGTATACGCGCCTTTCGAATCAGGCCTGCCGGGTCCTACCGGTCGGGTTTACAAGCACGAGATTCCTGGCGGTCAGCTTTCAAACCTTCGTCAGCAAGCAATTGCGCTTGGGCTTGGGGACCAGTTCGAAAAAGTTGAAAACATGTATGCGGCAGCAAACGAAATTCTCGGCCGTCCTACAAAGGTGACCCCATCTTCAAAGGTGGTTGGCGATCTTGCCTTGCACTTGGTTGCTGTTAATGCTGATCCAAAAGATTTTGCAGAGAACCCGCAAAACTACGACGTTCCTGATTCTGTAGTGGGATTCATGGCGGGTGAACTAGGAGACCTGCCTGGTGGTTGGCCTGAGCCGTTCCGAACCAAGGTACTGGCCGGTAAGAACTTAAAATTCGGGGTTACTCCGGTAAACGATGAAGATCTCGCAGCGCTAAACGGGAATGATTCTGCACTTCGCCGTTCGACTCTCAACCGGTTACTTTTCCCTGGTCCTACTGCCGATTTCTTGAAGTCGCAGGAAACCTACGGAAACCTAGATCAGATTGATACTGTCGATTACCTTTATGGCTTGCAACCTGGAGTGGAGCACGTGGTTTCTCTTTCTCGCGGTGTTCAACTTTACGTTGGACTCGAGGCAATCGGTTCTCCGGATGCAAAGGGTTTCCGCACACTAATGGCTACGCTCAACGGCCAGCTTCGTCCGATCAATGTGCGCGATCGAAAGATCACCGTAAATACAGTTCAAGCGGAAAAGGCTGATCCAAGTAATCTTGGCCACGTCGCGGCACCGTTTGCTGGTGTTGTTACTCTCCAAACTGTTGAGGGCACTCACGTTGAAGTTGGGCAGCCGGTGGCAACAATTGAAGCCATGAAGATGGAAGCTACCATCACAGCCTCGGTGGCTGGCGTGGTTCGTCGCCTGGCGGTATCTAAGACCCAGCCTGTGGACGCCGGGGACCTGATTCTTGTAGTGGAAACCGAATAAATGGGGCTTACCGGCGCTGAGCCGGTAAACTGACTAAGTTCGTTTGCGCGTACCTTTCGGTACGCCTAAAAACTAGGAGTACCAGTGGCAATTTGGGGCAAAAAGCCTGAAGAAGGCAACAGCGATTTTCTCGCACCCCGTCCGGCTGCTGAAGAAACCCAAGAGAAGACACATTCGCTGGCAGAAGTTGCCGTTGATGCCGGTTCTATCGATGTAACACCTAGCACCGCATCAATTAATGTTGTCACCGAAGAGCCTCGATTTGCTCCGACACAAGATGTTGAGGTTGCCGAACTACGTCGCTCAAACTATTCAAGACGTGACAGCCTTCGTGGCGAAATCTTTGACCAGCCCGAGCCAGCTGCGATGCTGACCGCAGATCGCCTGCTGGATGTCAGCGCGCGAAATCGCCCGGCTCCAGAATCTGGCATTCGCCGTTTTGTCTATTTCCTAACTTTGAAAACCGTAAACCTTGGTGACTCACTCAAGGTACGTGAGCGCAAGGCTCTCGATTCTCGAATCGGCGCACCGGTTAGCGGCGGCGCTAAATTCGTACCTGTTCTAACCCGCAAGGGCGGAGTGGGTAAGACCACAGTGAGCACCCTGTTGGGTATGGCGCTCGCACTGGCACGCGAAGACCGTGTGATTGCTATCGATGCTAACCCAGACCGCGGCACCTTGGCAGAGCGCGTAAGCAAGTCAACACGTTTTACCGTTCGTGACGTAGTCAACCGCGCCGCTGCGATTGATGGCTTTACAGATTTCTCAACAATGGTTTCTCGAGACGTCACCCGCCTCGATGTGCTTGCCTCAGACTCCGACCCGATGCTTTCAGAAGCTTTTGACGAGGGCGACTACAACGTGGTGGCAGACATGGCAGCTCGCTATTACTCAATCGTGCTAACCGACTGTGGTACAGGCATTGTTCACTCTGTGATGCGCCCAACTCTTCAGCGAGCCACAGGTTTAGTTATCGTTTCCGGCGGATCAGTTGACGAGGCTCGTCTTGCATCTGAGACCCTAACCTGGCTTGAAGCTAACGGATACGGCGACCTGGTGCGTAATTCTGTTGTTGCACTAAACACCGCCACTCAGGCAACCCAGCTGGTCAAGCTTGACGAAATTGAGCAACACTTCAAGACACGCGTTCGCCACGTTGTGAGAATCCCGTATGACCCAGCACTTGCTGCCGGATCGGTAATCAAATTCAAAGACTTAAAAAAGGGTACCCGCGAAGCTGCCCGTGAGCTAGCCGCGCTGGTTGTAGACGGTCTAAATAATCCTGTTTAAATAGTCGGCCGATGTCTGTACGCGAGATTCGTCTTTTCGGCGACCCAGTTTTGAAAACTGTTTCGGAGCCAATCAAAACATTCGATTCAAAAGCGCAAGCCCTAATTGGTGATCTTCTGGATACTACCCAGCTACCCGGTCGCGCCGGTGTGGCTGCTCCGCAAATCGGAGTGAATCTTCGAGCTTTCAGCTTCAACGTAGAAGGCGAAGTTGGTTACATCATTAATCCTGAACTCGTTGAAGTCTCCGGCGAGAAAGTCTTGTTAGAAGAAGGTTGTCTTTCGGTTCCGGGGCTTTGGCACAAAACTCCCAGATTTGAATTCGCTAAGGCAGTTGGTTCTGACCTGCAGGGCAACCAAGTTGTGCTCCAGGGCAACGGGCTAATGGCGCAGATGTTGCAACACGAATGTGACCATTTAGATGGCCTGGTCTACCTAGATCGCCTTGAAGATGACGAACGCAAGCAAGCCATGAAGACGCTTCGGGCCAGCGACTGGTTTATGAAGTAATTTCGCCAGTTTCTGGTCCAGATTGGTAAATCTCCTCAACCGCTGGAGCAAAATCACGCAGCACCACCTCGCGCTTTATCTTTAGCGAAGGGGTCAGGTGACCTGACTCTTCTGAGAGGTCTTGGCCAATTACAGTGAACTTGCGAATGGACTCAGCTCGCGAGAAATGCTTATTCACTCGATCAACCGCTGCCTGAATTTCAGCAAGCACCTTTGGTTCTTTGGCTGCCTGAGCCAAAGTCAATCCCTTATCTAAGCTATTGTTCCCAAGCCAAATTGGCAACATTTCTGCATCTAGAGAAATCAACGCGGCGACGAATGGCTTCTGATCGCCAATCACGATGGCCTGGCCAACTAGCGGGTTTGCGCGCAGTGGATCTTCCAAGGTCGCCGGAGCAACATTCTTACCACCGGCGGTAACGATTAGTTCCTTCTTGCGACCGGTGATGCTGATGAAACCATCGTCATCAATTTCACCGATATCTCCAGACTTAAACCATTCACCATCGAAAGCCGCGGCGGTAGCCTCAGGGTTTCTCCAATAGCCACGAAGAATGTTGTTTCCACGAAGCAAGATCTCACCATCAGAAGCAATCTTGATACCGGTGCCTGGAAGCATCAGTCCAACTTTTCCAATTCGAAGATTATTTGGGCGACCAATAGAAACCGGGGCAGTGGTCTCGGTCAGGCCGTAGCCTTCCAAGACGGTCAGGCCAATTGAGCGATAGAAGTGTCCAAGGCGCTCACCGAGGGGGCCGCCACCAGAGACTGCGTATTTCACACGACCACCCATTGCCGCTCGAAGTTTTTTGTAAACCAAACGGTCAAACAACGCGTGCTGAATTTTTAGACCAAGCGATGGGCCGGCTGCAGTATCTAGTGCTCGCGAGTAGGCAATTGCGGTGTGGGCAGCCTTTCTAAAAATTTTGCCCTTTCCGCCCGCTTCGGCCTTTTGTTCCGCTGAGTTGTAAACCTTTTCAAATACTCGCGGCACCGCCAGCAAGAAATGCGGCTTGAAGCTCTGCATTGCAGGCGCTACATTCTTAGAATCCGGCTGGTGACCAACCTTTACTCCACCGTGCACGCAAAGAACAGAAATAAATCTTGCGAACACGTGTGCCAGTGGCAAGAACAAAAGTGTGCTGTGACTTGGATTTACAACATCCGAGATTTCAATCGTCGCGTTTTTGCTTAGCTCTACGAATCCGCGGTGCAAAAGCTCGCAAGCTTTCGGCTTTCCAGTTGTTCCCGACGTATAAATTATTGTGGCCAGATCAAATAACCCCGATGATTTACGTCGAGCTTCGATGGTCGCATCGGAAGTTTCTTTGCCAACTTTTTCGAGCTGCTCGACGGCACCGCCCTCGATGTTCCAAACCTGACGACAGAGTGGTGCTGAATTCTTAATTTCTTCAAAGCGTGATTGGTGTTCATCATTTTCAACGAACAGGGCAACGCAGTCCGCATCGGACAGGATCCATTCAATCTGTGACGGGGCCGAAGATTCATAGATTGGTACCGGCACTGCGCCCGCGTACCAAAGAGCGAAGTCGATAAGCGCCCACTCGAAACGTGTGCGGCTCATAATTGCCACGGACTGCCCAGGTTGAATTCCAGATGCGACTAGTCCCTTTGCAACCGCAATCACTTTGTCTTCAAATTGCTTTGCGGTCAGGTCAAGCCAAACCCCGGGTTTAGTTTCGATGGCGAAAAGGTTGAGGTTCGGAGTGAGCTTTACTCGATTAGCTAGGAGGTCTGTGATGTTCTCGGTTGGGTCACTAACCACAATTGGGGGCACATCGTATGACTGCACAGCGTCTCCTATGACTCAGAACTTTCTTTCGATAACTCTACTTTGATGAGGCTAAACTTTAGACGTCTATTCAGGGAGCTCTTTTCAAGCCCCGAAAATTGTTCTAAAAGGGGTAAAAATGCACGCGATTGGCATCGACATTGGTGGCACAAAAATTGCCGGCGCCCTAGTTGACGAAAAAGGAACAATAATCCGTGAAGCTCGGGTTGCTACCCCTGTTAAAGACCCAGAGGCTCTTGTAGCGGCTGTAGTCGGCTTGGTCCAAGATTTACGAAGCGAAGTCGAAGTATTAGGCGTTGGCGTTGCGATGGCGGGTTTCATTGACCACCAACAGGCCAACGTCATTTACGGAACTAATTTTGGTTGGAAAAATTTTCCACTTAAGTCGGAAATCGAATCGAAACTCGATATTCCCGTTGTGATTGAAAACGACGCAAACGCGGCGGGTTGGGCCGAGTATCGATTTGGGGCCGGACAGGGTTATCAGCACATGATCATGCTGACGCTCGGCACCGGTGTTGGTGGCGCCATCATCGTCGACGGCAAAATGCTTCGAGGAGGCTTTGGGGTTGCCGGAGAGCTTGGACACATGCGTGTGGTGCCCGATGGAATAGCCTGCGGGTGTGGTCAGCGCGGTTGCATTGAGTCTTATGCATCTGGCACTGCACTGCTTCGAACTGCGAATGAATTGGTTGATTCGGGTGACCCCGCAGGAAAGCGTCTTGCAGAGCTGAAGGCTGCCGCAGGAAAACTGACCGGGTCCGAGGTTTATCAGGCATTGACCGAGGGCGACCCGGGTGCGCTCCAGCTTTTGCGCGAGTTGGCAGGTTGGCTTGGTCAAGCCATCGCATCTTTGAGCGCAATTTTGGATCCTGAGGTCGTTGTCATCGGTGGTGGCGTAAGCCAGGCAGGCGAGATTTTGCTCGAGCCAATTAGGGAAGCTTTTAGGAGTTACGCACCCGCGGGCGGATTTAGGCCTGAATTGGCCATAGTTACCGCAGAATTCGTAAATGATGCCGGCGTGGTCGGCGCCGCCGATCTCGCTCGCGTATCTCTAGCCCCAAAGGTAAACTAAACCTTTACAGTCTGCTGGCCGAGGAGGGAAGAGTAAGTGGCTTACTTCATACTCAAGACCTTTGTTCTCGGGCCTCTGCTTAGGGTCTTGTTTCGACCGTGGGTACGCGGAATGGAAAATATTCCAGCTACCGGTCCGGTAATTTTGGCCAGCAACCACCTGTCCTTCTCGGATTCAATTTTTTTGCCACTTCAGTCTCGACGCCCGGTTGTTTTTTTAGCCAAAAGCGAATACTTCACCGGTAAAGGGGTCAAGGGTGCGCTAACCCGCTGGTTTTTCAAATCCACCGGGCAACTTCCGATTGATAGAAGTGGCGGTAAGGCCTCTGAGGCTTCGCTAAACACCGGACTTAAAGTTCTGTCGCAGGGTCAGGTTCTGGGTATCTACCCTGAAGGAACGCGAAGCCCGGATGGAAGGCTTTATCGAGGTCGCACGGGAATTGCACGAATGGTTTTGGAGGCCAAAGTTCCAGTAATCCCGGTAGCCATGATTGACACTGAAAAAGTTCAACCAATTGGTAAGCGCCTTCCAAGAATTCGCAGAATTGGAATAGTGGTGGGTAGTCCTTTGGATTTTTCAAGATTCGATGGCATGGAAGGTGATCGCATAGTTCTTCGCGCGGTGACCGATGAAATCATGTACGAACTTCGACTGCTCAGCGGTCAAGAATATGTTGATGCTTACGCATCTTCGGTAAAAGAAAAACGAGCTCGTCTCGCTAGATAGGGAAGTCAAAATGAATGATCCAATAGTTGCAGCAGATCCGGCAGTCCTTGCTGGGCTCGACAACTATCTGAAGCTTCCTGCCGCGCAGCAGCCGACCTGGCCTGATTCTGCCGCGGTTGCCGAGGTACGCGCGGAGCTTGCCAAGATGCCTCCTTTAGTTTTTGCCGGTGAGGTAGATATTCTTCGCGATCGCTTGGCTGCAGCCGCCTCTGGGAAGGCGTTTTTGCTTCAAGGCGGTGACTGCGCGGAAACTTTTGCCGACGCAACGGCTGATCGAATTCGTAATCGAGTCAAGACCTTGCTGCAGATGGCCGTTGTCTTGACCTATGGAGCATCGATGCCGGTAATCAAGATGGGTCGAATGGCTGGGCAGTTTGCCAAGCCGCGTTCAAGCGACAACGAAACTCGGGGAGATGTCACGCTTCCTGCATTTAGGGGCGATATCGTGAACGGCTACGACTTCACGGCCGAGGCTCGCGTTCCAGACCCGCAGAGAATGTTGAAGGCGTACCACACGTCAGCATCAACTTTGAACCTGATTCGTGCCTTCACTCAAGGTGGATTCGCCGACCTTCGTTCTGTTCACGAATGGAACCGCGGTTTTGCAAATAACCCTGCCAACGAGCGCTACCTCTCATTGGCCCAGGAAATTGATCGCGCAATTAAGTTCATGGCTGCCTGTGGCGCAGACTTTAATGAGCTGCGCACCACCGAGTTCTACACCAGCCACGAAGGTCTGTTGATGGACTACGAGCGCCCGCTAACTCGAATTGATTCGCGCACTGGAAATCCATACATAACTTCAGGTCACTTCATCTGGATTGGTGAGCGCACCCGTCAGATGGACCACGCCCACGTCGATTACCTTTCTCGTGTGCGTAACCCAATCGGTGT
>ERZ650308.1638-NODE-1638-length-11496-cov-50.058387_pt1 | contig 11496 bp, 13 predicted proteins | sample MGYA00376244_ERZ650308 | MGnify/ENA primary metagenome ERZ650308 (study PRJEB26733, sample SAMN07839295) | wastewater metagenome | biome: small river; feature: stream; material: water | place: USA: North Carolina | collected 2016-04-26 ...
GGTTGTATTCTTCTAAAACTGCCATCGTTTCGGCAACTCCTTCTTGAACAATCTCTAATACGGTTTTTGAATCGTCCAATTGTGGTTCTTGTTCTAGGTAGCCAACGGTGTAACCTGGAGCAAAGACAACATCTCCTTGGTAATTTTTATCAACTCCAGCTATAATTTTTAAAAGGGAAGATTTTCCTGAACCATTCAATCCAAGGATTCCAATTTTAGCTCCATAAAAGAAACTCAAATAGATATCTTTTAAAACTTGTTTGTTACTACTGGAGTAGGTTTTGCTCAATTTGGACATTGAGAATATTACTTTCTTATCGTCTGACATATTTAATTAATTATTGAATTTACTTTTATACTCTTCCCTTTAACGCACTAAAAACCCAAGCATTGGCCAAAAACCCAACACCTACCGCTGCGAATCCCCATCCTGCAACATCATCGTATCTAAATGCGCCTAATCCTATTAATAAAAGGCCCATAACAATCATAATCAATGTGGCCCATCCCAATATCGTATTTTTATTCATGCTCATAATTTGTTGTTTTTTTGGAGGTGCAAATATCTAAATTTTGAATTAATTAAATATTGTATATAACATTTCTTTTAATAAATCTGATTGTGACATGCTTGCTCCCACTCCTTTACTTTTAACATCTACATTTCGAAGCGAAGTTATAATTTGGCTTACTTTCTTCATTGGGTAATTTTTCAAAGCTACATCATAATCTTTTAAAAAATAAGGACTAACACCTAATGCCGAAGCTACTTTAGAAGGATTCCTATCTTTTAATCCATGGTATTTAAGGATTTTTACAAAAAAACCAAAAACAGTACTTGTGGTTACCACCAAAGGATTGGCTTTTGGATTGTTGGCAAAATACTGTGCAATATGAAATGCTTTTGCTTGATTTCGAGAACCTAAGGCATTGAGTAATTCGAAATTATTAAAGTCCTTACTAAATCCAATATTTTCTTCGATATGCTGCGGATTAATGGTACTTCCAACAGGAAGTATAATTTGCAGTTTTTCTAATTCATTATTGATTTTACTCAAATCCGTTCCTAAAAATTCCACCAACATGGCAGTTGCTTTTGGCTCGATCGAATATTTTTTTCCTGACAAAACGCGTTTTATCCAATCGCCAACTTGATTCTCATACAGTTTTTTACTTTCGTAAACGATTCCTTTTTGACCTAATAACTTAGTGACTTTTTTACGCTTGTCTAATGTCTTGTATTTATAACAAAAAACGAGAACAGTAGTTTCCATTGGATTTTCTACATAAGCCTCAATTTTATCAATTGTTCTTGACAAATCTTGGGCTTCTTTCACAATGACCACTTGGCGTTCGGCCATCATGGGGTAGCGTTTTGCAGTCGAAACAATATCGTCAATTGTCACATCGCGACCATACAAAACGGTTTGATTGAAGCCTTTTTCCTCTTCAGTCAACACATTTTGCTCAATATAATCGGATAATTTATCGATATAATACGGCTCTTCACCCATCAAAAAGTAAATAGGTTTAATATTACCCGCCTTGATATCATTTACAATTTTTATTACTTCATCCACAAAAAGTTGTATTGGTTAGCTCTTTATTCGGAAAATTAAAATGTAAAATGTAATTTTGATGCATGCAACAATTGAATTTCCCATCTTTTACTTTCCGTTTCAAAAATAGCGAAAATAAAGTGTCTATTTTTGATGCGATCCGTAAAAAATTTATAATTCTTACTCCCGAAGAATGGGTACGTCAACATGTTGTACAGTTTTTGATGATCGAAAAAAACTACCCCAAGTCACTACTCAATGTTGAAAAAGTATTGCAAGTCAATGGATTGCGAAAAAGATACGATATAGTGGTGTACAATTCTGATGGCACCATCCATATTTTAATTGAATGCAAAGCCCCAGAGGTACCTATTTCACAAAGTACTTTTGACCAAATTGCACAATACAACATGACTTTACAATCCAATTATTTAATGGTTACTAATGGATTGAATCATTACTTTTGCCAAATGGATAATGAAAATGAAAAATACCAATTCTTAACCGAATTACCTAACTACCAATCCAACTTAATCTAAATGAAAGTAGCTGTTGTCATACTCAATTGGAACGGAAAACAATTGCTTGAGCAATTTTTACCATCGGTAGTTCAGTATTCTAAAGAAGCTACTGTTTATGTGGCGGATAATGCTTCTACAGATGATTCTGTCGCATTTGTTAAAGATCAATTCCCTAAAGTTTCCATAGTTGTCAATCCAGCTAATACCGGATATGCAGGTGGTTATAATGACGCTTTACAACATATTGAAGCAGATGTTTATGCATTAGTCAATTCGGATATTGAAGTCACCGAAAATTGGCTACAGCCCATAATAAAAGTGTTTCAAAACGAACCAACCACTGCTATTATTCAACCGAAAATTTTAGATTACAAAAACAAAGACTATTTTGAATATGCTGGAGCAGCTGGTGGTTTTATTGATCAATATGGTTATCCATTTTGTCGAGGTCGCATCTTCAATACTTTAGAAAAAGATTTAGGTCAATACGATTCTAATCAAGAAATTTTTTGGGCTTCAGGCGCTTGTTTTTTTATTAGAAGTAATGTTTACAAAGAATTAAAAGGGTTTGACACCTCTTTCTTTGCACATCAGGAAGAAATCGATTTGTGTTGGCGTGCCATCAATAAAGGACATACCATTAAATACCTATTTGAATCCAAAGTCTTTCATGTGGGCGGAGCCACTTTACAACAAGGGAATCCTAAGAAAACCGAGTTGAATTTCAGAAATTCATTGTTGATGTTGACTAAAAATTTACCTAAAAAAGTACTTTTTCGAGTGCTCTTTATCCGAATGGTATTAGACGGAATTGCGGGTATTAAATTTTTATTAGAAGGGCAACCGAAACATTTAGTAGCAGTTCTAAAAGCACATTTTTCATTTTACCAAAGGTTTGCAATAAACTACAACAAAAGAGATACGTACCAACAAACAAAATACTATTTTACAAAAAGTATCGTTTTAAGTTATTTCATAAAGAAAATCCATTTTTTTAATGAATTAATTAGGCTCAAATAAATTATAAAAACTAAATTTGCTATAAATCAAATAATCCAATAAAACCATCATCTATGAAAAAAGTTGTAATTGCTTTATCAGTATTGGCGCTTTTGAGTTCATGCGTTTCTAAAAAGAAATATGCTGAATTAGAAGCTAAAAACAAAGAAACTCAAGACTTATTAAATACTTGTACCGTTAAATTAAATTCTTGTTTAGAAGAAAAAGCAGCCTTATCAGCTACAGCTGTTGCTTTAAAAGATCAAAATCTAAATTTGATTGAAACTTCTAAAGAAATGGCAGTATTGTCTACCAAAGGAGCTCAAAATATAGAAAAAGCATTAGAATCTATCAAAGAAAAAGATTTGAAGATTAGTCGTATGCAAGATGCTTTAACCAAAAAAGATAGTGTAACATTAGCTGTAGTAACTAGTTTAAAAAGCGCTGTCGGATTATCTGATCCAGATATCGAAATTAATGTAGAAAAAGGAGTGGTTTTCATTTCTATTGCCGACAAACTATTATTCAAAAGCGGAAGCTATGATGTAACTGATAAAGCTAAAGGTGTTTTAGCTAAGGTTGCCAAAGTAATCAATGATAAACCTGATTTTGAATGTATGGTTGAAGGACATACTGATAATGTTCCATTTACTGGAAGCGGAATTTTAATAGACAACTGGGATTTAAGTGTGAAACGTTCTACATCAATTGTTCGTGTTTTAACAGGTCAATTAGGAGTTAAACCTTCGCAATTAATTGCAGCAGGTAGAAGTTCTTTCGTGCCTTTAGTTGATAACAATTCGGCTGAAAACAGAGCACGTAACAGAAGAACGCGAATTGTTGTATTACCTAAAATTGATCAATTCTACGAAATGGTAGAAAAAGAAATGAAGAAACAACAAAAATAATAGTGTTGCAATTATAAAAAAAAACGTCTTGAATAACCAAGACGTTTTTTTTATGTATAAATCTAAAATACACGATTTTAGATGAATTAGTTTAAAGTATATCTAAATCTCCTTTGCCCTCTCTAATCACTATGGGTTCATGACCGGATAAGTCAATTATGGTCGAAGCGGTGTTGTCTCCGTAACCACCATCAATTACCAAATTAACTAGATTCTGCCATTTCTCGAAAATCAATTCGGGATCTGTGGTGTATTCAATTACATCATCTTCATCGTGAATGGAAGTCGAAACAATTGGATTTCCTAATTGACGAACTATCTCTAAAGCAATCGAATTGTCTGGAACTCGAATACCCACCGTTGTTTTCTTTTTAAATTCTTTTGGCAAATTGGTACTTCCCGGCAAAATAAAAGTATAAGGACCAGGTAATGCTCGTTTTAATATTTTAAAAGTAGCAGTATCAATTTGTTTGACATAATCAGATAAATTACTCAAATCATGACAGATAAAAGAAAAATTAGCTTTCTCTAATTTTACTCCTTTGATTCGGGCAATACGTTCCAAAGCTTTTGTGTTGGTTATATCACAACCTAAACCATAAACGGTATCTGTTGGATAGATTACTAAACCTCCCTCTTTCAATACCTTCACTACTTTAGCAATAGCGGATTCACTCGGTTTGTCAGGGTATATTTTTATAAATTCAGCCATAGTTTTTTCTATCAATATAATAAATTATAATATACAGGAATTTAGAGTAATAATATGTTAAATTATGTTAATAACAATATTTTAACAGCCACAATAATACTTGATATAATAACCATTTTTGTTTTGCTTTATCTCTATATAACATCCAGCATCACCATCCTCTTTTGGCTGATATAATGATTTATCCTTATTCCAAATATTCCAATCAGATTTAAAAAACCATTCAACATATTTTGTTAATTCTGATTTAGAATAATTTGGAAAAATTATTGTAACATCTGATCCAGATTCAGAGCATTCATCTTTTGTATATACAATTCCATTTTTAAATAAATAAACTATCTTACAAACATCTTTTGATTCTGTAAATCTTTTTAATATTTTAGGTTTAGATATTTTCCCAAAATATTTGTTAAAATATTCAATTTCTGCGTTCTCAGAATTTTTAACCCTTTCTAAAAAAGCTTTATCTGGCACGGGTAATTTTTTTTTATTTTCTTGAGCAACCAATTCTATTTGAAATACTAAAAAAAGAAATAAAGTAAGTTTTATTAATGTTTTATTCATTTTATATTTTTATAAATTACCCAATAATCTCCAACTTCGCAAAACGCAATAAGAGTTTCTTAATTCCTCCCACTTCAAAACGAATTTCCGCTTTTCTATCGGCACCCACGCCTTCCATATTGATTACTTCACCTTTGCCAAAACGTTCGTGCATCACAATATTTCCTGCCACTAATTTATTATCAAATAAATTGGCATTACTGGAATTGGGTGCGTTTCCAGTAACCGGTTTTAATCTACGAATGGGACTATCGGGTTTGGGTTGGTTATCGGTAATGTATTTAGGAGGTGTTCCTGAAACGGGTTTGGCCAAACGCAATTTTGACTTATCAATATCTCCAAAAATATCACTATCAATCATCGGTTTGTAGCGGTAATTGGATTCAGCAGGCGTTAAATATTCCAAATATTGGCTATCTATTTCTTCTACAAAACGCGAAGGTTCGCTATCTGTTAATTTTCCCCAGCGGTAACGAGATTGTGCATAAGTCAAATACGCCTGATGTTCGGCTCGAGTGAGTGCCACATAAAACAAACGACGTTCTTCTTCTAATTCCGAACGCGTACTCATACTCATCGCACTCGGAAACAAATCTTCTTCCATTCCCACCACAAAAACGTGTGGAAACTCTAATCCTTTGGCCAAGTGAATGGTCATTAGCGCCACACGATCTTCATCACTGGTATCTTTATCTAAATCGGTTGCCAAAGCCACATCTTCCATGAATTCGGATAAAGCACCACGTGCGCCATCTATTTCTTTTTGACCTTCAGTAAAATCCTTAATACCATTCAGTAATTCCTCAATGTTTTGAATTTTGGCCATACCCTCGGGTGTAGCGTCTTTTTTCAATTCTTGAACCAAACCGGTTTTTTTGGCCACATGATCAGTAATATAAAAAGCATCTTGGTTTTCATTAATAATTTGAAAACTCTTGATCATCGTCACAAAATCAGTCAGTTTTTGCTTGGTTCCCGAATTCAGTTTCAAGTCGATTTTATCAATGTTTTGCATCACTTCAAAAATCGAACGTTTATAATGATTGGCTGCAATTGTTAACTTTTCGACAGTCGTATCCCCTATTCCACGCGCTGGATAATTAATCACCCGAATTAAAGCTTCTTCATCCTTTGGATTAATGATCAAACGCAAATAGCACAAGACATCTTTGATCTCTTTTCTTTGGTAAAAAGAAAGACCTCCATAAATTCGGTACGGAATATCACGTTTACGAAGGGCATCCTCCATAGCACGCGATTGTGCATTGGTTCGGTACAAAATTGCAAATTGACCATTTAGCATTTGGTTTTGCATCTTCTGTTCGAAAATTGTACTAGCTACAAAACGGCCTTCTTCTGCATCGGTCAAACTGCGGTGCACTTTTATTTTGGGACCAAAATCATTGGCCGTCCAAACAATCTTATCCAGCTTGGTTTTATTCTTATCAATAATGGTATTCGCCGCTTCCACAATATTTCGAGTCGAACGGTAATTTTGTTCCAATCGAAAGGTTTTCACCCCTTCGTAATCCTTTTGGAAATTTAAAATATTATTGATGTTGGCACCACGGAAAGCATAAATACTCTGTGCATCATCACCCACCACACAGATATTTTGAAATTTATCCGATAAAGCACGAACAATCAAATACTGCGAATGATTGGTATCTTGGTACTCATCGACCAAAATATAACGGAAACGATTCTGGTATTTGGCTAGAATTTCTGGGAATCGAGTCAGTAACTCATTCGTTTTCAATAATAAATCATCAAAGTCCATTGCTCCTGCTTTGAAACAACGCTCCACATAATTTTGATAAATTTCGCCCAAACGTGGTTTCTTGGACATCGCATCGGCTTCTTGTAATTCTGGGTTATTAAAGTAGGCTTTTACTGTAATCAAGCTATTTTTATAAGAAGAAATTCGGCCCAAAACCTGTTTCGGTTTGTAGATATCTCGATCCAATTGCATTTCCTTGATAATCGAAGAAATCAAACGTACTGAGTCTTGCGAATCGTAGATGGTAAAATTAGACGGATATCCCAAATGCTCTGCTTCTGAACGTAAAATGCGCGCAAAAACCGAGTGAAAGGTTCCCATCCAAAGATTCTTAGCTTCACTAGCACCAACGATAGACGCAATACGATTCTTCATTTCGCGTGCCGCTTTGTTGGTAAAGGTCAATGACAAAATATTAAACGCGTCCACGCCTTGACTCATCAAATAGGCAATACGAATAGTCAACACTCGCGTTTTACCAGAACCGGCACCGGCAATGATAATCATTGGGCCGTCTTTTTGAAGGACTGGTTCGCGTTGCGCTTCGTTCAGTTGATCAATATAGTGCTGCATTTGGAAATTAAATTATGGATAGCAAAAATAAGGATTTAGAATGAGGTTTTGAATAGCAAAAAACTAAGAATATATAAATTTATTAACCATTTGGATTTATATAAAATTCTCATATCGCAACACCGTTTAGAAAATAAATATATATATTTAATCCATTCAAATTTTTGATTATGAGAAAAATAATTCTTTCCATGATGCTATTAGTCATAGCAGCTTCATATTCGCAAACACTTACTGGAAAAGTTCCTGGAGTAACAATATCAAAACCATATTCTGCAAATGATACTTTAATTAATGTTATTTACAATAAACCTAGAATACTCTCGAATAAGAAACCTGCTTTTTATATAAATGGAACTTTGACAAATCAAAATATTCTCCGAACTCTCAACCAAATCGAGATTGAAACAATGACTATTGAAAAAGAAGAATTTAAAATTGATACTATTAAGTATTATGGAAAAATTTTTATTACTACAAAAAAACCCTATAAACCCAAGATTATATCATTAAGCAATTTAAAAACAAAATATTTAAAATCATTAAAAGGACCCATTATTTTTCAAATTGACAATGAACAAGTTATTGGGGATTATGACCAATATCCAATAGATGAAAAATACATTTTAAAAATAATTGTAGAAGATTTTGAAAACAAAAAAGAAAAACTGAAATTACATTTTATAAAAATAATTCTGAAAACTGAAGAAAATATTAAAAAAGCCAATAACCGTATACGAGGAGATAAAGAAGCTTCAGTAAATTAATTCTACTTACAAAACACATCGTATCCAAAACGGATTAATGTTCCGATAACGACAACTAAAAAAAAGATCCGAATAAAATTATTCCCTTTACTAATAGCTAGTTTGGCGCCTAAAAATCCGCCTAAAGCATTACTAAACGCCATTGGAATAGCAATGGCCCAAATGATTTTTCCTTTAATAAAAAACAAACAAATCGAACCGAAATTAGTGGACAAGTTCACCATTTTTGCATTAGCGGAAGCATGTAAAAAATCAAATCCCATAATAGCAATAAACGCTACCACTAAAAAACTTCCAGTTCCTGGACCAATAAAACCATCATACAAACCAACAATAAAACTAATACTTATAGCATTGAATAACTGTCTTTGATGGGATATATTTTTTTCAATTTGTTGTCCAAAATTTTTCTTGGCATAGGTGTAAATCACTAAAAAAGAAAGTACGACTAACAAAATAGGTTTCATGAAATCGTTGCTCACATAGGTCAATAAAGTCGAACCTAAAAATGCCGATGGAAAAGCTAACAACATCATTATCGAAAGTAATTTCCAGTTCATCTCTACTTTCTTGAGGTATTGGTAGGCGGCAAAAGAAGTCCCACTAAAAGCTGGGATTTTTAAACTTCCTACAACAGTTGAAACGGGTAAATTAGGCAACAAAATTAATCCCATTGGGGTTTGAATTAAACCACCGCCACCTACAACAGCATCTATAAATCCTGCAAAAAAGGCAGCCAAACACAATAAAATAATAATGTAATTTTCCATAAGGGATTGCTAAACTATTTACTTTACAAGTAGAAATATCTATTTCGTTTCCTACTTAAAAAGCGTATTTTTGTGTTTCAAAAATAGAAAAAAACAAATGGAAACAGCCAAAATACTTGAAATCCTTGGATATACACTACCGTCATTAGTCACAGGAAGTGTTGCTTATTTTTTATTTGAAAGCTACTTTAAAGACCAACAAAATACGCGTCGTTGGTTGTTGCAAAAAGAAACAAAAAAAGATCTTTTGCCTTTGCGTTTGCAAGCCTATGAGCGATTGACATTACTAATGGAACGCATTCATCCAGCTCAAATACTAGTGCGAAATACTCCTGTTTCCAATGATAAAAAAGAGTATGAGAATTTTATTATTGATCAAATTCAACAAGAATTTGAACACAATTTAAGTCAACAAATTTATGTTACTGGCGAATGTTGGTCCATTATTCAAACGGCTAAAAATGCCACAATACAACTCATTCGCATTGCCGCTCAAAACGAAAAAGTCCACACCGCTGCCGATTTAAGAGAATTTGTAGTCAGTAGTTTGGTGGACAAAGCCTCGCCTACTTATGCCGCCTTAGATTTGATTAAGCAAGAAGTGGGTCAGTTGTGGTAGATTTGAATACTATGAGAAAAAAAAAGAGAAATTAAAAAAATCAAAACTTACTGAGATGCCAATTAAAGAATTCAAAATTTTTGAAAAACATTTTGTTTGGACAAGAACAAATATTATCAATTTTAGTATTTTATTGTTGGTATCAATTATTCTTTTTATTTCTTTAATCTTAAAGATTGAAAAGTCTACACTTTTAACTTTTCTATTACTTACTGTTTTTGCTTTTTATTTAATTGGATTATATTTGAAATTTATGAATTTTAATCGAATTAAACAGATTAATGGAAAATTAACAGGAAAGTTAGTTTTTGAAAAAGATTATATTCAAATCAACGAAAATAGAATTAGTCTTGAAAATATAAATAAAATTGAGATTACTGGTGTAGACTGGATTGGTCTTAGAAATACAAATTATTTGTTGGGTTATAATTATGAAAATGGATTGTCAAATGGAATTGAAAATTATCTTTTAATTGAATATAACAATAATAAAAATCAGAAAATACAATTTCAACAAAATGATGCTTGTGAATTTGGCGAAATCCAAGAAATTATAAAACATTATTATATTAACAATAAAATTGATTATTTAAATTGTGTTGATATATTATGCTTGTCAGAACAAAAAAAATGTAACGAATTTAAGAACCTAAACAAAAACTAAAGATATCCCTCGCTGCCGCACGAAATGAAATTCAAAAAGCTAATCCTTTCGTGTGGTTATTCACAAAATATCATCCCTACGGGACTTTTGACGTTAGTAAACTTTGTCTATTACCAAGATTTCGCTCCTAGCGGAGCAATTTTTACAAAAGATAATATAAAATAACAATTAATTGCGTAGCGATGTAATATCGGTAGTCCCGTAGCGACAAGATATTAGTTAATCTCGCTCCTCATACATTGCCAACAACTGCGTCACCGTATTCCAATTACGAATCGTAGCCGTGACATTTAGTTTTTTCTCAATGTACTTTTGATCTAGTCTTGTCTTTCCTGCACCAACAGCATATTTAATGTAAATTCTATTTCCATCGATATGGGCTTGATCGGGTTTTACCTGACTCATTTTTAAATCGTTAATCGCATCGATTCGTAATTCAATTGATGTAAAAGCCACATACAATTTTTTGGTATCCAAATCTTTTTCCTTCAAATAGGGATTGTTTACCAAACAAGCATCTAAATCGGTTTTAGCAATCACCACCACTGGTACTTCATGACCGAAAGCTTTAAAAATTTCTTGTTTAATTAGAAAACCTACTTTAGCAGGATTGTCTTCTTCAGTGGTTACAAAGACATTCCCAGATTGAATGTAGGTCGTTACCTTTTGAAAACCGATGTTTTCCAAAGTGGTTTTTAAGGCCTCCATTTTAATCATATTGTGACCAGAAACATTAATGCCACGAAGTAAAGCGAGATGAGTTATCATTGTGATTTACTATTTATTGAATTAAGACTTTAATCACTACTTTCTTTACTTCTAAAACGGTTTCCGTTTGAACACAAGGTTGGTGCAAATCATCTGGAAAAAAAATAGTAAACATTCCTTTTGAAACCCGAACCAATGAAGTAGTTCCTTCGTAAAACGTATAATCTTTTTCAAGGTTTTGTTCCAATATCGTTTGGTTATTTTGAGTGGTAATACCCATCATTTCTTCGCCCTGAATTACATATTGAATGTCAATGTACTTTTTATGGCTTTCTAATTTACATTCCGC